>ENA-ORLW01001422-ORLW01001422.1-human-gut-metagenome-genome-assembly--contig:-NODE-1422-length-26508-cov-3.462336_pt1 | contig 26508 bp, 19 predicted proteins | sample MGYA00243017_ERZ508829 | MGnify/ENA primary metagenome ERZ508829 (study PRJEB26277, sample SAMN04329776) | human gut metagenome | biome: human-associated habitat | host: Homo sapiens | place: USA...
GCACCTGTTGAATTAGCTTTGAAATAGTCGCTGTCTTCATCTAATGAAAGATAAGCAGAAGCGTCACCGGCAGAGCCTTCTATATTTACTTTTATAAGCTTTGAAGCGTCAATTTCCAAAAAAGCAAATTTATCATAAAGGTAATAAGCAGTACATCCGAGTGCTGCAATCACAATCGCCCATAAGATGATTACAAATGCAAGCTTCGGTGATTTTTTCTTTTTACTGTTAATTTTTGCATTGCAATACATACAAACACGAGTATTTTCAGGAAAATATGCTCCGCAGTTTTTACATTTGATTTTTTTCGCCATAATAATCCTCCAAATGACATAAAGTCTAAATATATTATAGATAAATAAATTAAAAAAGTCAATCATGCAAAATACCGTTTGAAATTAAAAATACAGGAAATAAATGACTAAGGTTTAATTTGATTTGCAAAAGAAAATCAAATTTGTTATAATGGTGTTTATTAAATCAGCAAAAAGGAGAAGTGAAATATGTGGGCATATGAAAGTGTATTCTATCAAATTTATCCTTTGGGTTTTTGTGATGCACCGTTTGAAAATGACGGTATACTTGCTCATAGAATAAAAAAGGTAAAGGATTGGATACCTCATATAAAGAAATTAGGGGCAAACGCAATATATTTTTCACCGGTTTTTGAGTCGGACACTCATGGATACAATACCAGAGATTTTAGAGTTATTGATTGTCGGTTAGGTGATAACAATGATTTTAAAGAGATTTGCAAAGAACTTCATATTAATTTCATAAATTTTGTATTAGTCGGGGTTTTCAATCATGTGGGTAGAGGTTTTTGGGCGTTTCAGGTCGTCTTGAAAATCCGTGAGTATTCGCCGTACAGATATTGGTTCAATATAGACTTCGGCGGTAATTCAAGCTATAATGACGGTCTTTGGTATGAAGGCTGGGAGGGCCATTATGATCTTGTGAAGCTGAATCTTAGAAATGAAGAGGTTATAAATCACATCTTTGAATGTATTAAAGGCTGGATTAATGAATTTGATATTGACGGACTTCGTCTTGATGTAGCTTATTCTCTTGACAGAGATTTCATAAGAAGACTAAGACAGTTCTGTGACGGACAAAAATCTGAATTTGTTTTGATAGGTGAACTTCTTCATGGTAACTATGCTGAGTTTGTGAATAATGAAATGCTTCATAGTGCAACAAATTATCAGTGCTATAAGGGTTTGTATTCAAGCTTTAATTCAATGAATATGTTTGAAATTTGTCACAGTCTTAAAAACCAGTTCGGTTCAGAGAATTGGTGTCAGTATAGAGGAATGCATCTTTTGTCATTCGTTGATAACCATGATGTGTCAAGGATAGCTTCTATTTTGTCAAATGAAAATCATCTACCTTTGATTTATGCGATGGCATTTGGTATGCCCGGCATACCGTGTGTTTATTATGGAAGTGAGTGGGGAACTAAAGCTGATAAGAGTCAGGGTGACCCTGCATTGAGAACTTCATTTGAAAATCCCCAATGGAATGATTTGACTGAATTCATTTCACGATGTGCTGAAATACATAAAAACAGCAAAGCACTTTGTTTCGGCGATTATAATCAAGTCGTTTTAACGAATAAACAATGTATTTTCCAAAGACAGTTTGAAGATGAACGCATTCTTGTTGCAGTTAATGCTGACAGCGAAAGTTTCACAGCATATTTCGATGCAGGATGCGGTCAGGCAGAAAATTTGTTAAACGGTGAGATTTTTGACTTTGGCGGAGGAGCAGAACTTGCACCTTATTCAGCTTATATTTTAAAGATGGAGCAGGGGTGACCCCTGCACACTCTCTGCCTTTGGTGAGTTTGATAATGTTAAAACTTACGCAACGGCAGGTCGTACAATGTGAATAGCGATAAAAGAACCTCCCACGCAGATTATCTGTATGGGAGGTTCTTTGCAGTTGTTTGTTTTTCTGTAATATGCAATAAGTGAATTATTAGGTTTTATAATATTTTATTTATCTTTGCTCAAAAAATCTTCTAAGTTTTTGTTGAATTCTTTTAATTCACTGTCTATAGTTGTCGTGTATTTTTCACGAACTTGTGTCCAGGTTATCTGTGTTCCGGAATCATCAAATTTTCTTACTGAAGAGTATAAATAAGGTATAATAGCCTCTTTAGTAATGTTATTGGCTGCATCATCATCTGAAAGAAGTGTTGAAATCCCGTATCCAGGGTCTATTACTCTTACAAATTCACTTGAAACAGGGTCTTCGTAAGTTGCCTTGTAAGCTTCCGGTGTCCAGTTAGGATTATCCTGGAAGAATTTCTTTTTAGAAATCTCTTTATATTCGTCAGCTGTTGAAGCAAGCTTTGAACATTCATACCAGCATTTAACAGCTTCTTTCTTTGTTGAGCCTTTAACCCACATATAAGCGTTTATGTCAAGTGTTGTGTATTTTGTATCTGTGTTAGGGTCTCTTGGCATTGGAACAGTACCCCATCTTGTGCCGTCCTTAGGGCTGTGTGTTCCTGTTGTTGCCCAAGGGCCCATTGCATAGAATAGTATGTTGCTTTTAAAGGCACTGTCAGCGTCACCATACCACGAAGCTTCATCAAGACCTTCTTTTGTCAGTGTGTATAAAAACTTTGCGGCACGCTCAAGATCAGGGTTCTTAATATTATTAACAAACTTGCCTGTTTTAGGGTCTTTCGAAACAATTGTCTGACCGGTTGATTGGAAGATAAATGAGTGATACCAGCCGTTTATTCCGTATCTTACTTCATCACCCTGAGCTTTTTCTTTATACTGCTTCATAACATCATAAAATGCATTCCAGTCCCAGTTCCCGTCTAAATATGTTTGATAAGGGTCATCAAGTCCTTCTCTTTCAATAACATCAACGTCATAAGTTAAAATAGATAGAGTGCCGAATGCTATCGGAGCAACATAGTGCTTTCCGTTCAGTTCAAATTGGTCAGCAGTGTCTTTTACATCCGACCAAAGCGGTGAATCGAAGTCAACAACACTGTCAACAGGCTGAAATCTTTCTTTAACAACGCCTGCCGGGAAAGTCATTTTCTGTTCATATGCAAATAAGTCAGGCGGGGTGTTAGCTAAAATAAGTTCTGAAAGCTTATCATATTTTTTAGCGGCACCTCCGCAGTTTATATAATTGATTTTTCCGCCCTTGTCCTCAAAAAGCGAAACATTTGTATATTTTTCTTTGCTCCCTGCTGATGGGTTAAGATCATAGTATGAACACCAGTCCAGTGTTTTTTCTGCATCATCAGGAATTGCTTCTATCTGGTCAGCTGTAGGAACTTTAATAGCTTCTTTATATTCTGAGTTTGAATTATTGTTACATCCCACAATGGTTAAAGACATTCCCGCAGCTAACAGTGCAGCAGAAATGCGTTTTATTTTTTTCATATTAATCTTCCTTTCTTTACTGAATTATAAGTTAAAGATAACATATTTTCAATATTTTGTCAATTTATTTCATTGGTTTTAAACAAAATAAAAGCCGAGAGTGATTATCCCTCTCGGCTGATTTTCAGAAACTATTTCTTTGCTTCTGCTAAGAATTTCTTATATTCTTCGTTAAACTTCTTTAACTCACTGTCAATAGTTGCATTATACTTTTCACGAACCTGTGTCCATGTATATTGTGCACCTGATGAATAGTCAGATAAAGTTGTTGCCATATACATATATTGATTGATAGCTTTCTTTTCATCATTCTTAGCTTTAGAGTCATCTGAAAGCTCGCTTGAAATACCTGTACCTGGGTCAACAATCATAGTGAACTTGTCTGAGAACACTTCTTCACAAGCCATCTGATACATTTCATCTGTCCAGTTTGGGCTGTTTTCAAAGAATTTCTTTTTGTTAGCTTCCTTGTACTCATCGCTGGTATTAGCAATCTTGCAGCACTCAAGCCAGCACTTCATAGCATCCTTCTTGGTAGAACCTGCAATCCACAATGTATTAGTCGGAACAGTAATATCGAGTGATCTGTAGTATGCATCAGAGTTAGGATCCTTTGGAATAGGAACGCACATCCACTCGTCACCGGCAGCAGGACCGTTATTTGTTGAAGCAGCCCATCTTCCCATTGAATAGAACAGAACATTCTGTTCAAATGCTGATTTAGCTCCGCCGATCCAATCGTGGTTGATTAGGCCGTTCTTTTCTAAATTGTAAAGATAGTTAGCAGCTCTTTCAAGATTAGCATCTTTTGAGTTGTTTACAAATTCGTTTTTCTTTTGGTCGTACTTAATGATAGTTGTACCTGTTGTTGCGAATAATGGCTCAGGGAACCATCCGTTAACACCATATCTTTTCTCATCGCCGGTTGCCTTTGAAACATATTCAGACATAATTTCTTCAGCAGAATTCCAATCCCATTCACCGTTTTGATATAGCTCATATGGGTCAGAAAGACCTTCGTTTTGAATTACCTTTTTGTCATAGAACATAAGTGATACTGTATCACCGTATGATGAAGGTGCAATATAATGTTTGCCTGCTATTGCATATTGATCTGCGACAGCTTTCATGTCAGACCACATTGCTGAGTCAAAGTCAACAATATCATCAATTGGCTGGAAAATACCCTTTACAATGTTGCAAGGATATACCATTAACTGACCGTATGAAACCATATCAGGCGGTGTATTAGCCAAGATAAGTGATGAAAGCTTTGTATTGAGCTCGAAAGAGGTAGTTCTTATGTAATCAACTTTACCCCCCTTGTCGTTAAATAATGTCATTTCTACACTTTTTTCTTTTGAAGTAGCGCTAGGATTCAAATCACTGACGCCAAGATATTGAAGTGTGTTGTCTGCACCTTCCGGAATTGCAGCAATGTCATCTGTTGAAGCAACTTTGACTTTGTCTTCATAAGACTCATCCTTATCAGAAGAACTTGGACATCCTGTCATTACAGCAGCAGTTGACAGTGCTAATAATGCAGCAAGAAGTCTTTTTGATAACTTCATAAAATAACCTCCTAAAAAATATTTGTTGTGATTATCACAGCATATGTTAAATATATCACAAAAACTTCAAAGTGTCAATAAATTTTTTGCTCACAATTACTAAAAGAAATGTCAAAAAGCTTCCAATACTTTGTTTTTGTCATATTGAACAAACTTACACAATCGTGTTAGTTTAAATTGACTAAAAATTGTTTATCAACAGTTGTTAAAAATTTGGTCTTGACATATACCCCTGTGGGGTATATAATAAATATACTCTACAAGGGTATATGTTAGAAAGAAAGTGTTATAATGAGTAATAATAAAGTATGTGGCTGCAGTGGAAAAACGACTGACCGCTCAGAAATTGAATGTAAAAAATTAATCTATCGTTTGAATCGGATTGAGGGACAGATTCGAGGAATTAGAAGGATGGTAGAAAACAATGCTTATTGTACAGATATTTTGATGCAGTCGGCTGCTGTCAATGCTGCTGTTAATTCGTTCAATAAGGATTTGATATCCAGTCATATAAAGGGTTGTGTTTTAAGAGATATAAGAGAAGGTAAAGATGAAGTTATCGATGAACTTGTTATTACTTTGCAAAAGTTAATGAAATAATAATTATAATATGTAAGGCGGGTAAAGGTAATGAAAAATAAGTTTGCTGTTTCGGGCATGACTTGTTCAGCGTGTTCGGCAAGAGTTGAAAAGGCAGTGTCAAAATTAGATGGAACCAAAAATGTTTCGGTCAATCTTTTGACAAATTCAATGACGGTTGAATATGATGAAAGCATAAACACCGATGATATTATATCTGCTGTTAAAGAATCGGGATACGGTGCAAATCTTTATGAAACGAAGAAGCAAAGCACAACGGGTGTAAAAAGCAATGCAGAAAAAATTATGTTTAAAAGACTTGTTTCTTCTGTATGTCTTTTGATACCTCTTATGTATATTTCAATGGGGCATATGATGGGACTTCCTATACCCGGCATTTTTGCGGGACATGAAAACGCACTTAATTTCGCATTAATTCAGCTTGTGTTTTGTATTCCGATAATGATAATAAACTATAAATATTTCACGGTTGGTTTTAAAAACCTGTTTAAGGGTTCGCCGAACATGGATAGCTTAATCGCTATAGGCTCGTCTTCGGCTTTTTTGTATGGAGCTTATGCAATTATTCGTATAGCAATAGGATTGCGCAGCGGCGATATTGAAACTGTTTCAAGATTTCATATGGATTTGTATTTTGAATCTGCTGCTACAATTTTAACTCTTATAACTGTCGGAAAGTTTTTAGAATCCAGGTCTAAATCAAAGACGAGTGAGGCAATAGACAGACTTTTAAATCTTTCGCCGGAAACTGCTACGGTGTTGAGGAACGGACAAGAAAAGGAAATCCCTGTTGAAGAAATTGTGCTAGGCGATATAGTTTTGGCCAAAGCGGGTGAAAGAATTGCCGTTGACGGTGAAATAACAGAGGGCGAAGCAAATCTTGACCAGTCCGCTATAACGGGTGAGAGTGTACCTGTTGCAAAAACTGTAGGTGAAAGTGTTATTTCAGCAACTATGCTGAGCAAAGGATATATTAAGTATAAAGCTACAAGAGTCGGTGAGAATACAACGCTTTCTCAGATTATAAAGCTTGTAGAAGAGGCTTCATCTTCAAAGGCTCCTATTGCCAAGATAGCAGATAAGGTTTCGGGAATATTCGTTCCTATTGTAATAGGAATAGCAGTTGTTTCATTAATCGCATGGCTTATCAGCGGAGCAAGCTTTGAGTTTGCAATCAGTATAGCTATTTCCGTTTTGGTTGTGTCCTGTCCGTGTGCGTTGGGACTTGCAACACCTGTTGCGATAATGGTCGGAACGGGAAAGTCAGCACAAAACGGTATTCTTATAAAGTCCGGTGAGGCTTTGGAAACGCTTCGGAATATAACTGATGTTGTTCTTGACAAGACAGGAACTTTAACGGCGGGAAAGCCCGGGGTGACTGATGTTATCACATATGGTGCAGACAGTAAAAAAATTGTTCAGATAGCGGGAAGCATCGAAAAAATGAGCGAGCATCCTTTGGCTGACGCTGTTGTAAGAGAATGTGAAAGGCTTTCTCTTTCTTGCTTAAATGTTAAAAACTTTAGAGCTGAATTCGGAAAGGGAGTTTTCGGAGAAGCCGAAGGAAAAGGATATTATATAGGAAATCTGACTTATATAAGTGAAAACGATATTAATTTTGAAAATATAAAAAATGATGTTGAAAGATTGTCTTCAGAGGGCAAAACTCCGTTAATTATTGCGGATGAATACCAAGCCATCGGTATTATAGCTGTTGCCGACAAGATAAAGCCGACAAGCTTCTCAGCAGTTAAGCTTCTTAAAAAGAGCGGTATTAAAGTTACAATGCTGACGGGTGATAATAAAAATACTGCTGAAGCTGTAAGGAGCGAACTTGGAATTGATGATGTAATTTCTAATGTGCTTCCGAATGAAAAGGAGGGAGTTGTTGCCTCACTTCAGGAAAACGGCAGAAGGGTTGCTATGGTCGGTGACGGAATAAACGACGCACCGGCTCTTGCAAGGGCTGATGTTGGAATAGCAATAGGAGCAGGCGTTGATATTGCAATTGAGAGTGCTGATGTCGTTCTTATGAAAAATGATGTGCTTGATGTTTGCACTGCAATTGATTTGAGCAAGGCGGTTATTAAAAACATAAAAGAAAACCTGTTTTGGGCATTCTTTTATAACACAGTCGGTATACCAATTGCAGCTGGAGTTTTTTATCACGCATTCGGTTTAAAGCTTTCGCCTATGTTTGCAGCGGCAGCAATGAGCCTTAGCAGTGTATGTGTGGTGACTAATGCTTTAAGACTTAGGTTTTTCAAGCCCAGACACTTAAATAATAAAAATACTAATGAAAATATATTTACAAAAGAGGAGGAAGAAAAAATGTTCGGAAAAGTAAAATGTGACAAGACGCTGAAAGTTGAAGGTATGAGCTGTTCTCATTGTTCAGGAGCTGTTGAAGCAGCACTGAATTCAATTGACGGTGTTAATGCTCAGGTGAACTTAAAAAAAGGACTTGCTTATATCACATTGTCAAATGATGTTGATACAGATATTCTTATTAAAGCAGTTGAAGACGCAGGTTACAAAGCAAGTGAAATGTAAGTGAAAAACTGAATAATTTTTCGGAGGACTTCTGCCGCAACGGCTGCAGAGGTCCTTATTTGCTTGAAAAGAGTGTAGGTGTGTGTTATAATGAGCATAATTAAAATGATTGCGGCGGTGTTAAAATGAATGTAGAAAAGCTTAAATATTTATCAAATGTTATCAATGAAGAGATTGACAGTAATAAGATTTCAGGGGCCAGTACAGCTATTGTAAAGGACGGAAAAGTTATATTCCGTGAAGAATACGGTTATGCAGATATTGAAAAGGGCAAAAAGATGGATAAAGACACTATCTTCAGACTTTTTTCTCTCACAAAGCCTATAACGGCAACAGCTGCAATGATACTTTTTGAGCGTGGTCTTATTGACCTTGAAACACCTGTTAAGAATTATATAAGCGGATATGAAAATATGTTTGTTATAAAAGACGGCGAATATATTCCTGCTAACAGTGACATTACTCTTAATCATCTTTTGAACATGACAGCGGGTATGGTTTACGGCGGCGACTGGTGTGAGTCGGGTGCACAAATGCAGAAGCTTTATGATGAGTTAAAGGCCCGTATGGCTGACGGTGAAGAATTTACTACCGTGCAGTTAGCAGAGCTTTTAGCACAAAAGCCGCTGATGTTCCACCCCGGTGAAAGCTGGACTTACGGAACTTGTGCTGATGTAATGGGAGCAGTTATCGAAAAAGTCAGCGGCATGAAATTTTCAGAGTTTTTGAAAAAAGAGATTTTTGACCCGCTTGAAATGAATGATACAGGGTTTTATATACCTGCTCAAAAATATGACAGATTAGCACAGATATATTATTATGATGAAGCTGAAAAGAAATCTAAAGTTTTCAATGATTTTCATTTGCTGCTGACCGATTATAAAAAGCCTCCTGCTTTTGAGTCAGGAGGTGCAGGGCTTGTTTCAACCTTAGATGATTATATTAAATTCACAAGTATGCTTCTTGGGAAGGGTGAATATAACGGCAAGAGAATTTTGGGAAGAAAAACTGTTGAGTATATGACATCGGACCAATTGACCGAATGGCAGAAGCCGGCACTTTATTACGGGGCAACAAAAGGTTATGGATACGGTAATTATTTAAGGGTTTTGACGGATAAAGCAGCGGCATCTACTAACGCAAGCTTAGGCGAATACGGCTGGGACGGCTGGACAGGGGATTATGTAACGATATCACCTGAGGATAACATGATATTCTTATATTTTATTCAGCGATGCGGAGCAGGCTGCAATGAAACGACAAGAAAATTAAGACAAATAGTATTAATCAATGTATAGGAGAGAAAAATGAAGATTCAGCACAAATTTGACAACAACATTATAAAAACGGCAATCATGACGCTGATACTTGCTTTAATTTGCGTTATAATTCCTGTTGCTATAACATCACATGCACAAGAAGCCATTATTTCAAAAGCAATCGAGTGCGGTCAGAGCAGCTATTATTTAGCGGTCGGAGATACTGCACAGATTGATGCTTATATTTTTCCCGAAAATACTGCGAACAAGAAGCTTGTTTTTAAAAGCGGCGATGAAAGTATTTGTACAGTCGATGAGAATGGACTTATTACAGGGATTTCATTTGGAAGCACAGAGATTACTGTATCTGCCGAAGACGGCGGGGCAGACCCTGAGCGGTGCAAAGTAACCGTAAAGCGCTCGATAAATAAAGATAACACTGAGATAAGGTTAGAGTCGGATACGCATACCTATACAGGATATATTATACAGCCTCGTGCAGAGATTTATAGCGATGGTAAATTACTTTCGCAGGATACGGATTATGAAATTGTTTACTCTGATAATATTGATGTGGGAACAGCAAATATAAAAATATATGGTATAGGTGACTATTACGGAGAACTTGAAAGGGAATTTACAATTATACCTAAAAATATAAAAGATGTTTTAATATCAGGCATCCCATTTCAGACTTACAAGGGTACAGCTATAACTCCGGATATTGATGCTTATCCTGATGCAACTTATAAAACGCATTTGGTAAATGGTGCAGACTATACTTTGACTTATAGTAATAATATCAATGCCGGTACAGCATTGGTGACAGTAAAAGGAAAGGGAAATTATGAAGGAGAGATGACTCTTGACTTTATAATCTATCCTGCTGATATAAAGTATGATGTAACTATTCCAAGCGTTTCAAGGGTGACGTACAGCGGAAAAGCTGTTACACCTAAAGTTTCACCTCATATTGATGGATATAGCATTGTTTTGAATAAAGATTATACAGTCAGCTATTCAAATAATGTAAAGATAGGACAGGCTTCAATAACGATTAAGGGTATAGGAGGAAATGTAACAGGAACAAAAGTTATCAACTTTCAGATAGTTCCTGCCGCTAATAAGCTTACTTCGTACGGAGTGTCTAAAAAAACATCACTAAGGCTTAAATGGACAAAATCAAGCGGTATAACAGGATATAAAATTTATGTTTATGACACTTCAAAAAAGATTTATGTCAGAAAGAAAACAATTACAAATCCCAATACCGTCTTATATACAATTAAAGGCTTAAAACCCGGTATTACATATTCTTTCAAGATAGCGACATTTGTCAGAATAAACGGCGTTGACTATATATCATATTTATCTGACGGTACCTTGCTTGCTATGACTGTTCCTGCAAACTCAAAGATTGTTCAGGTCTGCGGTGAAAATCATTCTGCAACAATAAGGTGGAAAAAAATCGATGGTGCAAGCGGATATATAGTTTACAGATACAATAAAAAGACAAAGAAGTATGCAAGAATTGCTAAAGTTAAAGGTAACACTGTATTTACATATACAAATAAAAAACTAAAAAAATCCAAAACATATTCTTATAAGGTCAAAGCGTATAAAACTTTAAACGGCAAGACTCTTAAAGGAAAAACATCAGGCAAAAGGTCAGTTCTTACATTATCGTTCAGATGGCCTGTGCCGGGATTTTATTATATATCTCAGACATATAACAACAAATCCAGCATGTATGCTTCAGGTAATCATTCGGGAACGGATATTGCTTCTAACGGAAAGAGTATAAAAGGTGCAAAAATTATTGCCACTAAGGGCGGTATAGTAGATTCGGTAAATAAAGGCTGTAAACATAATTACGGGAAATCAAGGTCCTGTGGCTGCGGAGGCGGATTCGGCAATTATGTTGTGGTACGAAGCACATTCAAAATCGATGGCAAAAAAGTAACTCTTCGTGTGATTTACGGTCATATGACAAGCGTTAAGGTCAAGGTCGGTCAGTATGTTTCATCAGGTCAATTGCTTGGAACAGTCGGCTCAACCGGCTATTCAACCGGACCGCATCTGCACTTTGAATTCAGAGTGCAAGACAGTCCTAACGCTAAAATAAAGAAAAGACTCAATCCGCTTAACTATGTAAAACATTAAAAAATAAAGCTGTTGTATATCACCGTATCGTGAAATGCAACAGCTTGTTTTTATTTTTTTATCCCATAATATGCTCCTGTTTCATCTAAGAATAAATGAATATGAGGAGGTGCAAAAGTAAAAATAAAAAATAGTGCAGATATAATAATAAGAATTATAATTCCGCTTAGGTTTGAGTGTTCGTTTGATTCATAATTTTTAATAAAATACAATGTTGAAATCAGAATACTGAGATAAAAGATTATTATGTCAGCTATCATATAGTTCTTTCCGATAATTCCTGTATATGTGAAATACAATATTATAACAAAGAGTATTCCTAAAAGTATTGCTTTGGCTTTGACATAGAAAAAGCCTTTATGAGTTTTTCCGATATAAAAATATTCAAATACCGAAAAAATCAAAAGAGGAAAAAATGTCAGCTTTAAATGTTCAAAGACGCTTTCATTTACAGGTGATATCAGTGCTGTAATAACACTTTCATTTGTCCATTCAAAAAGAAAATGCATTAAGGTACCGACTATTGAAGCGAAAAAGAAAGAGGCGATTTCAAATTTTTTTATTCTGCTCATATAAAAACACCTTCCCATATTGAATTTTTATGTTTTTATTTAAAAAATCAGAGTATAAGTGATAATATATTTTTTGCCGAAAAACAGATAATTATTCCCACGCAAAGCGGAAGTAAAAATGCAATTGCCGTATACTTTTTGCTTTTGGTTTCCTTATAAATTGAAATCATTGTTGTTGAGCATGGAAAATGACAAAGGGAAAACAGCATTGTGCAAACAGCAGTGGTGATAGTCCAGCCGTTGTCAATCAGTAATTCGTGAAGCTGTGAAAGACTTTCATACTCTATTAATGTACCTTGTGAAAGATATGCCATAAGTATAATCGGGAAAACTATTTCATTTGCAGGGAAGCCCAGAATAAATGCGAGTAAGATAACTCCGTCAAGACCGATTGCCGATGCGAATGGGTTTAAAAATTCCGACACAGTACTTATCAATGAAGCATCGCCGATATTTATGTTTGCAAAAAGCCATATAACTGCTCCGGCGGGAGCGGCAACTGTTACTGCACGGCCCAGAACAAATAAAGTTCTGTCAAATATTGAGCGGACTATAACTTTTCCGATTTGAGGCCGTCGGTAAGGAGGAAGCTCAAGAGTAAAATAAGTTGATTCTCCTTTTAAAAATGTTTTCGACAGAAAGCGTGAAGCTAAAAGAGTTAAGATTACTCCTAAAACTATTACAAGCAAAAGAACTAAAGCACATAAAAGAGAATTGCCTAAAGAAGCACTGACACCGCCTATCAGAAACATTGTTATAATAGCTATGATGGTTGGAAATCTCCCATTGCAGGGAACGAATGAGTTTGTAAGCATTGATATAATACGCTCTCTCGGAGATGAAATTATTCTGCATCCTACAACACCGCATGCATTACATCCGAATCCCATGCACATGGTCAGAGCTGATTTTCCGTCAGCACCGGACTTTCTGAAAAATTTGTCCAGGTTAAACGCAACTCTCGGAAGATATCCGAAATCTTCAAGAAGCGTAAAAAGAGGAAAGAAAATTGCCATAGGCGGAAGCATTACCGCAACTACCCATGCAACAGTTTTATATATTCCGTCAACAATTATTCCGCTTAGCCATGCCGGTGAATTAATATATTCAAAGAAATTTGAAATATGTATCTGAAGCCGGTTGAAAAACTGTGATAAGAGCTCTGACGGATAATTTGCACCGATTATCGTAAGCCAGAAAATACCGCCTAAAAGTAAAAGCATTATCGGTATTCCTGTGAGTCGTGAGGTGAAGATTTTGTCAAGTATTCTGTCACGCTTATCATAGCTTTCTTTATTAAATGAAACGCATTTTTTTGCTATTTCTTCACCGGTTGCAACATATTTTACTGTTCGGTCTTCTTCGCTTATACAGCCGCTGAAATCAATTTTTCTTAAAAATTTTTGTGCCGGTGATGAACATACAATGTCAACCGTTTTTTTCAGTTCATCAAGACCTTGTTCACTTCTGGCAACTACGCCCACAACCTCACAGCCAAGCTGCAGTGACAGTTCATCACAGTCTATATTTATTCCTTTTTTTCTGGCTTCATCCATGAGATTTACACATAAAATAACACGATTTGAAATGTTTATTATTTGAAGTGCAAGATTCAAATTTCGTTCAAGACAGGTTGCGTCACAAACGATGATAACAGCATCAGGGTTTCCGCTTTCGATATAATCTCTTGCCACCTCTTCTTCAGCAGAGCCTGCAAAAAGTGAATATGTACCGGGAAGGTCAACAAGCTCAAAGCTTTTATCATTGTATGTATATTTCCCTTTGGCATTTGATACGGTTTTACCCGTCCAGTTCCCTGTATGCTGATTCAGTCCTGTAAGTGCGTTGAATATTGTTGATTTTCCCACATTTGGATTGCCTGCGAGTGCTATTGTTTTCTTTACATTCTCAGTTTCTTTGTGTTTAGCTTTTTCTCCATTTGTATTATTATAACTCAATAAAATCTCCTCCTTTGTTTTAGCAGTTTTATGAATTGTCAGCGACAATATCAAACAGCGGATTATATGTAAAAATAAAGTGCGTTAGTTATTAACGCACTTTTCACTTATTTAAAATTCATTTATCTATATTTTTTGCACTAAAATTTTTTTTGTATCTTCATCTCGAAGAGCTATAACTGCCCCTCTGATAAAATATGCAACGGGATCTCCGGCGGGGCTTTTTTGAAGAACCTCGACATATGTACCCTTGATAAGTCCCATATCGAGCATTCTTCTTTTTATAAAATCAGAGGTTTCAATGTTTTGAACCTTTGCTTTGTCACCAACCGATAAGTCCCATAAATATGATGTTTCCTGATTCATGAGATTACCATACTTTCTGAAAGTTTTATTAAGACGGAATCTGCATATGATTTTTTATTAAGCAGAAATTCAATGCTTTCCGCCTCTAACAATATTATATGTAATTTGCCCCATTGCGTGATTGAAAGTTAATATTTAATTTGCTTTTTATTTCATTTAAGCAAAAAAATCCGCTGAATTTTCAGCGGATTTTTTGTATATGAAAAATTCATATAAACGCTTCTTTAAATGCACCTTTAATTGAATATGCACCTATTACTTTCATTTTGTATTTTGATATGTCAATGCCTTTTAGCGAACTTTTGGGAACAATGCATTTTTCAAAACCGAGTCGTTCTATTTCCGAAAGCCTCTGAGTAATATGAGAAATGCTTCTAAGTTCTCCGCCGAGTCCTATTTCACCCATAGCTATAACTTTGTCAGGAATAACTTTATCGGTAAGGCTTGAATATAAAGCCAATGCTATTGACAAATCGGCAGCAGGTTCGTCAAGTCTTAATCCGCCTACAATATTCATAAAAACATCGAGGTTTCCGAAATAAAATCCCAGACGCTTTTCCAACACGGCAATGATTATTGACATTCTGTTATAGTCAAAGCCTGTTGATGTTCTTCTCGGTGAGGCAAAACCGCTTTTGGCAACAAGAGCCTGAACCTCTGCCATGATAGGGCGGGAACCCTCCATAACACAGGCAACACAACAGCCTGATACATCAACAGGACGACCTGAAAGAAGCATCATAGACGGGTTTTCTACTTCAAGAAGTCCCTTGTCACTCATTTCAAAAACGCCGATTTCGTTAGTTGAGCCGTATCTGTTTTTAACCGCTCTTAGTATACGGTAGGACATATTTCTCTGACCTTCAAAATACAAAACAGCGTCAACTATATGCTCCATAACCTTAGGTCCTGCAATTGCTCCGTCTTTGTTGACATGACCGACGATAAAAAACGGTATTTCCTCAGATTTGGCAGTATGCATAAACAGGTTTGTACATTCTCTGACTTGAGTTATGCTTCCCTGAGATGACGATATAGCGGAAATGTTCATTGTCTGAATAGAGTCTATTATAACTATGTCAGGCTTTTGACTTTTTACCGCCTCGCAGATTGCTTCTGCATCGGTGTGTGAAAGAAGATACAAATTCTCACTCAATACGCCCAAACGCTCGGCACGCATTTTTATCTGACGCATTGATTCCTCTCCTGAAACATAAAGCACAGATTTGTTCTGGCAAAGAGTTTTGCATATCTGAAGAAGAATAGTTGATTTACCGATTCCCGGTTCTCCGCCTAAAAGCACAAGCGAGCCCTTTACAAGTCCGCCGCCCAATACTCTGTCAAGTTCTGAAAGTCCTGTGCTGTATCTTACCTCATCATAGCTTCCGTCAATATCACCGATTGCTTTTATATTTGCAGATATATTAACTGCTCCTTTAGAAGCCTTGCCTGCTGTGCTTACGGCTGCGGTGGTTTCTTCAAATGTGTTCCACTCTCCGCAGTTTGGACATTTTCCGTTCCATTTTGAGCTTTCATATCCGCAGTTTGAACAAACATAAACCTGTTTTAGCTTAGCCATTCTAATTCTCCTTGATGTTTTTATTTATTATATAAAGTCTGCTGTACAAAAGTTTGTATAGTAAAAATCAAAATTTACATTTTTCACATATCTATTATATTATTTTTTATTATCTATTGCAATATCAGATAAAAAGTTTTGTGCTGTGATATTTGAAAATCTTATTCTAATATGATACAATAATAAATATCAAATAAAAGGAAGTGTTAATATGCCAGCATTATTTGGTCCGGCAGGGAACAGTGAAAGCTTCTCAAAAAAATATAAAAGCTCGATAGATGCACCGCAGTTTATTAAAGAGCTTGGCATAGATGCATATGAATATCAGTGTGGAAAGGGTGTAAGGGTTTCAGATAAAACAGCTTCGGCACTTTGTGAGAATGCCGAGAAATTCGGTATTAAGCTATCGCTTCATGCACCGTATTTTATATCCCTTTCAAGTGTTGAAAAGGAAAAGCGTGATAACAGCATAAACTATATACTTCAGAGTGCAGAAGCCGCAATGAAAATCGGTGCAGACAGAATTGTAATTCATTCAGGTTCGTGTGCAAAAATGACCCGTGAGGAAGCTCTGGAGCTTGCAAAGGATACTCTTATCAGAGCGAGAGAAGAAGTTGTTTCAAAAGGTTTAGAGAGAATACATTTCTGCCCCGAAACAATGGGAAAGGTAAACCAGCTTGGTAATTTAGAAGAGGTATTAGAGCTTTGTGCTTTGGATGATACCTTTATTCCGTGCATAGATTTCGGTCATCTTAATGCAAGAACTTTCGGTGGAATAAATGGCAAGACTGAGTATGAAGAAATACTGGACAAGATTGAAAACAAGCTCGGAAGCGACAGACTGAAAGTTTTCCATAGTCATTTTTCAAAGATAATGTTTACAGACCCCGGCGGTGAGAAAAAGCATCTTACTTTTGATGATAATCAGGGTTTTGGTCCTGATTATGAGCCTTTGATGGAGCTTGTAGCGAAGAAGAATTTATCTCCTGTATTTATTTGTGAGAGTGCAGGAACTCAGGCAGAGGATGCTCTTACTATGAAGATGTATTATCAGTCGGTTTTATAATATAGAAATGGTGATTTATATGAAAAAAGTTTTAGTTGTACATGGTCCGAACTTAAATCTTCTCGGAGAGCGTGAGCCGGGGATTTACGGTACAGACAGCTTTGAAAGTATTAATAATGAGATTTTGGAAAATGCCCAAAAGCGAGGTCTTGATTGTGAAATATTTCAGTCAAACCATGAGGGTGCAATAATTGACAAGCTTCATGAAGCCAGAAAAGCTTTTGACGGAGTTATCTTAAACGCAGGTGCATATACTCATTACAGTTATGCAATAAGAGATGCAATTAAAGCTATAAGAATACCTGTTGTCGAGGTTCATTTAAGTGATATTCATGCCCGTGAGGGATTCAGAGCAAATTCTGTTATTGAAGAAGTCTGTATTTCACAGATTTCGGGGTATGGCAAGAAAAGCTATTTTTTAGGACTTGATGAGTTGGTTTCTTACTTTGATAAGCAAAGCAGTAAAGAGGGCGAATAGATTGACTAATATTGAAAAGCTTCAGGCGAAAATCGGTGATTTCTGCGATTGTGCAATAATAACCTCAGATGTGAACAGGCGTTATTTTACCGATATGAAATCATCGGCAGGAACGGTAGTTGTTTTTCCCGATAAAGCGTATCTTATAATAGATTTCAGATATATTGAAAAAGCTAAAAGTAAAGTTAAAGCTTGTGAGGTCATTGAACAGCAAAGACTTTTTCATCAGATAAACGGTCTTTTGAAAAAGCACGGAGCAAAACGAATTGCTATTGAAAGCGATTATCTGACAGTAAGCGGGCTTATAGATTTCAAAGCAAATTTAAAAGGGAAGATAATTGCCGATAAAGAGCTTAGCAGGCTTATCACATCGCTTAGAACAGTGAAAAGTGACGAAGAAATTCAAAAGATTGAAAAAGCTCAGAGAATTGCAGAAAAAGCGTTCAGCGAATTGTTGAATTTTATAAAAGCCGGAAAAAATGAGCGGGAAATTGCTCTGAAGCTTGACAGTCTGATGCTTGAAAACGGTGCAGAGGCTTTGTCGTTTGAAACTATTGTGCTGTCAGGTAAAAACACTTCTATGCCTCATGGTGTACCAAGCGATAAGAAGGTTGAGCAGGGCGACTTTGTTTTAATGGATTTCGGTGCGGTTTATGACGGTTATCACAGTGATATGACAAGAACGGTATGCGTTGGTGAACCGACTGATAAGCAGCGGAAAATTTATGATATAGTTTTAAACGCTCAAAAGCAGTGTATTGATTTTGCTAAAGCAGGGATAAGCGGAAGTCAGCTTGATAAAATTGCCCGTGATATAATTTCAAATGAGGGTTACGGTGAATGCTTCGGGCATTCTCTCGGACATGGTGTAGGACTTGAAATACATGAGTTTCCGAATGCTTCTCCGAATTCGGATTATGGGCTTTTAAAAAATTCTGTGGTAACAATTGAACCGGGAATTTATATAGAGGGCGAATTCGGAGTCAGAATTGAAGATTTTGTCGTGCTTAAAGAGAACGGCTGCGAGAATTTAACGAAAGCACCTAAAGAGCTTATTATTCTATAGTTTTATTTTAGGGGTTGCAATTAATATAAATTTTTGGTATAATGTTTTCAATAGCATTATAAGTGTTTTTGTAATGCACAGATTTTAATATGATTTTTATTTGGAGGATAAATTTATGGTAACAGCAGGAGATTTCAGAAATGGAATGACTTTTGAAGAAGACGGAAATGTAATGCAGATTGTTGAGTTTCAGCATGTTAAGCCTGGTAAGGGTGCGGCTTTTGTAAGAGCTAAGGTTAGAAATGTAATTTCAGGCTCTGTTGTTGAAAAGACTTATAATCCAACAGCAAAATTCCCTACAGCATTCGTTGAAAGAAAGGATATGGAATATTCATATACTGACGGTGATTTATACTACTTTATGGACCCTGAAACATATGAGCAGATTCCTATTAACGATTCTGAACTTGACGATAACTTTAAGTTTGTTAAAGAACAGATGATTTGTAAGATTCTTTCTTATAAGGGCAATGTTTTCGGTGTTGAACCACCTAACTTTGTTGAGCTTGAAGTAACTGAAACAGACCCAGGTTTTAAGGGTGATACAGCTACTAATGCTACTAAGCCTGCAACTTTAGAAACAGGTGCGGAGATTAAGGTTCCTTTGTTTATTGAAATCGGTGATGTAATCAGAATCGATACCAGAACAGGCGAGTATATGGAAAGAGCATAGTGTGAAAAAATTTTTTCACAGTGTTTTTGAGCCTTTGTCACAAAAATCAGTGTGGCAATTCCGTTAACGGAACCGGCTCAAATTCTGTCTAAACAATTGCGAACAAGGTGAATTCAAACCCTAAAATAGAATAATTAGTTTCAGGGGGTGGTGAAATTCCACACCGGTGGTCAAAGTCCACGAACAGAGATTATCTCTGCCGATTTGGTGAAATTCCAAAACCGACGGTTAAAGTCCGGATGGAAGAAACGACAGTATTTTATGATATTAAGCATAAAAATACCTCTGAGCATTTTTGTTCAGAGGTTTTTTCTTTTGTTTCTCCCGATTTTTTAAAAAAGCCTATAGTTTTCAGGCTTTGTATGTGTGATTTACACATTTATTAAAATATCTGGAAAGGACTGATTTTATCATGTCAAACACAAAAAAAATTAATACAAGGAAACTTGCGGTAATTGCAGTTATGAGTGCTGTTTCACTTTTAATATATTATTTTGATTTTCCTGTTCCGTTTATGCCAAGCTTTATAAAGCTTGATTTATCAAATGTAATTCCGCTTATTACAGGTTTTGCTTTCGGACCTGTTTCAGGTGTGTTAGTATGTCTTATAAAAGACATTATACACTTAGTGATTAAAGGATTAGGCACAACTATGGGAGTAGGAGATATTTTCGATTTTGTAACAAGTGCTGCATTTGTATTATCGGCGTCACTTATTTACAGAAAAAACAAAACGAAAAAAGGTGCTGTTATTGCCAGTATTATAGGAACCTTTGTATTTACCATAGTAAGTCTGCCGCTTAACTATTTTGTTACTTATCCTATATATGCGAAAGCGTTCGGCGGTATGGAAGCGATTATTGGTGCTTATAGAAAATTTTTACCGGGAGTAAAGAATCTTTTCGCTGCTCTTTGTATATTTAATGTACCGTTTACTTTAATTAAAGGACTTTTATGTTCTTTAGTTACTATTTTGATTTATAAACCTCTTTCACCGATAATAAAAGGAAATCAGATGAAAAAATAGATTTAATTATCCTTGTTCGTAATTATATAGTTAAAAAGTTAAGGGACTGAAATCCGTTAAAAAGATTTCAATCCCTTTTTTATTGATTTTTAAATCCGTTTTAATGTGACTCCTGATTTATTTCGTTTGCTTCTTCTATGCTCGGAATATCAAGTGCGTAAAGCTCTTCGATTGTCAGGGGCTTTTTATTTGAATTGGTTTTATAAAGATGTTCAATATCATTTTTATAATAGTTGGTCGAAACAGGAAGCTTTTTTCTTCTCAGCTTTTTTTCAACAGAATCTCTTGACAGGCTGTATATGACTGCGAATGTCGGAACAGACAAAATCATTCCTACAAATCCGAATAAGCCTCCGCCGACAAAGAGTGAAATCATAACCCATATTGCAGGAAGTCCCGTTGAATCACCGAGAATTCTCGGACCTAAGAAATTACCATCGAACTGCTGAAGCAGAATAACAAATATTATAAACGGAATAAGCTTTTTTGGTTCAACTAAAAGAACTAAAAGACCGGTAGGTATTGCACCTATAAAAGGACCGAAGAAAGGAATTACATTTGTTATGCCTATTATAACCGCAATCATTATGGCATACGGAACTTTCATAATGAGCAGGCAAGGAACAGCTATAAGCCCTATAATGAGCGAATCTAAAACTTTTCCTGTTATAAAACCGCCGAAAACAGTATGGCTTTTTTTTGCCACCTCAAAAATCTTTTCGCACTTTTTCTTTGAAAAGCTTGCAAGAAGTATCTTTTTAATCTGGGCGAGAAGATTGTCTTTACTGCACAAAAAGTATATTGAAACAATCACGCCGAGAACGAAATCCTTTAAGAATCCTAAGAATCCCCACGCTCCTGAAACCAGATTGTTAAGCATAGGCTCTGCCTTTTCAACCAAATTAGCAGCATTGGTTGAATACTCACTGATTTTTTCAGATATAAAAGAGTATATTTTCGGGTGGTCTGAGAACAGCGATTTGGCATATTCCTGAAGTCTGCTGAACATTGAAGTCAGGTTGGCAAAAATTTCAGATATGCTGCTTACTAAGGCAGGAACGATTATTGATATAACTCCTATTATAAATGCGATAAATAAAAGCTCGACCGCCGTTACTGAAATAGCTGTTGTAAGCTTGGGCATTTTCTTTTTGGTGAAAACCCTTTTGTTTAAAAGACCGTTTATAGATTTTGTAATAGGATTTAGTATATAAGCAATAGCGAATCCCCAAATGACAGGCATCAAAATGTCAACTATCGTACTCATCAGCCTGAGAATAGACGGAAATTTAAATACCGCTATTGCCATAACAAATCCAATAGCCAAAACAATAAGTACATATGCCGCTATTGTGTTGTATTTTTTGTTTGAATATAATTTCAAAGCAATTCCTCCGTATTTTCGGGTGGTTTTTTAAAAAAGTAATCTGTTTATTAAATTATACACTAATACATATAAAAAATCTATAGTTTTAAGTAACAATTTTTATTTTTTAATATAAAAAACCTTTTAATATTGTCGGATTTGTGATATAATTACTTTAATTATTATTTTTTCATTTCAGGAGGTTATGTTTATTTCATGGGCAATGAAAATTATATAGATTTAAAAAAGCGTGCTTTGAAAAAGTATTTTGAAAATATGAACCCTGAGCAGAGAAAAGCAATTTTTAAAATCAAAGGACCTGTTTTGATTTTAGCGGGAGCAGGAAGCGGAAAGACAACAGTCTTAGTAAACCGAATAGCTAATATGATATATTTCGGAAATGCTTATAACAGTGACGAAGCACTTTTCACCGATAATGAAGCTGAATTTTTAAAGCGTTATGCAGACGGATTTGAAAATGACAATGAAACGCTGAAAAGAATAATAGCCGTTGACACTGTCAACCCTTGGAACATTTTAGCCATCACATTTACAAATAAAGCAGCAGGGGAACTTAAAGAGAGAATATCAAATATGCTGGGTGAAGCAGGTGAAGGATTAACAGCGGCTACATTTCACTCGGCTTGTGTAAGAATTCTAAGGCGTGAATGTGATAGAATCGGTTTTACAAACAGCTTTACAATATACGACAGCGACGATTCGCAAAGAGTGTTGAAATCGTGTTTGCAGGAGCTTGACATTTCCGATAAAATGTTTCCGCCTAGAATGGTATTGTCGGAGATTTCACGCCAAAAGGATATGATGATAAGTCCTCAGGAGTATGAAAATCAGAATCAGACCGATTACAGAAAATCAACTATCGCAAAGGTTTATAAGCTGTATCAGCACAAGCTTTTAACTTCAAATGCTATGGATTTTGACGATATTATCTGTCACACAGTAAGACTGTTTGAAGAAAATCCCGATGTGCTGAGTCACTATCAGAATTTGTATAAGTACATAGTGGTTGACGAGTATCAGGATACGAATATGGTGCAGTATCGTTTGGTGTCTATGCTTTCATCTAAATTTGAAAATCTGTGTGTTGTCGGTGATGATGACCAGAGTATTTATAAATTCAGAGGTGCAACGATAGAAAATATTCTTTCGTTTGAAAATCAATTTGACGAGTGTACAGTTATCAGACTTGAACAGAATTATCGTTCAACTCAGAATATTCTAAGCTGTGCAAACGAATTGATAAAAAATAACAAAGGAAGAAAAGGTAAAAACCTCTGGACCGCAATGGGTGACGGCGATAAGGTTAATGTATATAAAGCCGGCAATGAAAGAAATGAGGCTAAGTTTATTGCCGATACGATTTTGTCAGGTATAAAGCAGGGCAGAAAATATAACGAATACGCTGTGCTTTACAGAATGAACGCTCAGTCTAATGCTGTTGAGCAGGCTTTTGTTCAAAGCGGAATTTCATATAAAATTATCGGCGGTCAAAAGTTCTTTGACCGAAAGGAAATAAAGGATATTCTATCTTATTTGGCAGTTATAAACAATCACAATGATATTTTAAGACTTAGACGAATTATAAACGAACCTAAGCGTTCTATCGGCAATGCAACCGTCACAACCTTAGAGCAGATAACATCGGATTTGGGAATTCCTATTATTGATGTTATGAAGGATAGCGAGGCTTTAGTTCCGCTTTCAAAAAAAGCAAAGGTTTTAGTTCCTTTAGCACAGATGTTTGAGTATTTGACTGAAATTTCCGAAACAGTTTCTCTTGAAGAGCTTTTAGATGAGCTTATGGAGGTTTCGGGATACCGTGCATTTTTGAAATCTCAGGGTGAAGAAGGCGAAATGCGTTTAGATAATATTGAAGAGTTAAAGTCTACTATGGTTAAATATTCTGAAGAGGCTGAGGAGCCCAGCCTTTCGGGGTTCTTAGAAGAGATTTCTCTCTTTACCGATGTTGATAATTTAGAAGAAGACGGTGATTATGTTGTTATGATGACAATTCACTCTTCAAAGGGTCTTGAGTTTCCTACTGTTTTTGTTGCGGGTATGGAGGAAAATATCTTTCCGTTGCAGAGAAGCATTATGGAAAGCGAAGCGGAAGTTGAAGAAGAACGCCGTTTGGCATATGTTGCAATAACAAGAGCGAAGAAAGAGCTTTATTTATTGCACAGCAGTGAGAGAATGTTATATGGTATCACTAACCGAAACGCCAGGTCACGATTTATCAAGGAGCTTCCGCCTGAGCTCCTTAATGAAGAAAGTGAAAGTTTAATTCGGTCAACAGGCGTAAACACGGCATATGCGAAAGCTCAGCCTGTTTCAAGTATGTCACTTCAAAAACAGCTTGCAGTTAAGAGAAGGGCTGAAACAAAAACGGCATCTGACCAGAATTTTGAGACAGGAAACAGAGTTTCACACAACATTTTCGGTGAGGGAACTGTCCTGTCAGCTAAGAGAATGGCAAACGATACCATGCTTGAGGTTGCCTTTGATACAAAGGGTACAAAAAAAATTATGGCGAATTTCGCAAAAATCAAGAAGCTGTAGATTTATAAAAGGTAAATTTAAAACAGATAATTATTTTCATGTTTATTAGGAGGATTTATTATGGTAATCATTTTGAAAGACAATATCAAAGAAGCTCAGATTGATGAGCTTATAAAATGGATTCAAACATTTGATGTTCAGACGAATTTAATTAACGGCCTTCACTCGAAAATTATAGGTCTTATCGGGGATACAACAAAAATTGATATGGAAAGCATTCAGGCAAAGGAAATTGTAGAAGAACTGGTTCAGACGGATATTACAAGCCGGATCAAAGATATTGCTGTTCTGGGTGCCCCAAAACCTAAGGCGAAAAAATATGATGACGTGGATCTGGCTCAGATGTCATTGTTCGATACAGTGAAAGATGATGACGTATTAAAAGAGTTAAAAGAGCTTGATCTTGGAAACCTGACACCAATTGAAGCACTCAATACCCTTTATCAGCTTCAGAACAAATTAAAAAACAGGTGGTAGACCATGAGTAAGATACAGGTATTAGACCAGATTACAATTGATAAAATTGCCGCCGGGGAAGTCATAGAACGTCCGGCATCCGTAGTCAAAGAGCTTGCTGAAAATGCAATTGATGCCGGTGCGACTGCTGTAACTGTCGAGATCAAGGAAGGTGGCATTACATTTATGCGAATCGCTGACAACGGAATCGGAATTGATAAAGAAGATGTCCGTGCTGCATTTTTACGCCATTCTACAAGTAAGATCCGAAGTGCAGAGGTTCTTGCACACATTTCATCTCTTGGTTTCCGTGGCGAAGCACTTTCCAGTATTGCAGCGGTCTCTCAGGTAGAGCTTCTGACCAAGACAAAGGAAGCAGAATTTGGCGCGCGATATAAGATTGCCGGTGGAAAGGAAGAATCACTTGAAGATGCCGGTGCCCCGGATGGCACGACATTTTTGATTCGACAGCTTTTCTACAATACACCTGCCAGAAGAAAGTTTTTAAAAACTGCTATGACAGAGGCTAGTCACGTCGGAGACCTGGTCACAAGACTGGCGTTGTCTCATCCGGAAGTTTCCTTCCGTTTTATCAACAACGGTCAGGTTAAACTTCATACTTCCGGCAATGGAAATTTGAAGGATGTCATCTATCATATATACGGACGGGAGATTGCATCGAATCTGATTGAAGTAGATTTTGAAAGAAAAGGAATCCACATTACCGGATATCTTGGAAAGCCCTTGATTTCCCGCGGCAACCGTAATTTTGAAAATTATTTCGTAGATGGAAGATACATTAAGAGCAGTATCATCTCCAAGGCAATTGAAGACGGATATAAAGATTTTACTATGCAGCACAAATACCCATTTGTCGTGCTTTACCTGGACGTCGACACAGAACATGTAGATGTTAATGTGCATCCGACCAAAATGGATGTCCGTTTTAATAATCAGCAGGAGATTTATAATACCCTGTTTGCGGCTGTCGATGACGGACTACATGAACGGGAGCTAATTCCCGAAGTGACATTGGATGATATAAAAATTCCAGAAGAACCGAAAGATTGTAAAAGTAATTTTCCAGAAGAACCGAAAGAGTCGAAGATGGATCTGCCGAAAAAAAGTGAGGCAGAACATACCGAAAAGCTGCGAACCTCTTTGCAGTCACCACAAAATGAAGATGAAAAGCTGCAATACTTTATGAATGAGATGAAGAAAAGAGTATATTCTTACCATGAAGCGCTGCACGAAAACAAGCAAGAAACAACACCTGCTTCATCCTATACAGACTCCTGTAAACCGCAGAAAAATGTATCAGTGCAGGACTCCTATAAACCGCAGAAAAGTGTGCAGGCACAAAGCTCATATGAGCCACAACAAAATGTGCAGACACAAGGCTCTCAGATTGCAGAGATGCCAAATTATACTGCAAGACAAGTTCCTGCGGAAAAACCACAGCAGCTCAATTTCTTTGAAGAAAAACTTCTGGAGCCACAGGCAAAAGCGGAACATAAGATTATCGGCCAGGTCTTTGATACTTACTGGCTGGTACAGTATGCAGACAAGCTTTACATTATTGATCAGCATGCAGCCCATGAAAAAGTGCTGTATGAAAGACTGATGAAAGATCTGAGGAACCGGACATTCCAGTCTCAGTTATTATCGCCGCCGATCATACTGAATTTAAGCATGCAGGAAGAGGAATTGTTCCTGAAATACCGGAACTGTTTTACAGACATGGGATTTGAGATCGAGG
>ENA-ORLW01001424-ORLW01001424.1-human-gut-metagenome-genome-assembly--contig:-NODE-1424-length-26480-cov-9.087907_pt1 | contig 26480 bp, 19 predicted proteins | sample MGYA00243017_ERZ508829 | MGnify/ENA primary metagenome ERZ508829 (study PRJEB26277, sample SAMN04329776) | human gut metagenome | biome: human-associated habitat | host: Homo sapiens | place: USA...
TTCCTGGTGGAAGACCGGCGCGGGGGCATGGAGAACCTGACGGCCATCCTGACCCCGAGCAAGGCCAAGAAGGATACGGCTGTGGACATACGGGAAGAGCACGGGGAAAAATACAGCCCCGTGCTGACCCCACGGAATGAAGCGCGTGACGTGACGCTGCATTTTGCGCTTTACAACAAGACCCAGGCAGGCTGGATGAAGCAGTACTTTGCCTTTGTGAATTTCCTGAAGCAAGGGAAGGACGGCTGGCTGGAGATCCGTTTCCCCCAGCTGGATCTGCAGCTGCGGGTGAAGTATGCCGACTGTACGAAGTTCACCCCGCTGACCTATCTGTGGACGGAAGGTGTGCATGCCGGAAAGTTCCGGGTAAAGTTCCGGGAACCGAAACCGATTATATAACCATTCAAACGCTATTAGAATATGCTTCTAACGATATATGATAAAGCCGGAACCAAGCGTGCGGATGTGGCCGTGAACGACAGCTCGACGCAAAGCAAGGAAGTGCAGGGAGACAATGTGCTTTCCCTGTCGTTCAGCTATTATGCCTTCCTGCCCCTGGACGTGAACGACTACACGGACTATCTGGGCGAACGGTACTGGCTGACAGAACGCTACACGCCGAAGCAGGTGAGCGATGGTGAATGGGAGTATAACCTGAAGCTGTACGGTATCGAGAGCCTGATCAAGCGGTTCCTGGTGCTGGAGACGACGGACGGGGACACCAACCCCCTGTTTACCCTGACGGCCACGCCCCGCGAGCATGTGGCGATGGTGGTGAAGGCTATCAATAACGGCATGGGCCACATTACTGACTGGAAGACGGGTACGGTGGAAGGTACGGAGCTGATCACGATAGACTACGAGGGGATGTACTGCGACGAAGCGCTGAAAGCCATCGCGGAAAAGGCAGGCGGCAAGGTGGAATGGTGGGTTGAGGGGCAGACTGTGAACGTGTGCCGCTGCGAACACGGGGAAGAAATCACCCTTGGCTATGGCAAGGGGCTGACCTCCCTGGAAAGAGATACGAGCAACACGGCCAAATTCTATACGCGCCTGTTCCCGGTAGGCTCGACCCGCAACATCGATGCGGAGAAATACGGCAGCCCGCGTCTGATGCTTCCCGGCGGCAGGAAGTACATCGAGCAGGGCGTGGAGGAATATGGCATCTATGACCATTACGAGCAGGATGCTTTCAGCGGCATCTTCCCCCGTCGGGTCGGTACGGTGAGCTCGGTTCGCAGCGAGGAGGTGGCAGACGATGAAGGAAACAAATTCACCGTCTATTATTTCCGGGACGGGGAACTGGACTTTGACCCTAACCTGTACGAGCTGGCCGGAGAAACCAAACGTGTGTCGTTCCAGACGGGCGACCTTGCCGGACTGGGAGAAAGCGATGACCACTACTTTGAGGTGAACTACGACAGCGCGGCACGTGAATTCGAACTGATCACCATCTGGCCCTACGATGACGACACCCAGCTGCCGGGCGGCAAGCTGGTGCCCCGAGCAGGCGACACCTATATCCTGTGGAATATCCGGATGCCGGATGAGTATTACCGGCTGGCCGAAGAGGAGTTTGCGGTTGCGGTGGACGAGTACAACCGGGACCACTGGCTGGACATTGCCGCCTACAAAGCCCCGACAGACCCGGTATACATCGAGGAGCACGGCATAGACCTGTTTGTGGGCAGACGGGTGAAGCTGGAGAGCCGGAAGTATTTCCCGGAAAAAGGCTACCGTCAGAGCCGTATCACCAAGATCAGCCGCAAGGTGAACGAACCCGGGCAGATGGACATCGAGATAAGCGATGCGCTGCAGGTGGGCAAGTTCGACAAGGTGACGGACAGCATCGGTGCGCTGAAAAGCTATACGAAATCAAAGACGGAAGGCGCTGCCCTTCCGGACATCATACGAAGCTGGGACAAGACGCTGCCCACGGACAACAACCTGTTTTCCGCCCGGCGCAGCCAGAAAGAGTTCCTGAGCAAGAACCAGCCGGACACAGCCAAAGAGTCCATCCGCTTCCTGAAGGGTGTGAGCTTTGGCGAGGCTGCTGGCGGCAAGCCCTGCGGCATCGTGGATGGTGAGGGCAATGCCGAATACTTGACTGCCGTGATCCGCGAACTGCTGCGCAGCACGGAGTTTGTGGACGGGCTGACCGGTGAGGGCTGGCAGCTGTGGATTGACCAGCTGACCGGACTGACAAACCTGACGGTGGACAAAGTGACTGCCCGGCAAAGCCTGGTGGCGCTGGAACTGCTGATCGAGAAGGTGCGCAGCGTGTGCGGCCAGCTGGTGGTGTCCGCTGCCAACGGCAAGATCAAGGACGTGGTGAAGCAGGGCGACAACTACCGCATCGTGTTTGAGCAGGAATCGGGCTTTGTGGCCCATGACCTGATGCGCTGTGCGGTTACGGGTGGTAAGAAACTAAAAGCATACTGGGTGGAGGTGGCTTCGGTGATAGCCGGCGGTGTACTGGTCCCGGTAAGCGAGTTTGGCGGGGTGAAGCCGGAGGCAGGCGATGAGTGCGTGCTGATGGGCAACACCGAAACCCCGCTCCGGCAGAACCTTATATCCATTGCGGCCACGGAGGACGGACAGCCCCGTATCGACATTCTGGACGGTGTGAAGGCCAAGAACTTCAACGGCTGCCTTCGTTGCCGGCTGGGTAAGCTGGACGGCATCAGGAGCAGCGCTTTCCCGGCAGACAAACAGCCGAAAGGAAACGGCCTGTATGCCGACAACGTGTGGCTGAAGGGTACGTTCGTGTTGATGACGGGCGAGGACATCCTGACGCGGTTTGAGATAACCGAGGGGAAAATCCATTCAGCCGTGGAAAGCTTGCGCAAGGAAATACGCGAAGAACAGAGTTATCTGGACAACAGCAGTTTTGCCGACGGCATGGACAAATGGAAGACGGGCAGCAAGGCTACGCTGTTCACCCTGGGCGGACGCTGGATCTGGGCGAACGGCGGTCCTTACGGTACGAAGCCGGACGGCCATGCCGAGATACGGACCGACGGCAAGGTGCCTTATGCCTATATCCGGAACAGCTATATCATGCAGAAACTGGAGGACTTCCGGCTGGTACCGGAGTACCGGCAGACGAACAGCCAGGGCGAACGGGTGCCCGGCGTGGTGTATCTGTCGTTCAGCTACCGGGTTATCAAGGCCGGAAGGTTGAAAATAGAATTTGTGAACGCTGATAAGACCGGGTTTGAGAACTTCAACATGTTCGGCCATGAAGAGGACCTGCCCGTTGGCGGTGAGAAGATGTTCACGTTGGACGGACTTTGGAACGGCACTGGCGACTTCAAGCTGTCGTTTACGGGCGTGATTTACATTTCGCTGCTGGTGTTCAGCACCAACAAGGCGGACGCACTGGCCTATAAGTACCGTACACTGTTCGAACAGAGCGACCGGCTGGTAAAGATTTCAGCGGCGGTCTTCGACAAGGACGGTAATGCGCTGAAAGAGACCGGGCTTGTCATAAAGCCTGAAGGTTCCGGTCTGTATGCGCAGGACAATACAGGAAAGATTGCCCTTATCGGGGTGAGCGTGGAGGAAGAGGACGAGTACGGAAATACCGTGAGCAAAATCAAGCTGACAGCCGACCATATACAGCTGGAGGGACTGGTAACGGCCAACGGCAACTTCAAGATACTGGAAGACGGCAGCATTGAAACGACCAACGGTAAGTTTACCGGAGAGATAGACAGCAGCAAAGGGAAAATCGGCGGCTTTGAGATAGGGAACGGCCGTATCGGTTCTGTGGCCGACTCTCACGGGAGCGGTGGCGGTCTTGCCATTTATGATGATTTTTTCCGTGTCGGCGGCAGCAAAGGATATGTGATGTTCGGTGATGATGTGATACCGTCTTCTGCAGGAGGAGCTTTTACCGCTGTCGGTCGTATCGTGAACTCAGCCCCCAATATATACGGGAATTACGGCTTCGACCAAGCGAACTATGGATTGTTTATAGATGTTACCGGCGGTACGAAGAACTACGGTATCAGCAGCAATGCGGCATTACTTGCCCCGGCGTTTATCAATACGAAAGCCAAGCTGCTTACCTTCGGAAGTGGAAACTACACGGTGGATTTCTCACAACACAATATCATTTTGATGTATTACAATGAACCCAACTACAGTAAGGTAGAGGTTACGCTGCCGTCGGAAAGTTCTGTGGCATACAAGTTCGGCATGAGTTACTTGCCTACCGATTTTGCAGCCATTGTCACGTTCAGGGTCAGACCCGGTTCAAAGAATATCATACTAAAAGGTATCTATAACCACAATGAAGATTTGCAAAACTACGAGATGGCATCCGGGGACTCCGTAACGGTACTTATTACAAAAGCGGACGGATTCCGTTACCAGATATTGAATCATTCATCCTAAAAAACAGATATATATGAAAAAGTTAGATTTCAGGAATTTCAGCGTTCCCACCGGAATAACCCGTCAGACGAGGGAGGTTTTCGATGCACGTGAGCAGATAGCCGATTTGCTGTATACGCGTGTCAGTGGCATCAAGGCCCATCGGCTTGCGTTCAAGATTTTCGAGAGTACCGGCGAGACCGAGTTCAGCGATGAGGAAACCGGGATGATACACATGGCGGTGGAACGCTATTGTCTTCCCAATGTGATAGATGCCCTGAACGAAATCCTGGGCGGGTCAGAAACCGATAAAAACGAATGAGTATGGCAGAAATGACACAAGAAGAACTGGTTCAGGAAGTGCTGGACCGTGTACTCCAGAGTTCTACCGGCGTGGAGGACTTGGAGACCGTCACCTCGCTGAGCGGTGTGAAATCACTGCCCGGGGAGAAGGACGGCAAGATGGTGAACGTCCCCCTGGAACTGATAGGGAAGCCTGCGAGCGATGCCGCCGCCCGTGCCGAGGCTGCCGCCAAGAAAGCGGAAGGAGCCGTAGCCGGACTGGAGGAAAAGACCCAGGCCGCCACGGAAGCGGCCACCAAGGCCAACGAAGCGGCAGCCAAGGCAGAAAACGCCGCTGCCAAGGTGGAACAGACTACGGCAGCAGCCATCGGCGGGGCTACCGCACGCTTTTCCTCATGGATGGAAACAGGCAACGTTTTACCTGACAAGAGTACCAAACCGGGCGGCAGCGTAGTGTATGTAGCGGATGCCGGGAAGTTCGCCTACCACATGGACTCCACCCTGTACGGGGACTGGGATGTGGCGGGTGTGCCTCCTGCCGGCATATTCATGAATGCGGACCGGACAGCCATCCTGCCGGACAAGCTCTACCTGCTGGGTGATGCCGTATATACCGGAACAGGCGGCAGCCTGAGACTGCTGGCCTACCGGCATGAGGTGATGAGCGGGGAAGCTTACGAGGCGCTGCAGGACAAGGATGCGAATACGCTGTATCTGATTTATGAGGAGGATTGACGATGATAACCATAGGCGGTAAGGAAATAACGGCTGCGTATGTGGGGAAACGTGCCCTGTCGGCAGTCTATGCCGGGGCAAGACTGGTGTGGTCTGCGATAAGCAGCTGTTTCGGACTTGGATACTGGAAAGGCGACGAGCCGTGGAACGGATCGGACGCATGGAACGGTAGCAGTAAAACTGATAAATGAATGATTATTATAAAAGGACAGTATTATGGCAAAAAGGAAAATAAGCGGAATCATCAACGCGACTGAACATCCGATGAATCTTGAAACACCATGGAATCAGAAACAGCCGGACGGCACCTATCATGCCTATGCAGGCGATGACATCGAAGCGTTCCTGAAGAAGGAACTGTCAAACCGTACCCCTACCGAGGAACTGGTGAGCGGCGAGACGAAACCTCCTACATCCGGAACGGTGTTCGATGCGATGGTGGGTACGGTGACGGACGTGGATGTGCAGGACAGCGAGGACGGCACCCAGTACGTGATGACCGTCAAGCAGAAGGACAACCAGGGCGGCGAGAGCTCGAAGGAAGTGCGCTTTTCCAAGTACACGGACGATGACAAGGTGGTGGTGAACATCGACCTGACGGACAGCGGCGGTGCGGGACTTCCCGCCTCGCAGTATCTGGCACTGGGCAGCGGCTTTGTGGTGAAATACTCCGTAGGTGTGGGCACTGCCGGTGGCGGTACGGTGGACGGCTACAGCGACCTGAAAGCCCGCGTGATCGTGAAACGCGGTTCGACCGTCATCAGTGAGTTCCGGGATGCGGAGTTTGTGGGCGTTACAGCCGGACAGAGCTATACCTTTGACGCTTCGCCCTACCTGAAGGATGCCACTGCCTATACCGTACAGGTGGAAGCGCAGGCAACTTACCAGGACGGCACGCTGATGAAGACGGCCACGGCCAAGGTGACCATGGTGGCCATGGAGCTGGAGACCACCTACTCGGCGGGCAACGGGCTGGCCGACGGGGGATATAAAAATGACGTGAACATCCCCTTTACTGCCAAGGGCACGAGCGGTGAGAAGAACATCTACTACCGCGTGAACGGCGGACAGGCCTTTACCCTCGGTCTTTCGGCCGGCAGCGGTGTGCAGCAGAAGAACGTGACCATCCCCCTGACACAGATGCAGGAGGGTACGAACGTGGTGGAAGCCTACGCGCAGCATGAGAACTCCGGTGTGGTGAGCCGGGTGCATTACATTACGCTGCTGAAGGCAGGCGGAGGTGTGACAGCGTATGCCGGCCTGATGTTCAGCCACCGGGCAGCGGGGTTCCAGCGTGACTGGAAACACCCGGTGCTGGAGGCAGAGCAGTTCACGGCATGGAACTTCACGTATGCCGGCTATGACCGCGATGCGTATACGGCCCGTGTGAAAGTGACCGACCGGGGCAGCGTGGTGAAGGAAGACCTGCTGCAACGCGGTGAGACCGGCAGCTACGGACGGACGAACGTGAACGTGGAACCGTTGGACTACCGTGTGTCATGCGGCGATGCCGTGCTTGAGGTGCAGGTGAACACCACATCGCACCCGGACATTGAAGCCACGCTGGCACCGGATGCCGTGTGTACGTTTGACGCCTTCGGGCGAAGCAACACGGAAAACAACCCGGCAAGCTGGGTGAGCGGTGACAAGCGTATGGAGTTCCGGGACGTGCTGTGGAGCGTGAACGAATATGGTGCCGGTAGCGGCTGGCACAAGGACCGCCTGCTGCTGGCCGGTGGTGCAGGTATGACCCTGACCGCTGACGGCGGTTACCGCCCCTTCAACGAGGCGGACAAGCCCGAGGGATTTGCCATCCGTGACGTGGGCATGACGCTGGAGATAGAATACAGCACGGCCAACGTGACGGATACGGATGCCGAGCTGATCACCTGCCTGGGGCAGCTGGACAACGGCAACCGGTACGGGCTGATTGTGACTCCGGAAGAGGCCAAGTTCCTGACCGGTGTGGTGACCGAGGCGATGGATGCCGGACAGGTGCTGCGCTATGAAGACTCGGTGGGTACCAAGTTCCAGCCGGGTACGAATATCCGCATTACCTACGTGTTCTATCCGAACGTGCAGACCAACGAACAGCGCACGCTGATCGGTTTCTATGTGAACGGTGAAGAGTCGGCTGCTTCCAAGTGGCTCGACAAGGTGAATTTTGACATTCAGAGCCAGTTGGAATTTAAGTCGGCAGGTGCCGACTTGAACGTGAAGAGCGTGCGTATCTATAACAAGGCGCTGACCTCGGACGAGGTGCTGAACAACTACATCGTGGACCGCAACCACCTGGAGGATGCCGACGGGGAACCGGGCGTGCGCTCACTGGATGAGGACAACCGCGTGCTGAATGAAGGAGATACGGTGAGCATGGAGAAGCTGATGGGGCTGATGAAGAAGCGCCGGAACTCGATCCTGGTACTGATAGGCACGGGCAGCGTGGGCAGTGAGGTTCCGAGCGAGAGCGACACGCTGAACGTGGTGGATGCACTGGCCCAGCTGAACGACAAGAAGGCCAATAAACTGGTAAGGGAGGTCCGTTTCTATAACGGAGAGGACAGGACGCTTGACTTTATCCTTACCAACGTATATGTCCGTATTCAGGGTACTTCTTCCGTGAACTATGCCAGAAAGAACTTCCGTTTCTACTTCCAGAAGACGGCAAGCGGCTGGACGGTTACATTGAGCTACGGGGAGATTGACGGAAACGGCAGGCAGAAGAATCCGGTGGTAACTACCGGCAAAAAAAATCTCTTCAAGTTACGCAGGAACTCGGTAGGCGCGAAGCTGGCATGTTCCAAATGCGACTTCTCGGACTCGTCCATGACCACCAATACCGGAGGTGCGAAGCTTATCAATGACGGACTGAAAGAGATGGGGCTGCTTACGCCTGCCCAGCGTTACGCCAAAGACCATGGGCTGGAGGATGATTACCGTTCGGCCATCGACGGCCTGCCGTGCGACCTGTTCGTAGCGAAGAGTGCCGACGAAGACCTGACCTATTACGGCCAGTACAACATGAACAACGAGAAGAGCGACAGCTACCCCATCTTCGGGCAGGATGAGACCATCGGCGGCGAGAAATGGGGCGAGGGCGACACGCTGAACTACCTGGAAGCCGACGAGGAAGGACACAAGCAGTACCTGCCCGTCTGCTTCGAGACGCTGAACAACTCCAATCCGCTGTGCCTGTTCCACTGGTTGCCGAGTACCGAACCGGAGCATAAGGATTTCATGGACTACAACTTTGACGGAGGACTGGAATTTAATCATCCGAAAGATACCTTCTGGTCGGACGGAGGCGGTGACGCGGAGGAAGAACCGAACCTGAAAGACCACCTCGGTACCGGTGACAAGTACGACAAGATGTACAAGGCCACCGACCGCATGATGAGTTTCGTCTACCGGTGCGTAAAGGAAACGCCTGCGGGCAGGAACATGGTTTACAGCACGGAATCCCATTCGTTCGAGGGGGTGGACTATGAGGACGACGGCGACAAGTTCCCTACCGCCAAGTGGCAGAGCGATACGTTCAGGAAAGAGGCCGGGAAGTATTTCGACCTTCCCCACCTGATTGCCTACTATCTGTACGTGCAGTTCAACCTCGGCGTGGACCAGCTTGCGAAGAACATGCTTATCCGCACATGGGACGGTGTGAAATGGTCGATTGACTATTATGACGGCGACTGCCAGCTCGGTTCTGACAACAAGTCGTTCCTGACCGGGAAGTATGACGACAACCGCCAGACGAAGCGCGACGGGGCTTATGTGATGCAGGGTCATAACTCGTGGCTGTGGAACCTCATCGTGGCCAATTGCTGGGACATGATTGTGGAGATTATGGTGAGCGGATGGAACGGGGGCGCAAGCTTCATGAGTGCCTTCAGTATCCAGAAAGCCATTGACCATTTCGATACCGAACAGATGAAGAAGTGGTGCTCACGCCTCTATAACAAGTCCGGCATCTTCAAATACATCTACCCGTTCCTGAACGAAATGCCGGTGGGTGCTGACGGTGCCAAACAGACCTATCCGCAAATCTACGGTCTGAAGGGTTCGTTGAAAGCACACCGGAACTACTTCATCCAACGCCGGTATGACCTGAAGCAGGTGGAGTACGGCTATGTATCCACGCTGGGTGCCCAGTTCTACCAGAGTACGGCATCGCTGGACAAGGCTTATAAACTGAAACCGATGCAGTACCGGCTGACCATCCCGTACCGTGTGCAGCTCTCCACCAGCAACGGCGTGCAGGCCGACAGCGGCGTGGTGGATGCGGACGTGCTCCATTCCCTGCAGCTGACCCGTGCCTTCGGTGAGAACGACCCGCTGAAGATTATCGGTGCAGCCAAAATCAAGGAGCTGGTATGGCACGAGGATGCGTTCGCAATCGGCTTCAACTTCGGTCTGCTGACCTCACTGGTAAAACTCGACATGAGCGTGGAGAAAGCCAGCGGTTACCGGAACGGCTCGTTCATGGCTTCGACCAATGGTATGCTGCTTCTGGAAGAAGTGAACATGCGGAACAACCGGCTGGCCCGGAACGGGGACAACGGGAATGTGGCCACTTTGGACTTGAGCTGGCAGGGCCGCCTGAAGAAACTGGACGTGAGGGGTACGGGGCTGACCCGTGTGAAACTGGCCACCGGTGCGCCCGTTGTGCAGTTATGCCTGCCGGACACGATTGAGGAACTGTTCCTGGAATATCTGACCAAGCTGTCCGATAGTGGCCTGATACTGGAAGGGATCAATAATGTGCGGGGCTACCGCTACACCAACTGCCCCGGCATCGACGGGTTCGCTATGCTGGAACGCCTGCACCAGGCCAGACTGAACGGCAGCGGCAAGCTGGAGCGCTTCGTGCTGGAGATAGACCGGGAAGACGACGGAACCCTGCTGAAGAAGTATTACGACTACGGAACGTATACACAGACGGGTGTCGTGGATGACCGGCATTCGGGACTGAGGGGCAAGCTGACCCTGACGAAGTATCTGGCCGATGAGGAACTGGAGAAGTATGCCGCCCGTTATCCGGAACTGACCATCAAGCAGCCGCCCTATACGATGATTGAGTTTGACGACAGTGTGGCCGACGATGCCAATGTTTCGAACCTGGACAACAAGACGGGGTACAAATTCGGCAATACGTACAAAATGAGCGGGCATGTGAATGCCATCCTGTCCAAGCGCCACCGCGTATTGGCCAAGGTGACGAAGATGCCCACGAGCCGGAAGGTGGAGATAGCCGGGCAGCAGGTGGAAGTGAACAACCCGGACGGGGAGATGACCTATTTCCCCCTGCATGACGAAAGCTCGAACTTCTATGCCGATGCGGAGGATATGAACGACTGTACGGTGGCGAAGCTGGACGGCAGCGAGGGAGACTGGATGATGTATGAGCCGTTTTACTGGAGCAAAGGCATCAACGATTATTTGAACAACAAGAAGTACGCCTGCTACAGCAGTTATCCGGAGGACGAAATGCCCCCGGTGCCTGAGGCGACGGTACTGACACTGGATGCCATCAAGGAGACACAGGGCGGCTGGCTGGGTGAACGCAAGATCATGAGCGGCAAGCCCACGCTGATGGAATCCTATACGACGGACAAGGCTTATTCCGTGTGCAAAGTGGACGTGTCGGGTTACAGACGTGTCCGCTTCCCGAGCGTTCCAGGAACAGGGCTTATCGGCAGTGTGTTTGCTGATGCGGAGGGAAACATCCTGAAGAGTATTGTGGTGCCGACCATCGGCTTGAAATTTGAAGCCGGCATGTATCTGATAGCAGACGTTCCGGAACGTGCTACAGCCCTGCATTTCTCCATTCTGAACACGGCAGAGTTTGACTGCGTGGTACTGAGCCACAGCGACAAGATAGAGGACATGGAACCGGATTGGGTGGCCAATGAGGAGCATCTGTGTGCCGTTGTGGGCAGTTCGGTGGTGGGCAGTAAACTGCGTGCCTGCATCACCGGAGCTTCGACCACGGCAAGTATGACCTGGACGGACTTCCACTACTACAGCCAGCAGCGGGGTATGCAGCAGATAGATGCGCTGATGCACAGCCGCATCGCGAACCTGAGCTATGCAAAGTACGGGCGCAGGGATATGCAGGAACAATGCGGTGCCGGTCAGCATAACAATAACCGCACAACAGGCGGAACGGCCGAACACGGGATGACAGACACCATCGGCTACGATGAAGCGTATGTCATTAACAACAAAATCACGAATTCGCTGATTGACGGCCTGGTGCACCAGTATGCCTGGTATAAGAGTCGGGACGAATACGGACAGGCGACTGTGGTGCAGGTGAACAATATCTGCTGCCTGGGCTATGAGGACATCTACGGCAACAAGTATGACATGATGGACGGCGTGGATCTGCCGAACGACAGCGGTAACGTGGGCAAATGGCGCATCTGGATGCCTGACGGCAGTATCCGTATGGTACAGGGCAAGAAGGACAGCGGTCAGTGGATTACAGGCGTGGCGCACGGCAAGTATATGGACATGATTCCGGTAGGTAATCTGAACGGATCATCTTCTACTTACTATACCGACATGTACTGGATAAGCACCGCTACGGTCCGTGTGGTCTATCGCGGGTTCTACAGTGCGAATGCGTATGGCGGTGTGTCGTTTGCGAATGCGGGTGACGATGCTTCGAGTTCGGATGCGCATGTCGGCTCGCGTCTGGCCTTCCGCGGCAAAATCGTTCGGGCGCAAAGCGTGGCAGCGTATAAGGCGATACGCGAGGTGGCGTAAGCGCAAAGCGCCAAAGCGTGGAGCGAAGCGACTAAAACGAAAGAACGTGATTCGGATGGTTTCCGAATCACGTTTAAAAGGTATTCAAATACCGGCGAAGCCGGTCGATTTTTTTTAGAATATTGATAGGGTAGGGGAATACAAAACTAAACTGATTTTGGGGTAAACAACCTCAATTTAACTATGTAAAGATAGTGATTTTTGCTGATATTTGCAAGTGATTTATCTGTTATTTTTAGCTTATGGATGACCTGCTCAAATGGGATAAAGAGTGCTTCAATTTATACATTTCGTTTTGTGAAATGAACTTTTCGTTTTAAAATGCGCGAACATTTCGATTTGCGGATTATACGCTCCCTTTCCCATTCCCCCATTTGCAGGAGGGTGGTCGGATGGATATTGTTCAAGGTAATATGGTTTTTCAGTATCTCCGCACTGACCACGCCCTGCGATTTCAATATCTCATTGTAGGCTTCCTCTGTTATCCGCAGGTATTCCCGTAAACGGTTGTTCTCCCTTGCGGACTTTATCTCGTTCTTCCTGCCGTTCCAGTCTTCCGGTCGGCAATAAATTCCCGTACTGATGACGGTCTGTTTTCCGTCAATGGTTATACGGCAGAGTACGACAGTCGTTCCGTCAGCCTTTACCTTGCTGCGGTTGATGTAGGGCAACAGTGAAAATGTGCTTCGCATATCGTTTTCTGTATTAAATGGTTAATTGAAAATCTTCGGTAGCTTTGATAAACTTATCCATGTCCTCGAAAAGTTTCTTCGGGCTGACACGGGCATAGACCTGAGTGGTGGAAATATCGGAATGTCCCAACATCCGGCTGATGGTTTCTATCGGCACACCCGCTTCGAGTGTTATCAGCGAAGCAAAACTATGGCGCGCCTGATGATAGCACAAGTTATCCTTGATGCCTGCCAGTGCAGCCAACGCTTTCATGTGCCGTTTCATATTCGGGTGATGGATTATCGGAAAGAGCGTCTCCCGTGTATCGTCCTTGTATTTCTCAAGCAGTGCCAGCGCTTCTGGCAGTAGTTTCACGCTCGCCCGATGTTCATTTTTCTTTCGGCGGTATTTCAGCCATAATGCTCCGTTGCCGTCCGTGTACAGGTTCTCGTCCGTGATGGAAACCACATCAGCGTATGACACGCCTGTGTAGCAGGCAAACAGAAAAAGGTCGCGTGCCAATATGTGCGTCTTCCTGTATGGCGGTATTTCTACGTCACGGATTCTTTCGAACGATTCGCGACTTAATGCACGTGGTGTCCTTTCTGATTGCCGGGGCAGGGCGAAATGTTGAAAATGGCATTTCTCGGAATACCCTTTCTTGTAGGCAAGGCGGCAGGTTTTCTTTAGGATGGCAAGGTGGTGGCGGACGGTATCTATCGCATAGCCTTTATCTTCCGTGACGAAGACCTGATAGTCGTGGATGAACTGTTCCGTCAATTGTCCGAAAGCCAAATCCTTGACCTTGTACTTGGTTTCGATGAACTCCCCGAGTGTCAGCCGCATATAGTGATAACCGGGATAAGTCCCTTTCGCCCGGTCTATGCCGATACGTGCCTTAATGTCGTCACAGATTGCATCTGTCATTTTCATGAGGGTCATCTGCGTTTCCATGCTGCCTTGAAAAAGGTCTTTCACATCGGTGGCGTCAAAACCGACCTTACGGGACACAAGGCTGTCGAATGCGGCGTTCACCGCCAACAGCAGTTTTTCAATCCTGGCATTGGTTTCCACCGCTTCCTTGCTCTTGCCGTTCAGACGGCTTTCACGTGGATTCCACAGTTCGGGAGTGCAGGACAGCTTAGATCCGAACTGCGCCATCGTGCGGTTCACGGTTATGCGTCCCATGATGGGAGCCTTGCCCGACTTGTCCAGTCCGCTCTTTTTGAGGTAGAGCAGCACCTTGAATTTTTCTACTTTCATACGCTTATATTTTTTAGTGCAAAATTACTTGCCGTATAAGCGTTCCTTGATATGCAAAGCACTGTGTATAAGCGCAAATAAAACGGTGAGGGTTTCTTTTCATTGCCTGCCGTTACCTATTCCCGTTTCGGTAACTGCCCGGCTAACGGTTTGGTAACTGAACAACCTCAATATTCCGTTGCCGTTTGCATTTTCTCTACTTGGCAGAATGCTGAAATACCGTTCATTTCAAACAACTTACGTTTAATCTTTACCTCTCTGTGTTTCTTTGCATAGCCTATCACTTTTCACACCGCCCGGCATACGTTCGCCACTACTATTACCTTGTCTCATGGCATACCGATTGAAACCGTATCGAAAATGCTTGGACATACCAGTATCAAGACGACTCAAATCTACGCTAAGATTTTGGATACGAAGGTTATGGACGACATGGCAGCCCTCAAAGAAATGTACGCCCGGAAAGAATCACAAGAATCACCCAACAATAAAGCAGCAAACGAATGAAAACAACCGCAACCCTTATCCAGCAAGCCCTGGAACAAAAAGCAATCGACAGCATGATAGCATACGAACGGAACCTCATCTCCGAACAGAAGATGGGGAAAGCGCTCAATGACGCACTGCAGCACTATGGCAACGTCGAAGGACACCGCAGCATTGTCCTCAAAGGATGGATTATAAAAACGATCTACGCCCTGAAAAGCAACCAACTGAATGATCTCGACCGAATAGCTTTCAAATACATAAAAAATGAATATTAATCCCTATAAAGAAGTAGAACAATGAAAACAAAGAACAATAGCATGAAAATCATGAAAACCGAAAGTACAGCCAATGAACAGGAACGGAAAGAAGCGAAGTACAAGCCCGTTACCCCCGTCATACTCGACAATGTCTCCGAAGATGTGACATTTATTCGCTCTGCAGATGTGTGTAAGCTACTCAACGTCAGCAATTCAACATTGAGAAACCTGCGCGCAGCGCAGGCTATTCCCTTCTACAAGCTGGGCGGAACGTTCCTTTACAACAAAGAAGAAATCATGAATTATCTGGCATCCAATTATAGCAAAAGATTATGAGTAAGAATGGATTCTCCTATTACAAAGCGGAGACAGACCGCTTTCAGGACATTAAGATAAAGCGTCTGAAAAAGAAATACGGATGCGACGGATACGCTGTCTACCAATACGCGCTGAACGAAATCTACCGGGTGGAAGGCGCATATATCCGCTGGACGGAAGACCAGCTCTTTGACTGTGCCGACTATTGGGACATGAACGAAGCACGGGTGAAGGAGATCATCGGTTACTGTGCCGAAGTATGCCTGTTCGACCCCGTGATGTGGAAGACGCAATGCATACTGACCTCACGTGCCATTCAAAGCCGATATCTCGATATCTGCAAGATCAGCAAGAAGAAATCATACATACCGCTCGAAATCCTGCTTGTAGAACCGGAACAGCCGATGAGGGAGCCTGTAGCGATGCCACTCTTCGAAGGCGGGGCCGGGGCGGCGGAACACGATACACCGAATCAGGCAACATTGGCCGAACAAAAATTCCGGAGTACTCCGGAAACTTTCCAGAATACTCCGGAAAGTTCCGGAAACATTCCGGAAAAAACAGACAAAGAAAAGAAAATAAAAGAAAAACAAAGAAAATCCTCCTCTACTCCCCCGCAGCCTTCCGGAGCGCTTACGGAGGAGGAAGCGAGAGTTTTACTTTCTTCTACCGTATTGGGTGAGGACCGTAGCTCCAAACCGGATATCGCCAGGCATCAACCGTCACAGGCGGATGTGAAGGCGGATGTGAAGGCGGAGGAAGAGAAACAGCGCAATCCGCAGGGGCTGATAAACACGCTGCGTCCCTACAATCTGTCGCAAAGAGAGCTGGAGGAGGTACTGCAGCTCTCACGGCATGGAGAAATCGGAAATCCTGTCTGGTCTATTCTTGCCGAAATGCACGGAAACAAACGTCTCAAAATGCCGCGTCTATTCCTGTTGAAGCGACTGCGGGATGCAATGGGACTAGTGGCCGGAGGAAGCCCGGGCGGTAAAGCGAAAGAAGCCTCCTGATTGATCACTCAAAAGAACGAAAAACAATGAACGAAAATACAACAAAAGAAACGCTGTACTATCCCCGCAAAATGCGTATAGGATGGTGCGTGGCCCATGAAGTGACAGCCGCAGGCGTCAAGATCGAGCGTTACGGAATCAAGTGCCGGACGTATGCCGAAGCATTCGACAGGGCGGCGAAACTGAATAATGAAAATCGGGCCGGCAAAGCGGCTGTTAATGAATCGGCAAGTGAAGGAGGCGGGCAATTATGAGCGAAAAAGTGAGCATCCTCACGCTACGGCTGACAGCCGAAGAGGCCGCACAGATGGAAGTGCTCAAATCCATCACCGGAAAGAAAAGCGGCAGTGAAGCGATAAAGTATATCGTGAAGGAATACCCCCGATTCTGTGCCCACTACAAGCAGGAGGCACGGGAGAAGGGAGAATTGCAACGCAAGTACCAGGATCAGAAAATCGCTGTGGGAGATTTCCTCAAAGCATTCGAAAGATTGCAGCAGACGATGGAGGATGACCGGAAGTAGAGCATCCTGCCGATGTCAGTCGGAAAGGTGATAGCTGATTTCTCCGGAAGAAGATCTCGATCTGAATAAATGTGATAGCAAATGGTTTCTCCAGGAACAGCTGCCGGCGAAAGATCTGCTATCATAACGAGTGAGATATCGGGATGATCAGGTGTAGATCCTGCCAGGTGTGTGATAGCAATCCGGCAATCCGGGCCACAAGCGACAGCCTATGCAATGGTAGCCCATGCGGTGTGTACTCAGTCGTTTTCAATGCCCGGTGCGGTTTCGCTCTGCCCGGCACTTGTTGCCGGGACAAGGCTCAATCCGCTACCTTCCTGCGTCTGAACGACAGGAAACAGGCAGTCGGTCCGAAGTGCAGCCATGCGGTACGGGGTTCCCGTGTTTATCGCAAACGCATTTGTTCTACGGAAGTCAGCGCCCTTCGCCGTCCTCCGGGCGCGTGCGGTCGTGATGCTGCGTGCGCGGGGTGCTTCCGGTGTTTCTGTCCTGCTGCAGCTTTTGCGCGGAAAATCCATAATAGGCAATTATGTTTAATAAGTTGCGGAGCCGTTCCGGATTCCGCCCTTTTATTAAACATAACAGCGCATTATGGATATTCCCGCTGTTTGGGTAGTTTCCCGTTTCTCGGTACCGGGCTCAAAGTTACCCCTTGCGGAACATTACCGCCTCCACACAGCCGCCCCGTAGCTTCTCACATGGGACGGCGGCTGTCCCCGACCACCGCCCCGAAGTTACTTCCGTCTTTCCGCTCCTCCTTCGGACTGCGCCTGTCGGCGTGCCCGGCTGACTGTTTCCACCCTGCGGCATACCGAAGTTTCCCGGCGGGGCGTGCCGCCCCGCTCCGCGGAGCGGACGGCGAAGCCGACCGCCGAAAGTTGTGACATTTGCGCCATTGTCACAACTTCCAGCCTTTAACAAGCATATATAACTATATCTACTCAGTTTCCGGATGACAACTACACATTAAAAGCCCTACCTTTACGACTGTAAACCAATATTCCGAACCATGTATACAAACGTACACTCACAAAACAACTATCAAGCCAACCTGAGTAACCGAAGTTATGGCTTTAAAGAGCTGGCCGTACTTTACTTCCCCAATATAGCCCCTGCCTCTGCGAGTATCCGCCTTAAACAGTGGATAAAGGATGACGTAGAACTATTGGGATCACTGGAAGAAACCAACTACCACCTCAGCAACCGTATTCTCACCCCTAAACAGAGAGACCTTATTACGACCACTTTCGGTTCACCCTTCTGACCCCATAGCGCAGCCACTCCCACGGCTACAGCCCGACACCCCTTCGGTGGGGGAACGCCCTGCGGCAAGGGGGGCGACCACGCCCACCGACTAAGCGCCTCCCCCAAAGGGGGACGGGAGGGGGGTAGATGAGAAATACACAACTAGAAATTACTCACATAATCACCCACAAAACAATGATCAAACAAAGAAACATTTCCCTGATCGTGGTGCATTGCACCGCCTCCCGCTGCACCAGTGATCTCACCCCGCCCTCCCTCGACGCCATGCACAAGCGTCAAGGCTTCACCGAATGCGGCTATCATTATTACATCACAAAAGACGGCCGGATACACCACATGCGCGACATTACCAAGATCGGCGCACACGTCAAAGGCCACAACAGCGAATCAATAGGAATCGCTTACGAAGGAGGTCTTAACGCATCAGGCAAAGCAACCGACACACGTACCACCGCACAAAAACAAAGCCTTGAAACGCTCCTGCGCTTTCTGTTACTCACCTATCCGGGAGCAAAGGTCTGCGGCCATCGTGATCTGAGTCCCGATCTCAACCATAACGGAATCATAGAACCATGCGAGTACATCAAAGAATGTCCCTGCTTCAATGTCCGGACCGAATACGGTTATTTAATGGAAAATGGAAAATGGAGAATGGATAATGTACCATGCGGTATATAAGCGCATGAAAGCGTAGCCAATTATTCATTGCTCATTATCCATTATCCATTCACCCTACCTTTGCCGGGAACAATTAAAAAGGAGGTCAATATGAAACCATTTTGGAGAAACACGTTGCGAGTATTGAAAGTGATCGGTAAAATTTTCGTTTGGCTGACCGGAGCAGACAGCCCGGTCAACGATAACGAGAAGAAGGACTAACTCCTGTAATACCCGGCAATGGGAAAACCCCTGTTTTGAGGGCTGCGGACATACCCCGCAGCCCTTTTTTCATGTACATAAACGCATCATGCATCACATATCATCATAGATAAGAATGCACGCCCGCAGCCGCCCGCGCGTATATATAACTTTGCCCGCAGAATGAATCATTAATCACTAAACACTAATAAACATGGCAATTCAAGTAAAAGCATCCTTGCGTAAGAATCCGCAGGACAAAAAAGCAGCCGGAAAATACTACGCTCAGGTAGTTCTTGCTCCGGAAATGACACAGAGACAAATCATCGACCAGATCGCTGACCGTTGTACCGTAACTGGCTCAGACGTGAAAGCGGTGCTGGACGCATTGATGACAGTTATCAAACGTAACCTTGCCAACGGTTCTCCTATTCGCTTAGGCGACCTTGGCTCATTCCGTCCTTCCGTATCGGGTATCGGTAGCGAAAATGTGGATAAGTTTACGGCAAGTAACGTGAAGAAAGCCCGCGTGATCTACGTACCTTCTGCAGAAATCAAGGAAGCGGTAGCAATGTATGCTTTCTCTAAGGTTGGCGCGACTGCCGAAGGCGGGAATACCGAAAAGCCCGGTGGAGGGGATATCGACAACCCCGGGGGCGGAGACGAAGAAGCACCAGACCCGACAGTTTAAAGCGGTCATCCGCTACGTATCAGTAACCATTTGAAAAGAAAGCCTGATGAACAGAAGAAGTTCATCGGGCTTTCTTCGTTTTCAGCTGTCAGAGACTGTTTACAGGACTTGCGGAATATATCAGGAATTTTTCAAAAAATGTCTGACGTTTTTTAGAAAACTCTTGTTGTTTTCTTGGAGATGTTTTTCACAATTTCCGGTACATAGCTGACTGTTTTCTTTCTGATTGGGTGTTCTTCTATCCATAAATAAACGCAGGAAGAGGAATAGAAACGCTGTTATCTATAAATTTATAAAGAGGTATTTTTGTTCTACCCCCCTCCCGTCCCCCTTTGGGGGAGGCGCTTAGTCGGTGGGCGTGGTCGCCCCCCTTGCCGCAGGGCGTTCCCCCACCGAAGGGGGTGGGCTGTAGCCGTGGGAGCGGCTGCGCTACGGGGGCATTCATGTGTTCGTTATGTGATTTATTCCTTCTATACTTTTTAGTGATATTCGCCCGGTTGTCACGGATTTCCCCTGTTCGTTACTTTTCGGCGGGGCGTTTCGCCCCGCTCCCCGGAGCGGACGGCGAAGCCGACCGCCGAAGATTTCCGGCACGCCGCAGGGCGGAAGCGGTCTGCCGGGAACGCCGCAGGCGCAATCCGCAGGAGGAGCGAAAAACGGGAGTAATTTCGGGGCGGTGGTCGGGGTGGCGGCTTGCCGCCATAGTGGAGGCGTAAACATTCCGCAGGGAAACATCCGGAAGGGGTAACTTTCTGCCCGGTTATGCCAAACACTGTCCTTCCGGGGCGACGTGCAGAAGGCCACATTATGTTGAATATTCCTCACGGGCGGAACGCGCCGGAGGATATTAAATATAATGTTCCTTCTGCATCTCCTATTTCTCTGCAAACCACTGCTACCCATAGCGCACGCAGGCATCACGTCAGCACGGCGGCGGACGCTTGCGCCGCCTTCATGGTCTAATCGCCCAGGAATGATCAATCATAAACACGGGAACCTCGCACCGCATGGCTGCACTTCAGACTAGCAGCCTGTTTCCTGTCGTTCAGACGAAAGAAGGTAGCGGATTGAGCCTTGTCCCGGCAGCAAGTGCCGGGCAGAGCGAAACCGCACCGGGTATTGAAAACGACTGAGTACATACCGCATGGGCTACCACCGCATAGGCTGTCGCTTGTGGTCCGGCTTGCCGGGGTGTGAGCGGGAGCCGGAGCCGAATGCGCCAGACGGAAGTAACTTCCGTAATCACCCACTTTGCAAGCCTCGACTGTTATACACTGGAGTAACTTTCAAGAGACTTCCTCCAGGAATGTTCTTTAAAAATCACTGCAGGAGGGCGGCTTGGTGGGTGATTGTGCGGCTGTCAGCCGCGCTTCATCCCGCCAAGCGGCACGGTGAGCAAAACATTAAGTTTTCCGATAAACGCTGACGGTGACAGGAAGGTTCCGGTGGAAACACTGACGGAGCAGGGCGGGCGCATGGGGGTGCAGTCCTGTAAGGCGGCGCCCTGATGCGGCTGCGCTGCGGGGAGCAATCAGACGAACTGCCGCACGCAAAAGTAATTCCGCTTGGTTAGACGCTTGGTCATTACCTTCGTCTGCTATCACATACCTGGCAGGATCTGCACCTGATCATCCCGATATCTCACTCGTTATGCTAGCAGATCACAGTGCCCGGTTTGTTCCGGAACAAATAATCTGCTAGCAAGTCTATACTGCTAAAGGCTCTTCTTTAAAAATAGATATGCCTAATGCTCTTTCAATTTTCGCCAGTGTTTCAAGCGAAAGGTTTTCCTGCCCTTTCAGGACCTTCGACACATATTGGTGACTGCAGCTCATCCGCTCGGCGAGTTGCTTCTGTGTCATTTTCAGTTCATCCATTTTATCAAGCATAATTAGGGCTATATGCTGCGAATGTTTCAGCCAAATATCATTGGCATTCATCTCTTTAAACACTTCCCTCCAGTTCGATGTATCCGGTTCGGAATGTTCTCTAAGTTTTTCAACCACTGTTTTCATATTGTTCCTCCTTATTCTAATTCACTCATATAATCAACAAATCCATCATCATCAATAATATTCTCCTCTAGCAGGAAACGTCTCACTCTGTCCATTTTCACGAGTTCCATTCTGGTATGCTCCCTTTCCTGCATTGTGGCAGTCAGTTTAATCGCTCCTCCAGTAATGATATACACTCCATCGCTCAATCTGATAGCGTAAATGCGGAGCCATGACGCATGTCCAATTCTCTGTTTTAGTCTGGCCTTTTCTTTTTCGAGCATCATTTCCGCCATCTGATTATTGTCCAATGGTCTGAAAATGCGGTCTAAATCCGCTTCCGGAGAGATATCCAGCATAATACAACGAAGTCGTCTGCTGTCGTCAATCGTATCGTCTATTGCCTGCCTGATATCGGTTATGTGGAAGTACGAACTGAGGTCATTCATATTTTCTTTAAAGAAAGTACGTAGCCACATTGCATCTCTCCAATTATAGAACAACTTTATAAACTCATTGTTTTGCTCGCCTTCAAAACGTACAGCCCACAGCCTTCCATCTCCAGTAATATCATTGAATATCATATTCATTTCTTTGATTTGTTGACACAAAGATACGAAAAAAGAATCATAAATTCAACTTATAAGTTGAATTTATGATTGGAAACTAGAAATAAATTTAGTATGGCTTTGCTTCTGAGTGATAAGTGGTAGTGTCGTTCTCCCATTCATTTACTTCATCATTCAGACTGTCAGTTTCTAAAATTTGTTTATCAGTTGTCTCTCCTGTAATTTCCGGTTGATCGCACCCGCTTAATAACTGGATGATAACCATTGCAAGTACAATGATAATTCCCAATAGCAGATTACCTTTTACATTGTGAAAATACCCATGTACATAAGTTTCAGATTGACTGTGTTTTTTTTGCATCTTTTATATTTTTACGCTTCAAAGTTAATAAATTAAATGCGAGATTTGTCTCTTTTTGTCACTTTAATTAGGTTTATCCGATTAAAAACAATACCTTTGTAAGAGAAAACTTGAATCCTCAATTGGATATTAAAAGAGGGTTTTTGCCAAAGTAGGTGTCTAATTCGGTGACACTGCTAAAAATGAAAGCTGTTATTTCATTGAAAATGAGATTATAAAGAAATTAAAGTTTGAGGGCAGGTAGCCCAACAAACCACCAGCTTTTTAATGACAAAATCCCGCTAAAATGAAAGTTTTAGCGGGATTTTTGTTTTTTGCGGTATACTTTTATAGCTGGTAAGGCTCAAAAAAAAGAGTCTTCCAAAATGAATGGAAAACTCTTTTTACATTAGCACCGTTTAGGTGATGTTTTTTGCATCTATGATGGGATACCTATTGTGTCTGTGTTGTGACGTTTGGCTGTTACCATCCCGGATTCTGAACAAGTTTGCTCGACTTCTGAATCTCGTTTAACGGGATAGGATAGAGGTACATGCGTCTTTCAAAAATACGGGTTTCAAATGCGGTACGCTCCATAAAGTCCTCCAGGTTATCAGCGTTCATATTCATGCCATGTACTGGTCCGCCTTGCTTATATCCTTCTTCATCGGCACACATCCAGCGACGGACGTCGAAATAGCGTTGCCCTTCGGCAAATAGTTCGATCCGGCGTTCTTTGCGTATGGCTTCTTCCTGCAAAGTTTGATTGCCTTTTATTTCAGGCTTGATGTCCTTCAATAAAGGGATACCTGCTCTGTAGCGGACGCTGTCGATGTGTGCAATGATACGCTCATCTGAAGGGTTTACATGATTCAATGCCTCGGCATATAGTAAATAGAAGTCGGCGAGACGGAACAGCATTCCTGCCCTGTACTTTGACTTGGCATTGCTTCCTTGGTTTAAAAGATCACGGTTCATTCCTTTATAAAGCAGATAGCCGGAGTAGCTCATATCCGCTTTGGAGTTATCGTCTCCGCTGCCTTTATAGAAATAAATCTGTTTCGTTGTTTTTTGCCATGTCTTGCCGGAGTAAGTTATGTCCTGATAAAAACGTGGTTCTCGATTCTTATACATATTAGGAATGCCATCTTCACCAATGCCTTCTTCTGAATAAAGTCCTGACTCGTGAATACTCTTGCCGTCATTCATGAAGAAATCGTCAATAGCTTCCTGCAATACACCTACACAACCGAATCCGCTATATATGGCACGTGGAGTGCATCTGCGTTCTCTTCCTTCTCCACCTACATCGCCCCATGAATTCTTGCTGGTTTGCCAGATAGCTTCCGGGTTGTTCAAACTTACCTGAAAGAGTTGGTATAGAGATTCTTCTGCATTCAACTCTCCATCTTTATCTTTTTCTTTATAAAGGTGATAGTGAGTTTTTGCATAATCAATGAAGCGCTGCAACGCGTTTAAGGCAGTTTGCCATTTTTTGTCATCTTTCGCAGGAAACAGTTGTTTGTCCTGATTATCCCTCAATGCGATTGCTTCCGAATATCCTCCGTTAAGTAAGGGGCTTGCGGCATACACGTGGAGTTTTGCCAGAATAGCCAATGCTGCCCCTTTGGTAGGTGCTGCGCTTCGGTTCTCGTTTGGAGTCCCGTCATCATTCACTTCCTTTTCAGGCAGCTCATTGTAGCATTCATTGAGTTCGGAATCGATGAATTGCACTACTTCGTCGACAGAGTTCCGGTAATAGTCCAGATCACTTGCGGACGGTTCCGATATTTCTGTCATAATGGGGATAGGGCCATACAATTCGAATAACAAGTAGTGATAGTAAGCACGTAGGAAACGGGCTTCGTTTTTCAATCTTGCCAATTCGTTTTCGTCAATGTAATCCGTCACGTCGCCTTGCTGTGGGATCGTATGCGAGTATGCCAGAAATTCGTTTGCCTGACGGATTTGTTTGTAAAGACTCCAGCGCGATAAATCCGCCGATCCGGCATGGTAACCTACTGTCGGAATTGTCTTGACATTATTTTGTGCACTTTTTAACTCGTCGGAAACTGCCGGCCAAGGATTATCTAATCCTGTCAAACCTGCATAAGCGCTGGTTATAATAATGTTTGATACATCCGGAATTCCGGAATATATATATCGGTGGAAGCGACGGGCATAACCGGTATTATTGAATACTTCTTCCATGCTTAATTCTGCCGCCAGGTCGTCCGATACATCCAGATAATCGCTGCAACCCGAAAAGAATACCGTGCTTAGTCCTACGGCTACTATGATTGATAGTTTTTTCAATGTCTTCATATATATAATGTATTATATGTATTATTAGAAAGTAAAGTCAAGACCGAATGTGAAAGTCCGGCTCAGTGGATATGAGAAGCCGCCGTTGGTGTTTCCAAGTTCCGGGTCCCACATTTTGATATCATCCCATACACAAAGATTGTTTCCTTGCAGATAAACACGCAAAGCTTGTATACCGATTTTTTTCAGTGTTTTCTCCTTGAAGTTGTAACCGACTTCAATATTTTTCAGTCGCAGGAAACTGGCATTGCGCAGCCACCAAGTGCTGGCAGCTGTATTGTTGTCATAATTGGTAGAGTGCATGCGGGGGAACATTACATTTTGGCTTGGGTTCTGTTCCGTCCATCTGTTGGCTACTTCTGATCGTACGGCAGACTCTTCGACTCCCCATTGGAACGGGAAAAATGCTCCGTTCGAGCTGGCTCCTAATACGGTCGATGTATTTCCTGAACCTTGGAAGAAGATACCGACATAGGCTCCTTTCCATTTGGCATTGAGGCCGAAGCCATAAACTATTTCCGGAACAGAAGGATTTCCTACATCTTCCATCTGGTCGTTGCTGTCGATCTTACCGTCTCCGTTCAGGTCTTTGTATTTGATATCTCCCGGACGTACTCCGCTTGACAGACCGGATACAACTCCCGGTTTCAGTTCATACTGGCGGTTCAGACCTTCACCTGTTATGTTGAAGTCGTCGGCGGTATAAAGTCCGTCAGCAATGTATAGTTTCCATGAGTTGAGTCGTGTCCCTTTCTTTTCGAGCCACGGATAAACTTGTGGCACCTGATCATATTCGAGGATTTCGTTGCGTGCAAATGTAAAGTTACCGCGTGCGCTCAGGTTAACTTCACCTACTTTATAATTGAGATTCAGACTTGCATCCACACCTTGGTTTTTTACGATACCGAAGTTTTGCCATGGCATTTGCTGGAAGCCTGTCACATTGGAAACGGTATTACGTTGCAATAGGATGTCCTTACGTTTGTTGTTGAAGTAGTCCACTTGCAGGTCAATGCGGTTGTCGAATAACCCCAAGTCGATACCGAAGTTGCGTTTGTCTTCGATTTCCCAGGAAAGAAACGGTGATTCGAACTGGGCTTCGGTAATTCCATTGCCTACTCCGCCTAATGCGCCGCTGTTGCTGAATCCGATATTATAGCCGCTATTATCCTGTTTCATGGTTCCACGATATAAGAAGCGGTTGCCGCCGGTATCGTCGTTACCGGTACGACCGATGGAGAATCTTAATTTCAATTTGCTTACTACCTTTTTCAAGGCTTCCGGATAATAATGTTCATTGCTGATATACCATGCCAAACCCATGGCGGGGAAGAAACCGAAGCGATAGCCTTTTGCAAAGGTTTCCGAACCGGTGTAGCCGAAGTTACCTTCTAAGAAATAGCGTCCGTCATATCCATAAGTTACACGACCTACCAAACCTTGCTTTCTATAAGGTAAAGCGTTATTGTGATACTGTGTTTCTTTTTGCATGTATAGGAACATGGCCCCTACATCGTGTTTCTCTGCAAATGTACGGTTGTAATTGAAGGCTGTTTCAAAGTAAATCTTTTTGTTTGAACTGTTACTCAGGTTTTCTGATAGTACATCGCTGCCTTCTACTACAGTCTTATATAACAGCTTGCCATTTTCGTCGCGTCCTGTGGCCAGATATTGTGTCGGTGTTTTGGTGCGTTTGGCGATATATGACATGTCTGC
>ENA-ORLW01001427-ORLW01001427.1-human-gut-metagenome-genome-assembly--contig:-NODE-1427-length-26314-cov-4.011053_pt1 | contig 26314 bp, 25 predicted proteins | sample MGYA00243017_ERZ508829 | MGnify/ENA primary metagenome ERZ508829 (study PRJEB26277, sample SAMN04329776) | human gut metagenome | biome: human-associated habitat | host: Homo sapiens | place: USA...
TTTCTCTATAATAGAACTTTCCTATTATATAAAAAAAATCCCTAAACTTTGCATTAGGAATTCTATCAAACCTTTTTAATTAGATAATTAATTTAATATTGTTTTCAAATATTTCTAAGAACCTTTTTATTATTTCTTCTCTCGAAAACTCCTTATTATATTCTTTTTTTAATGAAGTAGCAATATTCACTGTATTTAAATTAAATTTGTCTTCATTAACATTAACCCCTATTCCTATTAATATATAATTTACTTGATTTTTACTTGTACTAGTTTCTGTTAATATACCTGCTATCTTTTTACCATTTAAAAATACATCATTAGGAAATTTTATTGTTAATTTATAATTATATAAATCACTAATCGTTGTTACTATACATTCTGCAATTAATTTAGTAAGACCATTTAATTTTTGTATAGTACATTTTGGAAAAATAACTAATGTCATTGCTATATTCTTTCCGCTACCTGTATACCATATATTCTCTTTAGTACCTCTCCCCTTTGTTTGACTATCCGCCAAAATAATTGTACCATTATCTATTTTGGTATTTATTAATTTTTTTGCTTCATCTTGAGTAGAACCAATTTCTTTATAATATATAATGTTCTTTCCTAAAATTTCAGTTTTAGATTTCTTTATTTCTTCTATATTCATATATTCTCCTATTTTAATAAATACATAATCTATTTTTCATTAAATCATTGACAATATCTTCAAAATTGCACATTACTCCATTACTAACTAATTTATCTAATATGCTATCAATTTCACTTTCATCTTCTGTTATTTGCGCAATATCACTTACTTCTTTGCATGGTAAATTATTTTCTTTAATAACTTCTATTCCATACAACTCATCTTTTGTTTTGTAATATTCAATCTTTTCTGTTACTCCATCTCCCGCCTCATTAATATTTTTGTTTATTTCTATACATGCATATAAACTTTTCATTGGTCCTTTTTCCCCTTTCTATTTACATATCGTGTTGCTATTTTACAACATAATATTTCATATTACAACAAGTTTTCATCGCCTTATTTGCTGTTTTTTTGACTTTTTTCGTCATGTTTTCACTTTTTGTGATAATCATTTACATAATTAATATACCAATTTCGTCAAAAAACTACACGAAACCAAAAATGGATATATGAAAGTTTATTTGTTTAATATAGCTTTAAAATCTGCTATTTTTTTATTTATCTCTTCTAAGCTTTCATCATAATAATTATCTATTATTCGCAACTGTTTTATAGATAAATTATCTAATGATTCTGGATTATTTTCTGTAATATCTATTATTTCCTTGAATTTTTGCCTATTTTCACTTTCTTTTCTTAGTTTTTCTATATTACTTACCTCAGATGAATTTTTAATATTTTTTTCTTTTGGTTCTTCTAGCATCAAATTTTTCTTTTTAAATATACTAGCCAAAAATTTCTTTATACTAATATATAGATTTTGTATACTATTTTTCATCTATCAATCATCTTCCCCTATACTATTTTTCTCTATAACTTTTTTTAATTGTTCTAATCTTTTTACTTCTTCTTCTAATAGAGCTAGTTCGTTTCTTTTTAATTCTAGTTGTTTCTTCTTGGTTTCTATTGATTCAATTAAAGCTTGCTTTATAAGTTCTTCATTTGAATCTTTATAAGTATTATTTGTACTTTTCTCATCATTTTCATTATTTTCTACACTACTAAATGCTTGCTCTTTTTTTCTTCTTTGAGCGCTTAGTTTTTTAGCAGTTCCTTTTTTTCCTTTAAAATCCCTACTATCTTTATTCGCACCATCTTTTATATTAGGAGATGTATTACTTTTCACATAATCTTTTAGTTCTTCAATTGGAATTCCTTCTTGTATTGCTGTAGATATAGCACTAAATTTACTATCATATTCTTTATATGCTTCTTCTAAAATTATAGGTCTTTTATCCTTATATACTAAATTCCAAAAGCCTTTTCCACATAATTTCATATATACATACATTTTATTTGTCTCATTTGTTAAAACTTTATCTGGTATATCTTGTCCTTCTTCAGACAATTTAGTTTGTAGAAAATTTTTTATATGTTTATATATAGCGGAAAACTTCATTTTCTGTTTTTCTGATTTGTACATCAAACAGCTTTTACTTTTCGAACTATCTTTATATTCTTCTGGTATATGTACACCTAAACCTGATTCTATATTTTTACATAATTCTTCTGTAAAAGGTATATCTTCTTCTAGAAATTTCTTCCTTCCTCTATATTTTTTTCCTTCATCCTCTTCTTTTCTTCTCATTCCATTGTCACCTTGCTCACTTTTTATTTTATCCCTTCTTGCCTTTTCTCTATCATACTCTTCTTTTTTTCCAATGCTGATTTTCATATATTGTATAATATCTTTTGTTACTGGAATTAAATCAAGCCTTCGTGATTCTAAAGTTTTTATATATTCTATTTGTTCATCTGTCAACTTATGTGAAAAATATGTATGTCCTCTATTTTGTTCTATAGATTGCTCTATATTAAGTGGTTGGTTTTCTGGTCTACCAAGTATTCTATTTAATTTGTCTAATTTAAAATGTAATATGTATTGTTTACTATATCCTGGAAGTTCTGTACATAATAAAACTGTATTTTTTCTTTCTGCTTCGTTTTTTAAATATTTTTTATCAAATCGTGTAGAGTCTGTTATCTTTACACCAATCTCTCCTCGTTCCTGCATACTTATAAGTTCTGCCATATTTTCATTTTTCATTTGATAAAAATAACTTTCACAATATTTTAATTTAGAGTACATATAAAAATCTCTAAGCATGCAATGAAAACTCTTATGCTCATTTAAACTACTCATTTTACCCTTAAACCATTTTACAAATTCAGAATATTCTTGCTTATTATCAGTATCTACGTAAAAAAAACTTGGTCTTGTAGGATTTATACTTAAATTTACTTTTTCCATAAACAACCATTTCTCTGAATTTTCTATATATTCATCATATAAATCTCCTAATTTAAAAACATAAAATTTGCTCCAATGCCTTGTACCATCATAGATTCTATTTCCATCTTCATCTCTTTGTACAATATTTCTCGTAATTAATTGTACCGGAATCTTTGAAAGTCTATTTCCAAGTTCCATTCCTGCTGCTGCAATTTCTCTTCTATCACTTAAAGATTCATAATAATTATCCAAAAATTCTTTATCAATTGTAAATAAATCATCTCTTTCTAGTCTAGAATATAGACCATTTAATTTTTCAAGAATCTTATTATACATACCAAATGTATAAATATTTTTATATAGGCTTATGATTTGTTTTTTATTCCAAAATGCACCTGGAGACTTTGGGGATTCATAAAGATTTTGTGCAGCTTGTACAAAACTATACAATTGATTTACAGTATTTAAATCTGTTATCAAATCTCCATTTAAAAAAAATCGCTTTTCTTGATCCTGATTTTTCTTATATGTATAAAAAATTTTTTCCATTTTTTATCCTTTCTGCTATATTTATGTTGACTTATCTATAATTTTTTTATATAATTCCACTATCAATTTAAAGGAGTGTGTTCTTTATGTTAAAAGTAAAAGCCAAACTCCAAGAGTTAACAAATAACTCCTCAGACAACATGTCGATTTTATTTCACAACTTCGAGGAGCTATATCCCGAAGAAAGGGGGATAATAACCCTCTTACAAAGTTTTTTGTTTTGTGAGAATTCGGCCATTACACAAGATAATGTAATGAATGCTCTAAACCAAATCAATTAATAGAAAGGAGATTACCTTTCTATTTTATTTTATCATAGTATCATTTATATTTTAATGTGAGTTACACAAATGTAATATAAATGTAACTTCATTGTAAAAAAATTAATATATTACTTTCAAATTTATCTAATACTAAATAATTAATTTTTTTGGGTCAAAATAGACTTCTATACAAAATTATGCTAAAATTATATAAATTCCTAAAGAAGGAGATGTAGATTATGCTAAAAAAAATTATTTTTGTATTTACAATAGTTTGCTTCAGTTTGGTTACTTCCACTGTCCGGTTAAACGGAAATGTTAAGCTCTTAAAAAACTATTGTATAGATTATTCTTTAGAAGATGATGATTTTTATGACATTCCTGGGCTACAAACAGATTACGTGCCTCAAGGAATATGTTTATTAAAAAATAAAGATTACACATATAGGCTAATTACAGCTTATGATTGTACTAACCGTGAAAATAGCTGTTTATATGTTATTACTAATCATGGTGAACATATAAAAACTTTATTTTTTAATAATTCTGTTGGTGTTCATGTTGGCGGTGTAACCTCTGATGCTTCTGGTTCATATGTATATGTATGTGATAGTAAAAATAACATCATACGAATTTATGATTCTAATTCTATTCATATTTCCACTAATGACCAATTGTTAGAAGAAGTTATTAGTTATCCAGTCGAAAATGTTCCTTCATTTATTAGTTATGACTTTTTTAATGATTCCATATTGGTAGGTAGTTTTTCATTACAAAATAATAGCAAGTTAGTTGAATACTCATTAAATTTTGAAAAGCTAAATGAAATATCTATTCCAAAACAGATTCAAGGAATTACTAGATTGTCGACAGGTGAGTTTGTCTTATCTCAATCTTATGGTAGTAATAATGATTCATATCTACTTATAGGTAATATTGATAATAAAGAGTTTAAATGTACTTCTAAAATCAAATTACCACCATGCCTAGAAGAAATATATTCTACTGATAATGACAACATATTTTTACTCTTCGAATCTGCTGCCAAAAGATTTAAGTCTAAAAATCCAATTGATAAAGTTATTTTACTTCTAATTTGAATAATCAAAGAGTCAATGTCTATTTTTTAGATGTTGACTTTTTATTATTTATTAACTTTTATATTGTTTATATTTTATAAAAAATGTTTATAAATCTTGACAAATTTACATATACTATGTAAAATAGTTATATTATGTATAAAAAATAGATTAGTAATTTAAAAATTATAGAATTTATAACATTATTAATAATTATTTTTGCGATGAAAATGACGACTTGCTAAAAGTTACTAAAAGAGATTAAAGGTGTATGCGCTGAAAGCCTTTATTAGAAGAACATAGCAAACTAACACATTGGAGCAAATTTTATAAAGTGGAAAAACTTAAGTTTTTCAAGGCCGGGTGGCACCGCGGAAAAGTTATTTCGTCCCAGCATTAACAATTAATGCTTGTGGGCTTTTTTTGTTATTATAAAATTTTTATTAATATGTAAAGGAGATGTTTAATTATGAATGAGTACAGAACTCACACTTGTAATGAAATTAGTTTATCTGACGTTGGAAAAGAAGTAAAAATTTCTGGTTTTGTTCAAACTATTAGAGATTTAGGAGGAGTTGTTTTTCTAGATATACGAGATATGTATGGAATTACACAAGTAGTTACATCAGCTGAAAGTACTGATGTAGATTTTGCATCACATATTCCAATCGAATCTACTGTTTGTGTTGAAGGAACTGTAAGAAAAAGAGATCCACAAACATATAACCCAAATATAAAAACTGGTGAGGTAGAAATTTTTATAAAAAATATAACAATACTTGGAAAAAGGACTAAAAATCTACCTTTTGAAGTAAATGCAAATCAAGATGTAAGAGAAGATTTACGTTTAAAATATCGTTTTCTAGATTTAAGAGGTGACAAATTAAAGAATAATCTAATCTTAAGAGCTCAGGTTATTCAATATTTAAGAAACCAAATGATTAAGCAAGGTTTTTTAGAAATACAAACACCTATCCTTACAAGTTCATCACCAGAAGGTGCAAGAGATTATCTTGTTCCAAGTAGAGTACATCCAGGAAAATTCTATGCACTTCCACAAGCACCTCAACAATTTAAACAACTACTTATGGTTTCTGGAATAGATAAATATTTTCAAATTGCTCCTTGTTTTAGAGATGAAGACGCAAGAGCAGATAGAGCTCCAGGAGAATTTTATCAATTAGATATGGAAATGGCATTTAGCTCTCAAGAAGATGTATTTTCTGTTATGGAACCTGTTATATATAACACATTTAAAAAATTCTCTAATAAAGAAATTGCAGAATATCCATTTCCAAGAATTCCTTATAAAGAATCTATGCTAAAATATGGATGTGACAAACCAGATTTAAGAAATCCTCTAATTATAGTTGATGTAACAGACCTTTTCCAAAAATGTACATTTAAACCATTCCACGGTTTAACAGTTCGTGCTATAAAAGTTTCTGGACATATGTCAAAGGGATTTCATGAAAAAATGCTTGAGTTTGCTAAGTCTATTGGTATGGGTGGACTTGGATATTTAGAAGTACAAGAAGATTTAAGCTACAAAGGACCAATTGATAAATTTATTCCAGATGATATGAAAAAAGATCTTATGGAACTTGCTGGTCTAAAAAAAGAAGATACTATATTCTTTATTGCTGATAATGAGACAAACGCAAATAACTATGCATGTCAAATCAGAACAGAACTTGGAAAACGTTTAGATTTAATTGACGAAAGCAAATTTAAATTCTGTTGGATAGTAGATTTTCCAATGTACGAATTAGATGACAATGGAAAAATTGCATTTAGTCATAATCCATTTTCTATGCCAAAAGGTGGCTTAGAAGCTTTAAATACAATGAAACCACTAGATATACTTGCATATCAATATGATATAGTTTGTAATGGTATAGAACTTTCTTCTGGTGCAGTTAGAAATCATGATCCAGAAATAATGATAAAAGCATTTGACATTGCTGGGTATGGTAAAGAAACTATAGAAGAAAAATTCTCAGCTTTATTTAATGCATTTCAATATGGTGCTCCACCACATGCAGGAATTGCTCCTGGTGTTGATAGAATGATAATGCTTCTTACAGAAAGTGAAGTAATTCGTGATGTAATTGCATTTCCTATGAATAGTAAAGCAGAAGATTTACTAATGGGTGCTCCAGGAAATGTTACAAAGGAACAATTAGAAGATGTTCATATTAAATTAGATTTAAAAAATGATTAAAATTACTTTCTTTTTACAAGAGACTGTGATATACTTTATCCCAATTCTAAAGAAAGAAGGGTTTGAAGATGAAGCATGACCTACATCGGAAAGAGCACTATATTCCACCAATCCACCATGTGGAAATTATAGCTCTAAGAAACTTAATTACGCAAAATTGGTGGAATAACGGTTTCCAAACGTACTTTGAATTTTCTAAAAGATGCAAAACTTCTGTTGGCTTTATGGCAACAGAACTTGCCGAGACAATTCAAAGCTACCAACTTGGAAAACTTTCCCTAGAGTCTGTAACTAACAAATTTAGATCTATTTTGGATTTGTTAGATTACTATTCCTTGCAAAAAAAATAGGACGTCTTTTTGTCCTATACAAAATTTTGTAAAAAAAGATGATTATAAATGCAATATTTAAAATCTTCTTTTTTTATTACTTATAACTAACTGCTAATTGTCACGTATTAATCTTTTTAAGTCTTTCATATCAAAATGATACTCTTTATTACAAAAATGACAAAAAGTATCTGCTTTTCCATCAATATTTATTATATCTTGTAGTTCTTTTTTGCCAATAGCAATAAGACCTTTTTCTATTTTTTCTTTTGAACAATCACATCGATATTCTGGAACAATATTATTTTCGATTATTTTTATATTATTATCTCCTGTAACAATTTTCGCAATTTCTTCTAATGATAATTTATTATCTAACATCTTACTAATACTATCTGTATTTTTGATTGCTTCTTCCACTTTATTAATATCTTCCTCAGTTGCATCAGGCATAAGAGAAATTTGATATCCACCTGCTGATTTTACACCATTTTTATCTACTAATACTCCTAAAGCTACTACTGTTGGAGTTTGTTCAGATTTTGCAAAATATTCTGTAAAATCCTCTGCAATTTCTCCTGAAACTATTGGTGTCATTCCAACATAGGGATCTTTTAATCCTATATCTTTTATTATATACATCATTCCAGTTTTTCCAACTGCTCCTCCAACATCTATTTTCCCAATATCGTTTAAAGGTAATTCTACTCTTGGATTCGTAACATACCCTTTTACATTTACATTAGAGTCTGTAACAGCTGTTAATGTTCCAATTAATCCATTACCTTTTATTTGAACAGTTATAGAATCTTCTTCTTCCTTTAAATCTGCTCCCATCAAACTTGTCATTGTTAATAATCTTCCAAGTGCAGCTGTACAAGTCGGGCTTAAGTCATGCACTTTTCTTGCATCCTCTACTATCTTTGTAGAGTTTATGCATTTTATTGCTACTTTTCCATTATGTGCTAAAAATTTAATAATTCTATTTTCCATTATCTTCTCCTTTAATTTAAACTATAATATAGAACAATAGCGGGCTTTTTTGAACATTTTCTCTGTTTAGAACATTTTAAAGCCCGCGTTTAATTGTTCATGTGCCAATTTTTGATAAAAAATTGTGTACAATTATTTTTATATAATAGGAAAGACATGTTAGTTAAATTTTACTCTATAATAGAACTTTCCTATTATATAAAAATACTCCCTCAACAATCACATTATAGAGGGAGCTAGTCGCTATTTTAAAATTTTTTGAATTGCGACTAAGTTTTTTTGATACTCTTTCAGCTTTAGATAAATAGTTTCGTTTAGTGGTTTTGCAATTTCGCCTACTTTTTTGTTGGATATCTTTTTTAGTTCTATCCCATCTGGATAAATTTTAACAAATGTTCCTGATATCCTTATATCAATTCGAATACCATCTTTTATTCGGAACCGTGCACTTTGTACTTCATAGTCCAGAATATAGAAATTTTGGTATTTCAAAGATATATAATTCTTTGGCCACTGTCCATTTTCTTTTGCATCTTTTAAAACTTCCAAGATTTCCAAAATTGCACAAATTTCAGTTTCTGCCATAAGAAACATTTTACCAACTGGCTCTTCCAGAGCAATTTCATAGTTAGTAATTGTCTTTATATCTGGAATCCGATTGCATTTGCAAACTCTACTTTGGCAAAATATGTTTGCTGCAAATTGAACCGACGCATCAAAAAAACTTGCTACTACTCCAGGCATTATTAGCCCTCCTTTCAATGGTATTATATAATCATATCATATTTTAATATTTATGTCAATTTACATCATTTAGTTTCCTTACCATAATAAGCATTCATCAAAATTTCTTTTAGTTCTACTACTAATGGTAACCTTGGATTTGCGGTTGTACATTGATCTTCAAAAGCTCTATCAGCAAGCATTTCTACTTTTGATAAAAATTCTTCTTCATTGATACCTGCATCTTTAAATGACTTTTCTATTCCTAAATCTTGATTTAATTTCTTAATTTCAGTAATTAAAGAATTAACGCCTTCTTCATTTGTATGTGCCGAAAATCCCATTCTTCTTGAAATATCTGCATATTTTTGGTCTGCAATAAAATATTCGTATTTAGGAAATGAAACAAATTTTGTAGGTTTACTTGCATTGTATCTAATAACATATGGTAATAAAATTGCATTTAGTCTACCATGTGCCATATGGAATTCTGCACCTAACTTATGCGCTAGAGAATGATTAATTCCTAAAAATGCATTTGTAAATGCCATACCAGCTATTGTACTTGCATTATGCATTTTTTCTCTCGCATATTTATTACTTCCATTATTATAAGCCTCTCTTAAGTTTTTAAATACAAGTTCGATTGCTTTTTCTGCTAATCCATCTGTATAGTCTGAAGCCATATTTGAAACATATGCTTCAATTGCATGTGTTAATACATCCATACCTGTATCTGCTGTTATTCTTTGTGGTAAGCTCATTACTAAATCTGGGTCTACAATTGCAACATCAGGTGTTAATTCATAATCTGCTAGTGGATATTTTTTATTATTTTGTTTGTCTGTAATAACTGCAAAAGATGTTACTTCTGAACCAGTACCTGAAGTAGTTGGTATCGCTACCATTTTTGCTTTTTCACCAAGTTTTGGGAATTTATAAGTACGTTTTCTTATATCCATAAATTTAAGTTTCATTCCTTCTGCATCTGCCTCTGGATGTTCATAGAAAAGCCACATTCCTTTTGCTGCATCAATTGGACTTCCCCCTCCTACTGCAATAACAACATCTGGCTTAAATTCATTCATCATCCTAACACCTTTATTTATAGTATCAAATGATGGATCTGATTCAACCTCAGAAAATATCTCTGAGTGAACATATTCGTTTCTTTTTCTTAAATGATATAATATTTTATCAATATATCCAAGTTTAACCATAGATGGATCTGTTACAATAAAAGCTCTTGTAATATCAGGCATCTTTTCTAGGTACTGTATCGACCCCGCTTCAAAATATATTTTATCTGGAATTTTAAACCATTGCATATTAACTCTCCTTTTTGCTACTTTTTTTACATTAATTAGATTTACAGAAGAAACATTTGCTGTTGTTGAATTTCCACCAAAAGTACCACATCCAAGTGTTAATGATGGCATATTTGTATTATAAATATCTCCAATTGCACCATGAGTAGATGGTGAATTAACAATAATTCTTCCAGCCTTTACAGTTTTAGAGAATTTTAAAATTGTTTCATCATCTTCAGAATGGATAACTGCAGAATGTCCCATTCCTCCAAATTCTATTAATTTTTCTGCTAAATTAATTCCTTCATCAGCACCATCTACTACATAATAAGCTAAAACAGGACTTAATTTTTCTTTAGAAAATGGATATTCTATTCCTACACCATTTTCTTTTAAAACTAAAACTTTAGTTTCTTTTGGTACTGCAATTCCTGCCATTTTTGCGATATTATATGGACTTTTTCCTACAATATCTGCATTTAAAGCACATCCTTTTTCTTCTATAAACATACTACATCTTAGCTTCTCTGTATCTTCTGCACTCAAAAAATAGCATCCTGCATCCCACATTAACTTTTCAAATTCATCTTGTATTTCTTTATCTACAATAACAGATTGTTCTGATGCACAAATCATTCCATTATCAAATGATTTTGAAAGAACTAGGTCATTTACAGATGTTTTTAATTTTGCTGTTTTATCAATATAACAAGGAACATTTCCGAGGTCCTACTCCAAGAGCTGGTTTTCCACATGAATATGCAGCTTTAACCATTCCAGTTCCACCAGTTGCTAAAATTAAATTTACATCTGGATGATTCATTAAAAAGTTAGTTGCAGTAATAGATGGTTCTTCTATCCATAAAATGCAATTTTCTGGAGCCCCTGCTTTGATCCCAGCATCTCTTACAACTTTTGCAGCTTCTACACTACATTTTTGTGCAGATGGATGGAATCCAAAAATAATAACATTTCTCGTTTTTGCTGCGATAATAGATTTAAACATAGTTGTTGATGTAGGATTTGTAACTGGTGTAACACCTGCTATAATTCCTACTGGTTCTGCAATCTCTACATACCCCTCTTCTTCATTTTCTGAAATTACTCCTACTGTTTTATCATATTTTATACTATGGTAAATATATTCTGTTGCAAACATATTTTTAGTTATTTTATCTTCATAAATTCCACGTCCAGTTTCTTCTACAGCCATTTTTGCCAAATCCATATGATGTTCTAATCCTGCCATTGCCATAGCTTTTATAATATTATTTACTTGCTTTTGGTCTAACTTTAAGTACTCTTGTGATGCAATTTTAGCTTTTTTTACTAAATCATCAACCATTGATTTTATTTTATTTTTCTCTTCTTCACTAATTTCTATAGCCATAAAAACCTCCTTTTTAACTTTGTCCTAATTTTATCTATTAACTATGATATTTGTCAATAGAAATCGGGCGACAAATATTTATATATTTCTTCTTTTGCTTCAATTAAAAACACATACTAGCATAGGCAATTGTTTGATATATATTTTTTAAAACCAATCGCCGATGGTACACACTCTCTTACTTTTCTACCTAAACTGCGTGGTATAAAAGTAATTTCTATCACTCACCCGCCACGCTTCAAGATTGATTTTAAAAAATATATATCAAACAATTGCCTATGCGGTAACATTTTCACTTTACTTTAAAACAAGCTGTGAATTGTAACGAATTGTTACCTATTACTTTAACAAATCACATTTTCCTCTTTATTTTTTTCTTTAATTGTAGTATAATTATGGCAATTTACAACATAAATAATTTAAAGTTCGAAAGGAAGATGATATAAGTGGATTATAATTTTCAAGAAATAGAAAAAAAATGGCAAGAATATTGGGACAAAAACGAAACATTTAAAACTGATGTATGGGATTTTTCAAAGCCCAAATTTTATGCATTAGATATGTTTCCATATCCATCTGGTCAAGGTTTACACGTTGGTCATCCAGAAGGATATACAGCAACAGACATAGTATCTAGAATGAGAAGAATGCAAGGATATAACGTTTTACATCCTATGGGTTGGGATGCTTTTGGTCTTCCTGCAGAACAGTACGCCATAAAAACTGGAAATCATCCAGATGGTTTTACAAAACAAAATATTAAAACTTTCAAAAAACAATTAAAAATGCTTGGACTTTCTTTTGATTGGGATAAAGAAATTTCTACATGTGATCCAAATTATTACAAATGGACACAATGGATTTTTAGACAGTTATATAATGATGGGCTTGCAAAACTTGTAGATATGCCTGTTAACTGGTGTGAAGAACTAGGAACAGTTTTAGCAAATGATGAAGTAATAGATGGAAAAAGTGAACGTGGAGGATTTCCTATTGTTCGTAAAAATATGAAACAATGGGTATTAGATATTCCTGCTTATGCAGAAACTTTATTAAAAAATCTAGACGAATTAGATTGGCCAGAATCTACAAAAGAAATTCAAAGAAATTGGATTGGCAAATCTGTTGGTGCTCATGTAAAATTTAAAATTGCAGGACATGATGATTTGGATTTTACTGTATTTACTACAAGATGTGATACTTTATTTGGTGCAACATATTGTGTTTTAGCTCCTGAAAGTGAGCTAGTTAAAAAAATTACAACTGAAGACAAAAAATCTGAAGTTGAAGAATATATCAAAATTTGCAGTTCTAAATCAGACTTAGAAAGAACAGAACTAAATAAAGAAAAAACTGGTGTATTTACTGGTAGTTATGCTATAAATCCTGTAAATGGAAAAGAAATTCCAATTTGGATTTCAGATTACGTTTTAGCATCATATGGAACAGGTGCGATTATGGCTGTACCTGCACATGACCAAAGAGATTATGAATTTGCAAAAAAGTTTGGAATAGAAATTATACCTGTGTTAGAAGGTGGAGATATTTCCAAAGAAGCATTTACCTGTGATGGATTACATATAAATTCTGACTTTTTAAATGGATTAAATAAAGAAGATGCCATAACAAAAATGATTAAATGGCTAGAAGATAATAAAATCGGAACTAAAAAAATAAATTATAAATTACGTGAATGGATTTTTGCACGTCAACGTTATTGGGGAGAACCTATTCCAATTGTTCATATGGATGATGGAGAAATGCTTGCTTTAAGAGATGAAGATTTACCTTTAATACTTCCAGAACTAGAAGATTATAGTCCTTCTAAAACAGGAGCTTCTCCTCTTGAAAAAGCTAAATCTTGGGTAGATGTTACAATTGATGGAAAGCATGGAAAAAGAGAAACTAGTACAATGCCAGGTTCTGCTGGTTCAAGCTGGTACTTTTTAAGATATATAGACCCTAAAAACGAAGACGAGTTTGCAAACAAAAAACTATTAGAATATTGGCTTCCTGTAGATTTATACATGGGTGGACCAGAACATGCTGTAGGTCATCTATTATATTCAAGATTTTGGAATAATTATTTATATAATAAAAGATTAGTTCCTGTAAAAGAACCATTTAAAAAACTTCGTCATCAAGGTATGATTCTCGGTTCAAATGGTGAAAAAATGAGTAAATCAAAGGGTAATGTTGTAAATCCTGATGACATGGTAAAAGAATTTGGTGCAGACAGCCTAAGATTATACGAAATGTTTATGGGACCAATAGATGCAGCCAAACCTTGGGACCCAAAAGGAATCGATGGTTCTAAGAAATTTTTAGATAGAGTTTGGAGACTATATACAGAGCTTGATAAAATAAAAGATGAAGAAAATAAGGATTTAGAAAAAGTCTACCATTTCACAGTAAAGAAAGTTACAAATGATTATGAGACAATGAATTTTAATACTGCAATTAGTCAATTAATGATTTTTATAAATGCTGTATATAAAACAGAAGTATTTCCAAGAGAATATGCAGAAGGATTTTTAAAATTATTAAATCCAGTTGCTCCACATATTACAGAAGAACTTTGGAATTTAAGTTTAGGACATAACAATTCAATTGCTTATGAAAAATGGCCAAAATTTGATGAATCAAAAACAATTGATGATGAAATTGAGTTACCTGTTCAAGTAAATGGAAAAGTAAAAGCAACTGTAATGATTCCTTTAAATGCTGAAGAATCTACAGTAAAAGAGATTGTTAAACAAAATGAAAATGTACAAAATGCAATTTTGGATAAAAATGTTGTTAAAGAAATTTATGTAAAAAATAAAATTTATAATATTGTTGTAAAATAGGGAGAAGCTTTTTAGCTCCTCCCCATTTCTTAATTTTCAGGAAATCCCCTAAAAATTACGTTTTCTAAGACAATAACTTGCACTGGCTCTTTTTCGTACTTCGAAAATAAGCAAATATTAAATCCGTCTAGCAAAAATCGATTTTCACTAAGAATAACTGGCTTCTGTAACCTTTTGTATTTCCTATAAGACCTCGTTAATTGCTCATATGTAAGTCCTAATGGTTGCATCATACAAAAGTTAACATAGATATTTCTTATTTCTTCCTCACATATCCAGTCTTTTGGAAGGCTTGGAATTTCTCCATAATACCGTCTTTTCTTCTTTTCTTCGATTTGTTTTTTTAATTTACTTAGTTCCTCTTTAGACACCCTGTCTTTTGCTTTATAATATTTCTTAAATTCCTCATATTCTTCTGGGTACATATCTTCCTTTGCCTCATTACAGCTACAACATGATGGCCTCATATTGTTTGGAATTGTTGGTCCTCCAAAAGTTTGTGGAATAAGGTGATCTAAAGTGATTTTGGAAAAATAATTGCTATCGTTTTTTGCTTTTTCCTTATCTAATTTTCTATGACAATAATAACATTCATCACTCCCATAGATAAGATAAGTTAACTCGTACATTACTTGTTTAAAAGCTCCCGCCCGATAAATGTACAAAAAACTGTTTTTTACTTCTGCTATCCCATTACATAGTACACAATTATCCTTTGGCAATACTATTTTCATCTTGAAAACTCCTTTCGCACATCGAAAAATTTTCGTCCTATGAAACAAACAAACTGCATAAAGCAAGTATGTTACAATTTGATAATAACATATTATTTTTTATAATACAATTATTTTTCTATACTATATCTGCATAAGATTCCTTATCTTAGTATTTATTTTCCCCCTGTTCCATCTTAAATTTATTTCAATAAAATTCTTGCGAAATCCAATAAATCATTTAAATGATTTTCTATAACATCTCTTAAAATAGTCTCATCTATCTCTTTATAATCATGAACCGCTATATTTCTAAATCCAACCATTCCTTGCATATTTTTTGACATATTGGAATCTATTATTCCATTTTCTTCTAGTAATCTAAATGCCTCTCGTTTAGTTTGTGGTAAACCGAGTTTTCTTGTAGATACAATATACATTGCTAAATCTAATACTGCCTCACATGCTCTTTGTAAATTTAATACTATCATATCTACTTTTCGATAATCTTCTAAATTTTTACTATCTCCTTGATATTCCTCGTTTATTCTCTTTATACATTTTTCAATTGTTTCAAATTTATTTAAGATAACAGCTTCATTTTCCATATATCGTTCCTCCGTTCTTTATCCTTTCAATGATATCCTTCCTACTTTCATTTAGCTCAATATATTCTCTAATCATAGCAATTTTATATAAATCATACTTATATTCATCAGCACAATATAAAACAATTCCATTCATTAAAACTTCATATCTTATGCTATCATAGATATCTTCTGATTTTAAATTAATCAAATCTATATCCATATTTATCAATTCTTGAATTTTTTGTTTTGCATCGAAAAGATTCTTTTTATCCACATCATTTGAAATAAAAGCAATATCAATATCACTCTCATCATTTTGTGAATTTCTAGCATAACTACCAAATAAAATCACTGCAAGTGGATTGAATTCTTTTTTTAAGTACTTTTTTATAATTTCTAATTTATCTTTAATTTCTTGCATAAATTCCTTGTATAGTATATTTAATAACTTAAATAACCATACACTCCTTTCTTAAATTCTTATTAGTATTTAATATGCTTTAATTATAATAGTTGTAAACTTTTATAACATCTTTTTATTACTATAGCACAATATACAGAAATTTTTCAATATGTTTTCTTATTTTTTAACACTTGCAAACCTAGTAAAATTAATATAGTTTTAGGCACGAATATTGACACAACTTTCAAATGTCAGCTGTTTTTCATTTTTCAAGTATTCCTCTATTTTTACAATATCTTTTTTATCTTTCGATCTATTTAATTTTTTTATTCCTTTTGGCAATACTGCAAAAATAATTGCTACATAAATATGAATCCAAATATTTGTAGATTGTCAACATTTTTATTGCTTATAAAAAAAAGTTATATTATAATATATATTAGAATTTACTAAGGAGAAAAATCTTATTATGGAGATAGAAGAAGAACTAAAATTAAATGGCATAGAAGTTATCGAAAAGCTTGATGATGATACAGTAAAGTCAATTGCTCAATTTGTAGCTTCTGGTATTTGCAATACTTTTCCTAAATTGCATTTTAATTATCATGATTTATTTGACGAAATCTGTAATTTACCAATGTATATAGCAAATATACCAACTCGGACTTGCCGAAGCTAGCTATTTTTATAAAAATTCATCTATTTACTTTAGAGATGGAATGGGATTATCAGATTTCAAAAAATTTGCTGTACATGAAATTATTCATCATATTCAAGAAGTAAAAGATGATAATAATACATTAATTAGGCTTGGTTTATGTGAATTTAATAAGTCAAAAGTTCTCGGAATGGGCCTAAATGAATCTGCAGTACAAATTATAAGTTCATATATTTTATCTGAACCACTCGAATCTGTAAAATATTATGGAATTGAACTTTCAACAATTAGTCCTAATTATTATCCTTTAATATGCAACTTAATGAGCCAGATTTGTTATATTATAGGAGAAGACATATTATATGATAGTACTTTTTATAGTAATGATAACTTTAAAAATCGTTTAATTGATTTAACCAGTAAAAAAAGCTTTGAAAAAATAGAATATAACTTTGATAAACTTCTAAAATTTGAAGAACAAATTGCTATAATAAACAATAAATTGGCAGATAAAAACTGTTCAAGTAATAAAGCAAGAAAATATAATAATCTAATTAATAAATATAAGCAAAAAATAAAAAATACATTTTTAGAAACACAAGATTGCATATTTACCTCTTATTTTAATAATCAATTTAAAAAATTAACTTGTGATCATGATATTGAAGTCTATAAAAATAATTTATTAATATACAAAGATTTAATAGGTATTTCAGATGACTATTTTACATTTGCTAATTATAATAATAAAATGGTCGATAAAATTAACAATGAATATAACTCTATTATATCCAATTCTTTAATTGCACATAAACCAAATAAAATACTCGATTTTTTCAAAAAATTGTTTAAATTAAACTAATCAAAAACGTGGATATTTAAAATGCTTTTATACAAACCATTTTAAATATCCACATTTTTTCTATACTAAATTAATTGTTTAAATATTTAGCAATTTCATAAGCCGCATCTCTCCCTGTTCTTGCAGCCCATGCTACTGTTGCCTTTTGTCCTATTATGTCTCCCCCTGCAAAAACTTTTTTAATAGAAGTTCTATATGCTTCATCAACTTTTATATACCCTTTTTTTGTTCTTTCCAGATTTAATTTATTTAATATTTTCTCTTCTGGTGCTGACCCTATTGCCATTACTACATAATCCATAGATATTATATAATTACTTCCTTCAATATCAATAGGAACTTTTCTTGTTTCACCTTCTTTTTCCACAAGTTCAGTTTTTATACATTCTATTTTTTCTACTTTATCTTGTCCTAAAATCTTAGTAACATTATTTTGGAATAAAAATTTCACTCCTTCAAGCTTTGCATCTTCTATTTCTTTTCTTTCTGCTGGCATCTGCTTTTCGCTTCTACGATAAATTATACTTACATTTTTTGCTCCCATTTTCTTAATTGTTCTTGCACAATCCATCGCAACATTTCCTCCACCAATAATTGCAACATTTTTTTCCGTATAATCTGGATGATTTTGTTTTTCTAATAATGTATTTCCTCCATACACTCCTTGTAGATTTTCACCTTCAATTCCCATTTTCCAAGGAATATTTGCTCCAATACCAATAAATACTGCATCATATTTATTGGTTAAATCTTCTAAATATATATTATTTCCTATTTCTTTATTATATTCTACACTAATACCTAGATCTAATATTTTCTGTATTGTATTATCTAATATATCTTTACTTAGCCTAAAATCTGGAATCCCACGTCTCAAAATACCACCTAAATCAGAATACTTTTCATAAATTGTAACATTAGCACCTTTTCTTGCTAAAAAAGCAGCACATGTAAGTCCTGCTGGTCCACTTCCAACAACTGCAACTTTTTTTCCCATACAATCTTTTTCTAATTCTTCCATAGGAAAATCTTTTTCTATAGCTAGATCTCCTAAGGTATATTCTAACTGGCCTATACTAACAGGATTTGACTTTATTCCTCTTACACAACTTCCCATACATTGACTCATATGAGGACAAATTCTTCCACATATAGATTGCATAACAGTTGTTTTACTTAGTACTTTATAAGCTTCTTCATATTTTTCCTGTTTTATATTACTAATAAAACCTGGAATATCATTACTTAAAGGACATCCTTTTTTACATGGTTTTACTTTACAATTTAAACAATAATCTACTTTCTCTTTTATTTCTTCATTATTATACATTTCTATTCTCCATAAAAAAAATTAAGATAAAATTTCACCATTTTTCATCTTAATTTTATTATTGTTTAAATTTATTGTCAATATATTTGACCAGATGTTCTACTTTATGTTCATTTATCATAGCTCCAAATGAGCATAATTATTTTGTATCTAACTTTTTTAATACTTATTGCTAATACCTAGTTTCATACCCTATTTCTATATATTTTTATATTATTAATTGCATCTGCAATGCCTTCTCTCTTACCTTTTTTAAATCTTGCCAAAATTCTATTTTTTTATTTTCATCTCTTAATAATGCTGCTGGATGCCATGTAGGCATATATAAAATTCCTTTTTGCTCCATCCAATTACCTCTTGCCGAAGTTATTCCATAGTCTTTTCCTAATATATTTTTTAATGCTGTACTTCCAAGCAAAACAATAATTCTAGGCTTTATTAAAATAACTTGGTTTCGCAAATAATTTAGGCATACATCTGCTTCATCTTGTTCTGGCACACGATTCGCTGGAGGTCTACATTTTACAATATTAGCAATATATACTTTATCTCTATTTATCGCTAAACCTTCAAAAGCCTTATTCATAAGCTGTCCTGCTTTTCCTACAAAAGGAACACCTTGCTTATCTTCATCTGCTCCGTGGTCCTTCTCCTACAAACATAATATCCGCTTCTTTATTTCCTTCTCCAAATACAATATTAGTTCTATTGTTACATAATTTACACTTATTACAATTTATAATTGATTCTTCTAATTTCTCCCAACTGTCATACATCTATTTTTCCTCCTATTGCAAAAACTTTCTATACTGTTATTTCAGAATACTATTTAATTATTATAAAATTTTCTAATAATTTCTTATTTAGTTTATATTTAATATAATTAATCTAATTATTTATAAGCACAGAATTATCTTATTGCTATTAGTGCTGTATTTCTTCCTGACATTTCTTTGTCTACTCTATATGAATGTATTTTATCACAATTACATACTGTACAAATTCCACTATCTATAATATTTTCTTCTTTTAACCCAAGTTCTTTCATCATATTTATGTTAGCAGTAACTGTATCTATATAATATTTTTGCTTTCCGCCTTTTATTTGCCCAAGACTAATAATATTTATATCATTAAAAGCTTTATAAAACATATTTTTTACATCTTCATCTACTTCAAAATGACATTTTCTAATTGTTGGTCCTATACAACATATAATATCTTCTGGATTAGAACCATAGTCTTTAAGCATTTTTTCTACTGCTATTTTTCCAATTTTATTTAATGTCCCTTTCCATCCAGAATGAATATTTCCAATTATATTTTTCCTTTCATCATAAAGATATATAGGCATGCAATCTGCAAATGTTAAAGATAAAACTTCATCTTTTCTATCTGTTAATAATCCATCTATATCTTTTAACCCTTCTATAAAAATTCCTTTTTCATTTGTAACACTTTTTACAAAATTAGTATGTGTCTGAAAAGGTCTAACTATATTTTTACTATCTAATCCTAATTCATTTGAAATATTTTCATAATTTTGTAAAACTAAATCTTTTATATCATAAAAATTTGAATTATCACCAAAAGTCATGTTTTTCAAAGTAAAACAATGTGATATTTTATCATCATATTGTAGTAATTTTTTGAATTGTAAATATTCTAATCCATTTTTATTTACATGAATTATATTGTTATTTGATAAATCTTGCATATTATACAAACCCTCCTTAAATATATTTTCTTGGAATTCTTTTTGATATATCGCATAATATTTCATAATTGATTGTATTACATTTTTTTGCTATTTCCTCTATTGTTATATGTTCATTATCCCATAAAATCACTTCATCACCAATTTTAATGTTTTCTATTTCTGTTACATCTACCATAAAATTATCCATACAAATATTTCCGATAATATTAGCATATTTTCCATTTATATACACTCTTCCTATATTAGATAAACTTCTTCTAATTCCATCTGCATAACCAATAGGAATAGTTGCTATTTTAGTTTTTTTATTTGTTATATAATTTCTAGAATAGCTAATCCCCGTTCCCTTAGGCACTTCTTTAATAAATACAACATTAGTCTTTAATTTTGTAGTTTGCTTTAGTTCAATTTTTTCTCTCATATTTTCACTTGGATAATACCCATATATTATTAAACCAGGTCTTACCATATTAAAATGTGAATTTTTAAACTCTATAATTCCACTACTAGCTGCCGCATGTTGATATTTAAAATCATATCCATTTTCTTTTAAGTTATTTAATACAGTAATAAACAATTCTATTTGTTTATTTGTATATTCTATATTACTATCTGCTGATGAAAAATGAGTGTAAATTCCTTCTATATAAATATTTTCTAATTTTGATACTTTATCTGCAAACTCTAAAACATCTTCTGGTTTTAATCCTACTCTTCCCATACCAGTATCTACTTCTATATGAACCTTTATTGTTTTTCCTGATTCCTTAGCAAAAAAATTGATTTCTTCTGCTATTTCATATACAGATATTCCTGGAGTTAAATCATATTCTACAATTTGTTTTGCTTCATCCAATAACAACTCATTTAATATAACAATATCTTGATTAAATCCGTTTTTCCTTAAAGTAATTGCCTCATCTACAATTGCTACTGCAACTTTTTTTATCTCATTTTCTTCTAAACATTTTTTCAAACTAAGTACTCCTAGCCCATAAGCATCTGCTTTTATTACAGGCATTAGTTCCACATCTTTTTTTATTAGTTTCTTTATTTGAGCAATATTATATGATATTGCATTTATATCTACTTCTAAAAAACTATTTCTCATAGACCTCTTCCTTCTTTATTATTTTGTTTATATTATCAAAGATAATTAAAAAATACAAGATTCATTTAGCAATTCATTTACTTATATGTTACTATATATCAGACATTCTCTTTCTAACTATAGACTTCTTACCATAAGCTATAAAGTTTACATTTTTTTACATTGACATACATAAATAAACTTTATATAATATTGTCATAATTTAAAGCTCATATATTTGAGAACGAAAGCTTATTTAAAGCAAGTAGGGAAGGGCGTCTTGGTTATGAAAAAGAAACGGTTAACTCTTCAAGTTTGTGACAAATTGTTTACAGATTGTAAAGGTTTACCACCTGCAAACTTTACTGCAAAATATGTAGTTGCAGGTGATTGGAGATGTAAAATCACAAACTCTGGTTTTATCATTTGCACAGCCTTAAGAAAATGTGACAATGGAGTTCATAAGATGAAGGCAAAAATATTCTTAGATGGACAAGTCGATATCTTTCTTCAATATCCTCTCTGGAATGGAAAATATAAATCAAAACACTTTAAGAAAAATTTTGAAATTATCGGTTCTAATTTGACAATTGTACTAGATAACTTTGGTGAAATCACCTCTAGACAGGTCGAGATTTTTTCCTGAACTATCTATTATAATTAACGCTCAAAATGAGCTGCCTCTTTTATAGGGGCAGCTTAATTATTTTATTTAAATTTCTTCTTTTATCATTTCAAGAACAACTTGTTTATCCATATTTCCTATATATCTATAGTCATTTTTAAGTCCACTCTTATTAAAATTACATATCGCTTTATACTCACAATATTCACAAGGAGTTTTTTTATTTTTAACATTATAATAAGGTTTTAAATCAATACCCCCTTTTAGTATCTCTTCTGATATCTGTTTTATTATTTTATTCATATATTTTTGCAAATATTCAAATTGAGATTTCGTAACTGTATTAGACCTTGAATTACTTAAATTTCCTTCTTTATCTAAATACGCAGGAATTACACTAGAAGCTCCTGATGCTAATTTTTTATCCATCATTTTTACAACTTCCACATTTGCAAGAATAAGTCCTTGCATTTTAAATTTCTTTCTTATTTCTTCTTCTATTTCCTCTTTGCTTAAATTTTTATTTGATTTAATAATAGGGTCTATTAAATTAAAATATAACACTCCTGCTGGCATTACATTTTCTTTCTTACAAACAGCATCTAGATATGTAAGTAATTGAATTTGAAGTCCTGCATAAACTTCATTTAAATCAATATGTTTTACAGAAGATTTATAATCTATAATACGAATATACTTATCTTCACCTAATTTTCCAATATCTATTCTATCTATCTTTCCTGTTACTTGTACTTTTTTTCCATCATCTAAAAAAACTGTTATTGGTTCATACTCTTTTCCTTCTTTAAACTCGATTTCATTTCCTAATACCTCAAAGTCACTGTATTTTAGACTTTCTATAATATATTCCATAGATTTTAAAACAACTCTTTTTAATCTATGTAGCAAAACTTTATATTTAGGTGTACTTGTAAATATGTAATTTTTAGGCATGGCTAGTTTTTCTTCTACTATTTCTTGTACTAGTGCATAGATTTGTTCTTCTTCTAATTTCTTTATTTCCATTTGTCTTTCTCTTGCTAAATGGAAAAAGTTATCAATCACTTCATGCATGAAAGTTCCTGTATCAATGGACTGCATAACAAACTGTGTTTGATCTGTTAATTTTAGACCATATTTTAAGTAATAAGAATATGGACAACTACAATATTGTTCTAAACGTGATACACTTGTATGTAGTGTTTTTCCATATAATTTTTCCATATTTTCTTTTGTAATATTTTCTGGTAAATTGCTATAAGAAAGTGCTTTCATAACCGCTTCTAAAGAAATTCTATAGTTTGGATCTGTTCGATAGTATCTATATACTTGGTACCATATAGGATCTATTTGTTCTCCTTCTTTTTTATTTTGTAACTGATAAATTAATTCCTCAAATGTAGTATTTTTGGTTAAAATCTCTGCCTTTCTTTCTAGTATATCACTTTCTTCTTGTAATTTCGGATAGATTTTTTTTATTTTAGAAATCAATATGGATGGTCTTAGTGCACCTCCTTCTAAATTACTAGAAGGATAGGATCATATAAACGATCTAAAGTTCCTTTTGCTAATTCTATGCCTTTTTCTTTTAATGTTTGTCTATCTTGATCATTAAAAAAACCTTCTTCTTTATATAAACTTGGAAACATGCCATCATTCATGCCAATCATAAACATTACTTTTACTTTATGACTTCTAGATCTATCAATATCTCCTATCATGACTTGGTCATTCGTTGCTGGTATTTCACCTAATCCATGATTTTCTAAACCGATTTTTAATAATTCCGCATAGCGATCAAAGGTAACTTTTTCATCTCCAAATACCATTACCATCTCTTCTAGCACTTGCATTACACTATCCCATGCTAATTGTTGTTCTTTTGCTAATTGTAATTTTTCTTGTTCTTCTAATGTCTGTATGTTTTTTTGTATGATTTTATCTATCTCATTTTGTATAAAAAATTCATATAAAAGATGGCTAATTTGTGTTACATTCTTATTTCCTATCAATTGTTGTTTTAGTTTCAATAATGGTTCTACAATACTTTGTCTTATCTCATTTCTATATATGGATTGTTCTTTCTCTTTTTCTGGTTCTTCCCCAAAATGCCATTCTTTTTCATACCATTTGCTACCTTTTATTCCCCATTTCATACAATAGTTTTCTAATTCATATAAATCTTCTTCTCCAATGGATACAAAACCAGTCTTTAGATACTCAAAAACCGCTTCATAAGACCAGTTTTGTGAAAAGATACCTAAAATTGATAAAATATATTTTACGAAATTATTTTGGCTTAATGTCTTTTTTTCGTCAATAAATACAGGTATATTATAGTTAGCAAATATTACCTTGCATAAATGTGCATAGGTATCTAGATCTTTTGTAATAACGGCTATATCTTGGTATCGATAGTCTTTTTCTCTTACAAAATAAGATATTTGTTTTGCTACTTGTTCTACTTCTGAATAAGCATTATTAGCCAAGAACATATGTATATGTTCTACTTCTTTTTTATATTTTTCATATGGTACCTGAAAAATTGCTTTTTCTAGATGTTCTAATTCTTCATTTTGGAAACGATATGATTTTTCTAAAAAAATCGTTTTCTCTAAGGAAATACCATTCTTCTTTGCTATTGCTAATAATCGATCTGCTGTTTTTTTATTAGAGAAAAACACATCTGTATCTTGTTTGGTATATAGATCTAAGTCTTCTGTACAGACTGTGATTGCTATTTGCTTAGCTTGGCATAATAAGGCTTCTATTACATGATATTCTTGCTCTGTAAAACCTGTAAATTCATCAATATAGAAAATCGCATCTTGAAACATATCTGTTTGCTTTAATTGCTCTGCTAAAATGGTAAGCCTATCATTTTCATCTATATATTGCTCTTCTATTCTTTTTTCAAAGGCCTCATATATGACTAACATATCTTGCATTTTTGCTTTTAAATAGGGATCCTCTGTTTTTTCTAATGTATTTTTTAACATTTCTATTGTAATACCATGTTTTTTAAATTCTGTCATTTGTGTTTGTATCATTTGTATATTTTGTTCTGATTTACCTAAAAATTTAAGAAATTTCTTTTTTTCTGAAAGGATATCATAAAAAAGCATGGATTTTCCTGCATTTGTTAGATTTACTTTTGTAAGACCTCCCACTTGTGTTGCCACACGATGTGCCATACGTGCAAAAGTTACGACCTCAGCGTGTATAACACTGTTAGATGTCATAGTTTCTAGTAGTTTTTTCTCTGCTGTAAAAGAAAACTGCTCTGGCGTGATCATATAGGCTTTTTTCTGCTTACCTATTTTTTCTTTTATTTCATTTGGAACTTCTAGATTTGCTTTTTGTGAAAGTACTATTAGGTTATGAATTTTTGGTGATATTGGATTTTCAGGATTATTTTTGGCATATAAACCTTTTAATAATTTTTCTATTACAAGATGTCCTATAAATAAACACCATGTATTTTTGTGATTTTCAAATAAGACTTTCATTGTATCAAAATCGCTATCGCTACTTTCAAACCAATATTTCATTAAATCTATATTATTCATACATTATTGTTCCCTTCTTGAAAAATTATACAACAAAAAATGTTATTAGTCTTATACTAATAACATTTCTGTTGTACTTATACAAGGTTCGTATAAGACTTTTTTGGTG
>ENA-ORLW01001430-ORLW01001430.1-human-gut-metagenome-genome-assembly--contig:-NODE-1430-length-26285-cov-3.113248_pt1 | contig 26285 bp, 19 predicted proteins | sample MGYA00243017_ERZ508829 | MGnify/ENA primary metagenome ERZ508829 (study PRJEB26277, sample SAMN04329776) | human gut metagenome | biome: human-associated habitat | host: Homo sapiens | place: USA...
CGAATTCGGTTGCCTTAGCCCGGCTACGGCGCCCTCATCCGAACAAAATCTCCCATAAATTGTGACGCACATCTTGCAGAAAGCCTTTTTCAAACATGCTCTGGCGATGTCTATGACATTATAATTTTATAAATTGACCGTCTGTAAAAATTTCACATATAAATTTGTGTGACATCTTTTTTATTATAGTATACTCTTGGGAGAGTGTCAAAGTATTTACAGAGTGTTACTGGCCACTCCGTTCACAGTAACGTACTTCGCGATGCACAGAAATCATGCTTTGCATGATTTCGCGCCGCAACTCTCGAACAGTAACCAGTAACTTTACGGATACCGGGTATTTATGTTAAGATAATAAAAAAAGAAGAAAGGCGGAAAAACTATGGGTGCAAAGTATGAAGCTTATATAGAATCAGAGGCGGATGGACTTGATATTTCCGTTCTGGCAGTGGTTCCGGATGAGACACCGTACAGAGGAATCCTGCAGCTTGTTCATGGGATGAGCGAATACAAGGAGCGCTATCTTCCCTTTATGGAATACATGGCCAAAAAAGGCTATGTATGCGTGATCCACGATCACCGTGGCCATGGGAAAAGTGTGCGGGCGCTGGATGACCTGGGATATATGTATGGCGGCGGAGCGGATGCAATCCTCAAGGATATTGAGGTGGTGAACCGGGAAATGCACCAGCAGCTTCCGGATCTGCCCTTGATCTTATTCGGGCATAGTATGGGTTCGCTGGCCGTGCGCGCTTTTGCAAGAGATCATGATGACTGCATGGACATGCTGATCGTTTGCGGTTCTCCAAGCAAGAATGGGGCAAGATCTCTTGGAGAAGCAATTGCCCATATGGAAAGTGCTGTGTTTGGACCAGCCCACAAGAGTAAAGTCATCGAAACCCTTTCCTTTGCCGGAAATGTGATGCGCTTCCGCAAGGACAAAAACTGTACTTCCTGGATCTGTGCCAATAAGGCAGCAGCTCAGGAGTACTCCGATTCTGAACTTTGTGGCTTTACGTTTACAGATGATGGCTATCTGGCACTTTTTGAGCTGATGAAGCGTGCTTACGACGTAAAGCACTGGCACTGCACCAGACCGAAAATGCCCGTGCTTTTTGTCAGTGGCTCTGATGATCCCTGTATGATCAACGTGCGTCATTTTGCAAAAGCAGTGCAGGATATGCGGCGTGCCGGTTATGTAGACGTGAAAGGCAAGCTGTATCCGGGAATGCGCCACGAAATTCTGAACGAGACAGACCGGAAGAGGGTTTATCACGACATTGCCTTTTATATAAAGAAAAAGGGCTTTTGAGAAAAGACGTCCATTATGCATAAGATGCTCTATTTTGCACATACTCACAGAAATACAGTGTGAAATGGAGAACTATATGAGAAAAAAAGGCTGGATTCTGCTGCTGGTTCTTCTGGGTGTGGCTTTTCTTATGAGCTGCGGCAAAGATACGGAGCCGGATGAAGCAAAAGGGGAACTGGTAAGAATTGAGAGGGAAGGATGCCAAGCTGGTGTCCTTCTTTTTTTGAACTAAAAAATAGATTAGTTTTATATAGATTGCAGAAATGATTTTTGAAACAGGCTCCCAAGTCTTTTTTAAACATGCTGTAGTGTTATGACAAACAATCTGCGCTTGTGAAACAAACAAATGTCTTTGTATAAAATACACAAAAAACACACCATAATAGCACTAAAAAATAGTACAAGCTTAAAAAATTGCATTGTCACTGTTCTAAAGTTTAAAATGTTACTTGAATAAAGCAAATTGAAATGCTATAATTTTTTTTACATATTATAAAAATGAACTCTGGTCAGAAATCAGTCTGATATGGGTGTGGTATTTTTGACGACATCTCTCATAAAGGAAAACGAAATAAATGTTTTCGACCGGAAAAAATAAGGAGGAAAAATGGGAAAGTATTTTGCAAAAAGACTTGGAATGGCGATTCTGACTATCTTTCTGGTAGCCTGTCTTACCTTCCTGCTGATGAATGCTGTACCTGGAAGCCCATGGCTCAGTGAAAAAACACCTTCCGAGACCACACTGGCTGCACTGAATGCCAAATATGGACTGGATAAGCCTGTCTATGTACAGCTGTTTATGTATCTGAAAAATATTCTTCACGGTGACTTCGGTGTATCACTTAAGATGCAGAAGAACCGTGCAGTTCTTGACATTATCGTGGATATGTTCCCGGTATCTGCCAAGGTAGGTGCACTTGCACTTGCATGGGCGATTCTGGTGGGTGTACCTCTTGGCTGTCTTGCCGCATTTAAGAGAGGCAAGCTGACAGACAGCATCCTTCGTGTGATCTGTACACTTGGAATCTCCATGCCAAGTTTCGTTGTGGCATCTGTACTTCTGGTAACCCTGACCGGAAACAATGCACTGAATCTGTTTCCGTCTATTTTTGATCCGTCGCAGGGATGGCGCGCCTATGTACTGCCATGTTTTGCCCTGGGCTTTTACCCAATGTGCTATACAGCACGTCAGACACGTTCTGCCATGCTGGATTCCTTAAGCCAGGAGTACATTAAGACAGCCCGCGCCAAAGGTCTGAAGAACAAAAAAATTATTTTCAAGCATGCTCTTAGAAATGCACTGATTCCGGTTATTACATATTTAGGACCGCAGGTAGCCTTTACTCTTTGCGGTGGTTTCGTTGTAGAGAGCGTATTCTCAATTCCGGGACTTGGACGTTACTTTGTACAGTCCATCCAGAATCGTGATTATCCGGTTATTATGGGAACTACCATTTTCCTGGCAGCATTTATTATTCTGATGAACCTGGTTGTAGACTTCCTTTATAAGGTTGCTGACCCGAGAATCAGCCTTGCGAAAGGAGGAGAATGATCGTGGCAGAAGATAAGAAGATTAAGAAATGTCCGGTGAGTCTTCAGCCGGATATTGAGAACCTCCTTCAGGATTTAAGTCCGGATGATTTTGCATCTGCGTCCAGACAGGAGAAGGATGATTTTATTCAGGACCGCCAGAGTGTTTCCTACTGGAAAGATGCCTGGAGAAGATTAAAGAAAAATGTGGTGGCTATGGTTGCACTTGGTGTGATCGTATTCCTGTTTTTGTTTGCCTTTGTGGGCCCGCTTCTGATTCCATATGGCTATGACGAGTTTAACAAAGGTGCTGAGAACCTTTATCCCTATCACTACACACTGGAGGACACCCAGCGTGTGAACGACGAGATCGCTTCCAGAACCCAGTCCGATGTAGTGGATGTAGATGAAATGATCGCCCAGGCGAAAGCAGAAGCTGAGAAAAAGGGCGAGAAATTTACAAAGAAAGATGAAGCAGTTATCCGTGCAAAAGCAAAAGTTGCTGCAAAACCTTCAGAAGACTCTTCTGAGGAGCAGAGCGTAGATGAAGATTCCGTCCGCAAGGAGCTTGGAATCAAGAAGCATATTTTCGGTTATTCCCAGGCAGAGCTTGAGCGCAAGGCAAATGGGGAAAAAGTATTTCCACATGTATTTGGTACTGACATGTATGGCCGTGATATTCTGGTCCGTGTTATGTATGGTGCCCGTGTTTCCATGTCTGTCGGCGTATTCGCAGCTATTCTGGTACTGGTGATCGGCGCACTTTATGGTGCTATTTCCGGTTACTGCGGCGGCAAGGTGGACGCAGTGATGCAGCGTATTGTTGAACTTATTTATGCAGTTCCGGAGATGCTGGTTGTCCTTCTGATCGCAACTGCACTGAAACCAATCCTTACCGACTATGTGAATTCATCAGGAACCAGTCCTCTGAAATCCTTTGTCAATGTACTTGGACCGAACCTGATCTCCATGTTTATTGCATTTGGTCTGTTATATTGGGTTACCATGAGCCGTATTATCCGTGGCCAGGTACTTCAGCTGAAACAGCAGGAATATGTAACCGCAGCAAGAGCACTTGGTGCATCTGGCGGCAGGATCATCCGCCGTCATCTGCTTCCAAACTGTATCGGACAGATCGTTGTTACTACCTGCCTGCAGATACCGTCTGCTATTTTCCTGGAATCCTTCTTATCCTACCTTGGAGTTGGTGTTTCAGCACCTCTTCCAAGCCTTGGATCCATGGCAACAGACGCACTTAGCGGTATGTACACTTATACTTACAGACTGATCGTACCTTCCGTGATCCTGAGCATTATGATCCTTGCATTCAACCTGTTTGGCGATGGACTTCGCGATGCTCTTGATCCGAAGCTGAAGAAATAAGAGAGGAGGAGAACAATGTCTGAACAGAAAAATAAATTGCTGGAAGTAAAAGACCTGAAAGTCTCCTTCTTTACCCCGGCCGGCGAGGTAAAAGCCGTTGGCGGTATCTCCTATGACCTTGATTATGGCGAAGTTATGGGAGTTGTTGGAGAATCTGGTTCTGGAAAGAGCCAGGAGGCATATTCTATTATGGGGCTTCTTCAGTCCCCAGGTAAAGTTATCGGAGGCTCCATTACCTTCGAGGGAAAAGATGTCCTTTCTTTTTCCAAGGAAGAGATGACTGCGTTCCGCGGAAACAAAGTAGCTATGATCTTCCAGAATCCCATGACCTGTCTGAATCCGGTTTACACCATCGGAAATCAGCTTGTGGAAGCTCTTCGTGCCCATGATAAGAAAATCAGCAAAGAAGAAGCCCAGAAACGTGCCATGGAAATGATGGAACTGGTTGGAATCAATAATGTGGAGAAGCGTATGAAGCAGTATCCACACGAGTTTTCCGGCGGTATGCGACAGCGTGTCATGATCGCTATGGGACTGATCTGCCATCCGCAGCTTCTGATCGCAGATGAGCCGACCACAGCCCTTGATGTTACCATTCAGGCACAGATCCTTGACTTGATGAAGGATCTTCAGAAAAAGACCGGAATGGGAATCATTTTCATCACACACAACCTTGGTGTTGTGGCAGATATCTGTGACAAGGTATCCGTTATGTATGCAGGTAAAATTGTGGAGCAGGGACCTGTAGATGACATTTTCTACGAGCCTGCACATCCATATACAAAGGGTCTTCTTCGTTCCATGCCCCGTGTTGATGCCGAGAGCTATGAAAGACTGATCCCAATCGAGGGAACCCCGGTTGATATGCTGAATCCGCCGGAAGGATGTCCGTTTGCTCCACGTTGTGAGCATTGCATGAAGATCTGTCTGAAGAAAATGCCTCCTTACGTGGAAGTGGGCGAGAAACATCGTTCCGCCTGCTGGCTTCGGGTTCAGGAGCTTATGAACAAGGAGGAGAAATAAATGGCAGAAGAAAAGAAGCTTCTTGAAATTGAGAATTTACGAAAGTATTTTCCGGTAAACGGCATAAAAGGTCCGGGGGTACAGGCTGTACAGGATGTTTCCCTTTATATCAAAAAAGGTGAAACACTCGGTCTTGTAGGAGAGTCCGGATGTGGAAAGACTACACTGGGAAGAACGATTCTTCGCCTTTATGAGCCAACCGGAGGAAAGATTATTTATGATGGCGAAACCATTTACGACAATCCTCTGGATAAAGACGGCAAACCTCTTGGAAAAGCCAAAGCTGCCAAAATGCTTCCCTACAGAAGAAAAATGCAGATCATTTTCCAGGATCCGTCCGCTTCCCTGGATCCTCGAATGACAGTTGGTGAGATCATTGGAGAGGCCATTGATATCCACAAGCTTGCAGCGAGTAAGAAAGACCGCGCTGACATGATCAAAGAACTGCTGGCGCAGGTCGGATTAAATACAGAGCATGCAAACCGTTATCCACATGAATTTTCCGGCGGTCAGCAGCAGCGTGTTGGTATTGCCCGCGCCCTTGCGGTAAAACCGGAGTTCATCGTCTGTGACGAGCCGATTTCCGCATTGGATGTTTCTATCCAGTCACAGGTGGTAAACATGCTGGAGGACATGCAGGAGCAGATGGGCCTGACTTATCTGTTCATTGCCCATGATCTTTCCGTTGTCCGTCATATTTCCAATAGAATCGGTGTTATGTATCTTGGCTCTCTTGTTGAGTTGGGAGAGAGCTATGAGCTGAACAGACATCCGATCCATCCATATACACAGACCCTGCTTTCCGCAGTTCCGGTTCCGGATCCAAAGCTGAGCCGGACAAGAAAGCGTATTATTCTGGAAGGAGACGTGCCAAGTCCTATGAATCCGCCAAGCGGATGCCGTTTCCACACCAGATGTCCATATGCCACTGAAAAGTGTAGCCAGGTAGCTCCTGTGTTCAGAGAGCATGAGCCGGGTCACTGGGCAGCCTGCCATTTACTGGACAAATAAAGGGAGTTTAGGTATTTCGTTCTTCCTCACGGAAGAGCTGATGAATACAAGCGTCGATTCTCATCTCTCATGCGGCGCAAAAAAGCATAAAGGAGGAAATGTAATGAGAAGAAAATTTATGTCTATGGCACTGACTGCAGCTATGGTATTAAGCATGGCAGCAACTCCTGTATTCGCCGAGGATACAGCATCTGACGAAGGATTCAACCTGAACCTTTGTATCGCATCTGAACCACAGACAATTGACCCTGCACTGAACTCTGCAGTTGATGGAGCTATCATGTGCAACCATATGTTCGAAGGCCTGGTTAAATGGGTAAATGACGGTGAAGGAAATGCTGTCACAGCTCCTGGACAGGCTGAGTCCTGGGAAAAGACTGAGAACGAAGATGGTACAGTTACTTACACAGTTAAACTTCGTGACGGTATCAAATGGTCTGATGGACAGGCTGTAACAGCTGGTGACTTCGTTTATGCATGGCAGCGTCTTGCAAATCCTGAGACAGCAGCAGATTACTGCTACATGATCGACATGGTAAAAGGATATGACGCAATTGCTGATGGAAGTGCTGATCCAAGCACTCTTGGAATTACAGCAGTTGATGATCAGACTCTTCAGATCGATCTTACCTATGACTGCCCGTATTTCGAAGAAATCATGGCATTCCCGGCAACATTCCCGGTTCGTCAGGATATGGTAGAGAGCAGTGACAACTGGACATTTGATCCAAGCACCTACATTGGTAATGGACCATACAAAATGACAGAGTGGTCTCACAACGCTTACATTTCCATGGAGAAGAATGAGAACTACTATGACTATGAGAACCTTGGACCGGATACCATCAAGTTTACACTTCTTGATGACAACAACGCAATGCTCAAAGGTTACAACAACGGAGAGCTTGATTTCATCGAGAACCTTCCTGTAGACGAGATCCCGACCTACCTTGCTTCTGGCGAGCTTGAGATTGGTGACTATCTTGGAACCTACTATGTATGCTTCAACACAGAGGACGAAGTTTTCTCTGACCCTAACATCCGTAAAGCATTCTCACTTGTAATCGACCGTAACTACATCGTAGAGAACGTTTCTCAGGCTGGTGAGGTTCCGGCTGACGGATATGTACCGAACGGTGTAAATGATGCAGCTGGTGCTGGTAGTGATGACTTCCGTACAGTAGGCGGTTCTTACTACAGCATTTCCGATGAGGATTATGAGGCTAACTGCGAAGAGGCCCGTCAGCTTCTTGCAGACGCTGGTTATCCGAACGGCGAAGGCTTCCCGACTGTAGAGTATCTGTACAACACAGCTGATAACCACAAGAAGATCGGTGAGGCTCTTCAGAACATGTGGCAGACAGAGCTTGGTGTAACTGTTAACCTGAACAACCAGGATTGGAACGTATTCCTTCAGAACAGAAAAGATGGTAACTACCAGATTGCCCGTAACGGCTGGATCGCAGACTACAACGATCCTTGCTCATTCCTGGATATGTGGTACACAGACGGCGGTAACAACGACGCTCAGTACTCTAACCCAGACTATGATGCAGCGATCGATGCAGCAAAAGCTACTTCCGATCCGGAAGAGCGTATGAAAGCATTCCACGAAGCTGAGGATATCCTCATTGGACAGGACAGCGTGCTTGCTCCGATCTACTTCTATACACAGCCATATATGCTCAATCCAGACATTGACGGCATGTATTACACACCACTTGGATACTTCTTCTTCGGTTATACAAGCAAGAAATAATTCAGGCAAAAGAATATAAGTCTTTTGGCATTACTTAAATGTGATGCTGAAGGAAATGACAGGCATTCGGAATTTTTCCGGGTGCCTGTTTTTATGAGCAGCAACCGAAAGCGGGATAAAATTTGCGAAGCTATTTTATCCTGTTGACCGATTATGCATGATAGCGGTATAATAAGCAGATAATGGTTATTGAACCAGACAGGAGGAACATATGATGAGAGCCAGCGGTATTTTATTGCCTATATCCAGTATCCCTTCCAACTATGGAATCGGATGTTTTTCTAAAGAAGCTTACGCTTTTGTAGATCAGCTTGCAGAAGCGGGTCAGAAATACTGGCAGATCCTGCCACTTGGACCTACCGGATACGGGGATTCCCCTTACCAGTCTTTTTCCACATTTGCAGGAAATCCTTATTTCATTGATTTGGAGGAATTGATCCAGAGAGACCTTCTCACAGCAGCAGAATGTGCAGAATGTGACTGGGGCGGCAGCAAAAGCTATGTGGACTATGAGAAGGTTTATCTTTCCAGATTTTCCCTTCTTCGGAAGGCTTACAGACGTTTTTACCAAATGGATGGGAAAGAAAAGGAGCTTCAGCTGATCCGTGAGGAGATGGAAGCCTTTGAGAAAGAGCAGGGCTTCTGGCTTGCAGATTATTGTCTTTATATGGCAATAAAGGACAGCCTGGAGGGAATTTCCTGGAATCAGTGGCCGGAGGACTTAAAGACACGTAAGCCGGAGGCACTTGCTAAGGCAAGAGAGGAGCTGAAGGAAGATATCAGCTTCTATGCCTTTCAGCAGTTCTGGTTCTACCGCCAGTGGAACCGGCTGAAGAAATATGCAAATGACAGAGGTATTAAGATCATCGGTGATCTTCCTATTTATGTGGCTTTTGATGGCGCAGATGCATGGGCGAACCCGGATCTGTTCCAGTTTGATGAGGAGGCTACACCGGCAGCAGTGGCAGGATGTCCTCCAGACGCTTTTTCTGCAACCGGTCAGCTGTGGGGAAATCCGCTTTATAATTGGGAATATCACAGAAAAACAGGCTATAACTGGTGGATTCTTCGTATGACTCACTGTATGAAGCTGTACGACAAGGTCCGGATCGATCATTTCCGCGGTTTTGACGAGTACTGGTCAGTTCCCTATGGAGATGAGACCGCTGAGAATGGAAAATGGGAAAAAGGTCCTGGAATAGAACTGTTCAAGGTCCTGGAGGAAAAAATTAAGAATCTGGATGTGATCGCAGAGGATCTGGGATTCCTTACAGACAGCGTCAGGGAGCTTCTGGCAGAATCCGGATATCCGGGTATGAAGGTGCTTCAGTTTGCCTTTGATGAAAGCGGCGAGAGCGTATATCTTCCTTTCCGATATGATAAAAACTGCATTGTATACACTGGAACCCACGACAATGAGACTACGAAGGGCTGGCTTGGGAACCTTACCCAGTCAAACAGAGACTATGTGAACCAGTACACAGCCTGTGAGGATAAAGACACAGATGAATGTGTATGGGGGCTTATCCGGGCGGCACAGTCCTCAGTAGCAGAAGTGTGCGTAGTACCTTTGCAGGATTATCTCTGTCTTGGAAATGAAGCGAGAATGAATACGCCGTCTACTTTGGGAGACAACTGGAAATGGCGTCTTACAAGAGGTCAGCTTACGGATGAGATTATTCATAGAATTAACGCCATGACCAGATTATATGGACGAATCCAGGAGAATAAGAAGTAAGATGAAGAGATTGCTTAGATTTTTGAAGGGCTACGAGAAAGAAAGCTTTCTGGCTCCTTTGTTCAAAATGCTGGAGGCCACCTTTGAGCTGATCGTGCCTCTGGTTGTTGCCAGAATCATGGATATCGGCATTAAGAATCAGGACAATGTCTACATCTGGCACCAGTGTGTGATCATGGTACTGCTTGGAGTGATTGGCCTTGCATGCTCTCTGACTGCACAGTATTTTTCTGCAAAGGCAGCCATGGGATTCAGCACTGCCCTTCGCAAGGAGCTTTTTTCCCATATCAGCAGGCTTTCTTACAGAGAACTGGATATGCTTGGAACTCCTACCCTTGTGACAAGGATCACCAATGACGTGAATCAGGCACAGACTGGTGTGAACATGGTACTTCGTCTGTTCCTTCGTTCTCCTTTTATTGTTGTGGGTGCAGTGATCATGTCCTTTACCATTGATGTGAAGATTGGCCTGATCTTCCTGATTGCGGTTCCGGTGATCTCCATTGTAATTTACGGAATTATGCGCACAACAGTGCCAATTTACAAAAAGGCTCAGTCCTTCCTGGACAGAATTTCCCTGATCACCAGAGAGAATCATGTGGGTGCCAGAGTGGTAAGGGCTTTTGGAAGACAGCAGGAAGAATATAAAGAATTTTCAGAAGTAAACGACGATTACACCAATGTGCAGGTAAGAGCGGGAAAAATTTCCGCACTTCTGAATCCTGCCACTACGGTTATCATGAACTTTGCCATTATCGGAATCCTCTGGTATGGAAGCAAGGAAGTGTCTGTGGGTATTCTTACACAGGGGGAAGTGGTTGCCCTTGTAAACTATATGAACCAGATCCTGATCGCACTGATCGCTCTTGCAAACCTGATCGTGGCAGTGACAAAGGCTATGGCTTCCGGTGTGCGTCTGAATGAGGTGCTGGATACACAGCCGTCTCTCACGGATCAGGGCAGCAGTGTTCAGAAAGAGATTGCAGGCGCTGCAAGAGTTGTTTTTGAAGATGTGAGCTTTACCTATGCAGGCAGCAAGGAGCCGGCACTTTCCCATATTTCCTTTACGGCAAAACCAGGTGAGACCATCGGTATCATCGGTGGTACCGGATGTGGTAAATCCACTCTGGTCAATCTGATTCCACGTTTCTATGACGTAACTTCTGGTAATGTGGTAATTGATGGAAATAATGCAAAAGAATATCCATTTTCACAGCTTCGTAAAAAGGTGGGGATGGTACCACAACAGGCAGTTCTGTTTAAAGGAACCATCCGTGACAATATGAAATGGGGGAAAGAGGACGCTTCAGAAGAGGAAATCCAGCGGGCTCTTTCCATTGCGCAGGCAAGTGATTTTGTAAAAAGTAAGCCGGAGGGCTTAAATACCATGGTAAGTCAGGGCGGCGCCAATCTTTCCGGCGGACAGCGCCAGCGTCTTACCATAGCAAGAGCACTGGTGGGAGATCCGGAGATCTTGATCATGGATGACAGTGCTTCTGCCCTTGACTTTGCCACAGATGCGGCTCTTCGTCATGCCATTCATGAGCAGACAAAGGGAATGACTGTGTTTATCGTTTCCCAGAGAGCAACCTCCATCAAGCAGGCAGACAAGATTCTGGTCCTGGATGATGGTGAGCTGGCTGGTGTGGGAACACACAAAGAGCTTATGGAATCCTGTGAGGTCTACAGAGAAATCTGCCTGTCACAGCTTTCTGAACAGGAGGTGAACCGCTGATGGGAAAGAATAAAGAGACTATGAAGAGGGTACTTAGATTTATCAGCCCTTACAAAGCAAAAATTATCATTATGCTTCTGACAGCGCTTGTCACCGTTGGATTTACCCTGTATACACCCATTCTTATTGGTAACGGTGTAGATAATATCGTAGGTCCGGGAAATGTAAATGTAGCCGGACTTTTAAAGGTACTTGGAACTCTGGCTGTGATCGTTGTGGGAAATGCAGTTTCCCAGTGGGTGATGAACCTTCTTACCAACCAGGTTACCTACAGCGTGGTGCAGGATGTGCGAAGCCAGGCGTTTGCCCATCTTCAGGAGGTGCCGGTATCTTATATAGATGCCAATCAGCCAGGAGATATTTTAAGCCGTATTGTTTCTGATGTCAGCCAGTTTTCAGATGGTCTCCTTATGGGCTTTACCCAGCTGTTTACCGGTGTGCTGACCATCTTTGGAACCATTGGATTTATGCTTTCCATCAGTGTGAAGATTGCAGTGATCGTCATTTTGCTTACTCCGATTTCCCTGTTTGTGGCAAGCTTTATTGCAGGCAGAACCTTCCGCATGTTCCAGGAGCAGTCCGAGAAGAGAGCGGAGATGACTTCTATTGTGGAAGAGCTTGTTGGAAATCAGAAGATCGTGCAGGCTTTTTCCTATGAGGAGAGAGCCAATGAAAGATTTGGAAAAGTAAATGAGGAGCTTCGCGTCTGCGGAATCAAAGCGATTTTCTTTTCCTCTATTACAAACCCGTCCACACGTTTTGTAAATGGCCTTGTTTACACAGCAGTTGGAATTTTTGGTGCATTTACAGTAATTAAGGGCGGTATGACTGTGGGACAGCTGACCAGCTTCCTGAACTATGCAAATCAGTATACCAAGCCGTTTAATGAGATTTCCGGCGTTATCACAGAGCTGGAGAATGCGTTGGCATGTGCAAAACGTCTCTTTGACTTTATTGATACACCGGCACAGGAGCCAGATGCGCCAGATGCTTGGGAGCTGGAGAAAGCAGACGGCCGTGTAAGCGTGGAGAGTGTTTCCTTTTCTTACAGAAAAGAAGTTCCGCTTCTTACTGATATTTCCATTGACGTAAAACCTGGACAGCGGATCGCTATCGTCGGACCTACCGGATGCGGTAAGACCACAATGATCAACCTTCTTATGAGATTCTATGATGTAGATAAGGGACAGATTAAGGTAAGCGGTTATCCGGTAAGAGAGCTGACAAGAGACAGCCTGAGACGAAACTTTGGTATGGTGCTTCAGGAGACCTGGCTGAAGGCAGGAACCATCCGCGAGAACATTGCCTATGGAAAGCCGGATGCGACTTTGGAAGAGGTTATGGAGGCAGCTAAGCATGCACATGCCCATAGTTTTATCAAGCGTATGCCAAACGGCTATGACACCGTGATTTCAGAGGGCGGCGGAAATATTTCCCAGGGACAGAAGCAGCTTCTCTGCATTGCAAGGGTTATGCTGATGCACCCGGCTATGCTGATTCTGGACGAGGCCACTTCTTCCATTGATACCCGTACTGAGGTGAAGGTGCAGAAGGCTTTTGCAGAGTTGATGGAAGGAAGAACCAGCTTTATTGTAGCACATCGTCTTTCCACTATCCAGGAGGCAGATCTGATCCTGGTCATGAAGGATGGAAATATTATTGAACAGGGCAGACATGAGGAATTGCTGGCGAAGAAGGGCTTTTATGCGAATCTGTATGAGAGTCAGTTTGCTATTTCATAAGGGGGATGAATATGGAAAATAAGAATTTGGAAGAGGCTGATGTAAATGAGAAGCAGAAAGTCAGAAATGGGAAGTCTGCTATGCCTATGAGAACCTGCCTGGTTATGATTTTGGCAGGGGTTTATGTGGCTTATCTGGGTGTTTCACTTTGCCAGAATGTAATAAATGGTGCTGAGGGCAGCAGTCCTGGATTTATGGTTGCGGGAGTGATTTTTATTGTGCTTGGCGTTGCTTTCGTGATCAATGGAATCCGCGGCAGCATAAAGGCTGGCAAGATTCAGAAGGAGTCGAATGCAGAAAGTGAAGCACAGGCTTCTGAGACAGAAACTTCAGGGACAGTTGAATCTAAAATGGAAAGTACTTCATCCTTGAATAAGAAAATGTCTATCGCTGACCGCGCTAATCTGGTTAGCCAGTTAGGGGATGCGACAGAGGATGAAGAATAGAGAGTATTGCTTTTGAAAAGAAATTGCCATATTTAATAGATAGTGTTAATACATGTATGAAAAATGAGTGTTGCCGATAGACGGTTAGTCCGTGTATATAATGTCAAAAGTAAACACTAGTTTGCAGACCGGGCGGTTACTTTTGCGTTTTATGATTATAACAGCATGAAATTACGAATACAATACTAAATATAAAAAAAATAAACAGACTTCCGAATGAGTGATAATCAATCAGAAGTCTGTTTTTTGTTGAAATACACGCTCTAACGCCGTCTCCGCCGCCGTTTCCCGCTTGGGTTATGTAGGGTGGACCAGCAGAATGCCTGCACCAACAGGATTCCCGCTGTGACTCCGATGCTGTCGATTCCCACATCACGTACAGAAGGTCCGCGGTCTGCCACAAAGGACTGGTGGTATTCATCAAAGCCTGCGAAGCCTACGCATATGGCGCCTGCCAGCAGGATCAGCCAGATACCTCTTACTCCGTAAACATAAAGTGGGAAAGAAATGGCAATGGCAAGCAGACAGTACTCTGTCATGTGAGCTGCTTTTCGCACATAAAATTCGATGGAGCTGGCAGAATAGGCGAGCTCGTCATAAGTTTTGTTTTCGTTGAGAACTTCATTCTTGGTTTCCACAATCTGGTAGCTGACTTCATAGCTTAGGGCTCCGGACACCTCCCCTGTCTGGGCTGAAAATGAATAGATCAGATACATCATCAGAATTGCAGGAAGAAAAGAAAGAGGTTTCAGTAAATGGATTAAAATTTTCTTCATGGGGTTTACTATAACACGGGAAAATAAGATTGTAAAGAAAAAGGTGATTTGACAAGGTTTTGAAAAAACAATAAAACGAGAGCAGGCAGGAGGGAGACAGGAGGGCAAAGAACTTGTTATTTACAGGAATCTATGCTAAAATTGTTGAAGTATGAAAAGCAGCGAGATACTTGGTGTGGAGAGACTCTGGCAGCCAGGTATCGTGTTGCTATAAAGAACGCACAATGGAGACCAGGAGGAAAAAGAAAGGTATGAGTTTAGCTGATCATATTTTTACAGATATGTGTAAAGACGTAATTGAGAACGGAACCAGTACAGAAGGGGAGAAGGTCCGGCCGGTGTGGGAGGATGGCACTTCTGCTTATACGATCAAACGTTTCGGTGTTGTGAACCGTTATGATCTGAGAAAAGAATTTCCAGCGCTGACCCTTCGCAAGACCGCATTAAAGAGCGCTATGGATGAGATCCTCTGGATCTGGCAGAAGAAATCAAACAACATTCATGACCTTCACAGCCATATCTGGGACAGCTGGGCCGACGAGGATGGCTCCATTGGAAAAGCGTATGGTTATCAGCTGGGTGTGAAGCATCAGTACAAAGAAGGCATGATGGATCAGGTAGACCGTGTTCTTTATGATCTGAAGAATAATCCATACAGCCGTCGTATTATGACCAATATTTATGTGCATGAAGATCTTCATGAGATGAATCTTTACCCATGTGCTTACTCTATGACATTCAATGTAACAAAGGAGCCTGGAAAGGACAAGCTGACTTTAAATGCCATTTTGAACCAGCGCTCCCAGGATATCCTGGCTGCAAATAACTGGAATGTATGCCAGTATTCCCTGTTGTTGATGATGATCGCACAGTGCTGTGACATGGAAGCAGGTGAGCTGGTACATGTGATCGCAGATTGTCATATTTATGACAGACATGTTCCGGTTATCAAGGAGCTGATTTCCAGAATACCTTATCCGGCACCGATTGTGAAACTGAATCCGGATGTGAAGAATTTCTATGATTTTACCACAGATGACCTGATCGTGGAGAATTATCAGACCTGGCCTCAGATTAAAAATATTCCGATTGCGATTTAAACATGGAGTAAATGGGATAGGGTTCCAATGCCGTATGCGTTTCAGATATGGTGAGGCTGCCGTAGCGGGCTACGGCAACTGAATTCGGGCAAAATCTTCCGCAAAGTGGGGCGTGCAGATTGCGGGAATGGTTTTTCAGACACGATCTAGGAGTTCGTATAAAGGAGATTATAAGAAATGAAAATAATAGTAGCTGCAGACAAAAACTGGGGAATTGGAAAAGATAATAAGCTTCTTGTAAGCATTCCGGCAGATATGAAAATGTTTCGTCAGGAGACCACCGGAAAGGTTTGTGTTATGGGAAGAAAGACCCTGGAGAGTTTCCCAGGAGGGCTTCCTCTTAAAAACCGCACAAACATCGTTCTTACCAGAAATGAGAATTACAAAGTGAAAGATGCCATAATCGTTCATTCTATTGAAGAGCTTATGGAAGAACTGAAAAAGTATCCGGCAGAAGATGTATACTGCATCGGTGGCGATACTATCTATAAGCAGCTTCTTCCTTATTGCGATGCTGCTCAGGTGACCAAGATCGATTTTGCCTATATTGCAGACAGTTATTTTCCGAATCTGGATGAAGATCCACAGTGGCATGTGGCAGCAGAGAGTGAAGAGCAGACATATTTTGATCTGGAATATAAGTTTGTGAGATATGAAAGAAATAAATAAGCGGGAAAATATAATGTGTTTTTCAAAAAAATCAGTTCTGCCATCACGACAGAACTGATTTTTGTTATGTGCTGTGTAGAGTGTGTTTGAAAAAATACGAAAAATGGGAAGCTTAAGGAATTATTCAATAACCTTCAGCCATCCCTCTGGAGCCTGGATGCGTCCCATCTGGATTCCGGTAAGGGTCTCATACAGCTTCTTGGTGATCGGTCCCATCTCGTTCATGCCGCTTGGGAAGCAGATCTCTTTGCCGTGGTCAACGATCTTTCCAACAGGAGAGATAACAGCAGCAGTACCGCAAAGACCGCACTCTGCAAAATCTTTCACTTCGTCGAAGTATACTTCTCTTTCCTCAGCCTCAAGTCCAAGGTACTCTTTCGCAACGTAGATCAGAGAACGACGTGTGATGGATGGAAGGATACTGTCAGACTTCGGAGTAACAACCTTGCCGTCTTTTGTTACGAATAAGAAGTTTGCTCCGCCTGTCTCCTCAACCTTGGTACGGGTCTTGGAATCAAGATACATGTTCTCATCGAATCCGTTCTTATGAGCATCAACGATCGCATGAAGGCTCATTGCGTAGTTAAGACCAGCTTTGATATGACCGGTACCATTTGGTGCAGCACGGTCAAAGTCGCTGACACGGATTGTGATCGGTTTAGCGCCGCCTTTGAAGTATGGTCCGACAGGTGTGGTGAATACACGGAACTGATACTCGCTGGCAGGTTTTACACCGATAACAGCGTCGCTTCCGAACATGTACGGACGTACATATAAAGTAGCACCAGAACCATATGGCGGAACATATGCGGCATTTGCTTTAATTGTCTGAACAACTGCGTCAACAAAACGGTCTTTCGGGAATACAGGCATTTCCAGTCTTGCGGCGGAATGCTCCATACGCTCACCGTTCAGGTCAGGACGGAAAGTAACGATATGTCCGTCTTCTGTAGTGTATGCTTTCATACCCTCAAAAACGGTCTGTGCATACTGAAGGACACCTGCACACTCACTGATGGTAACCATATCATCTGTGGTAAGGCCTCCCTCATCCCACTTGCCGTCTTTATAATTGGATACATAACGGTAGTCTGTTTTTACATAACCAAAGCCCAGGTTGCCCCAGTCAATGTTCTTTTTTTCCATAACAATTTCCTCCTAGCGTGGTTTCTTGGGGGAGATTCTTATTGTGAATCCCCAATGTTTTTACTATTGTAAAACTTTTACGTGTGAAATTCAATGGGAAAAGCAGATTTTTTAAGTGATTTTCCTGTGAAAAAGGTTACAAAAAGTATAATGTGTTTATATTTTATGGTGTCTTGTTTTTTGAGGGGGATTTTTGTATAATGATAAAACAAGCGTTGTGAAATAAAATATCCGGAGGAAAAGATGGGATATAACGAATTTGATGAACTTGGAGATAAGATCCAGAGCATCATTGACAGTGCAGTAAATGAAAAAAATTACCAGAAACTGAGCCAGAGTATTAATCAGGCGCTGAATAAGGCTATTGATAATGGAAGTGATGCCCTTCGGGATGCGCTTAATAATACTGTGGGCAGTGGGAAATATACCAATTACCGCAGCGGCAGTTCTTATGATTACAGAGAGAATCGGTCCTGGGATTTTCAGAAGGATGGAAAGAAAAACCGGAGTACCGGGGATGGTCATGGAACGGGTTACCAAGGATATGCTGGTGCGAAAGGGAATGATTCGCGTAATGGAAATTTCCAGAGAAATGGTACAGGCAGGCAGGATACCAATCACCAGAATACGGAGCTGGCATTGTATTTACCGACGAATGGAATCAAGGTCGGGGGAATTCTGAAGACAGTGTTTGGTGGGATTCTTACTGGAACATTTGGAATTGCTACAATGGTAGTTGGGGGAATTGGAGCTGGCTTTAGCAGCAGTGTAATGCTTGGAATTTCGGCTGTTCTGGCGGCATTTACGGTCGGCGGAGGTATTCTTCTTGGACAGGGCTGCAGCAGTCTTACCAGTTTAAGCCGCCGAAACAAGTATATCAAGGCTCTTGGCACTCACACCTACTGCAATTTCCAGCAGCTGGCACAGGCAGTCGGCAAGCCGGTGAAATTTGTAAAAAAAGATATCAAACGTATGATAAGCAAAGGCTGGTTCCTTCAGGGACATGTTGATAAACAGGAAACCTGCCTGATCACAAGTAATGAGACTTACGACCAATATGTAAGCACTCAGACGCAGCTGGAAGAAAGAGAGCATCAGCAGGCCGAAGAGCGTGCACGCCAGGAGGCAGCGCTTCGTCAGCAGGAAGAGGAAAAAGAAAGGCAGAAATTTAACCAGCGTGAACAGGAAGATGCCCGGGCGTGTGTGGAAGCAGAACGGGAGGCTGCGGAAAGAATCAGACTTTCCCCGGAAGTCCGGCAGGTTCTGGATAAGGGAAATGACTTTCTTGATAAAATCCACCGCAGCAATGATGCCATTCCAGGAGAAGAGATTTCCAGAAAAATCTCCCGTATGGAGCTGATCATAGCGAAGATTTTCGAACGCGCCAAGGCTCATCCGGAGATTATTCCGGATTTGAACCGCCTTATGGATTATTATCTTCCCATGACTGTGAAGCTTTTGAATGCATATGAAGAAATGGACAGCCAGCCGGTTCAGGGAGAGAATATTACTTCTTCCAAGAAAGAAATCGAAGAGACTATTGATACGCTGAATGTGGCTTTTGAGAAGCTTCTGGACTCCATATTTGAAGATACGGCTATGGATGTATCCAGTGATATTTCTGTTCTGAACACAGTTTTGGCACAGGAAGGGCTGACTGAGGATGAGCTTACCCGTATGAGAAAAGAGGCTGAAAAAAACAGGCTCTAGCAGTGTGCGGAATGTTAAGTATATGAAAAGATAAGATTTGCAGCGGGGCTAGAGCCTGTTATAAAAATAACGAAAATGCCAAACTGAAGTCTGCTGATAAATATGGGCAGACCTATACACAAGGAGGATGCTATGGGAAACGAATTTACAGGTTTTGAAGAAAATGCACCTACACTTACATTAGAACCGGATTTGGGAGAGTCAAAGGCAGAGATTGCAGCAGAGCCGGAAGCCGAAGCTGTGAAAAAGGAAATGGAACAAACCGTTCTTTCCCCGGAAGAGCAGCAGATGGTAGACAGCTTTGCCAAGAAGATCGACATTGAGAATACAAACCAGATCCTCCAGTATGGCGCCGGAACCCAGAAGAAAATGGCTGATTTTTCCGATGCTGCCCTTGAAAATGTACGTACACAGGATCTGGGAGAAGTAGGAGATCTGATCACCCAGGTGGTAGGCGAGCTTCGCGATTTTGATGCTGCTGAGGAGGAGAAAGGTTTCCTTGGCTTTTTCAAGAAACAGGGCAGTAAGATAGAAAATATGAAGAACCGCTATGCCAAGGCTGAGGTAAATGTGCAGAAGATCACTACCTCCCTTCAGGATCACCAGATGCGTCTCATGAAGGATTCCGCAGTCCTGGAAAAAATGTATTCCCAGAACCTGAACTATTATAAAGAACTGACCATGTACATCCTTGCAGGAAAACAGAAGCTGCAGGAAGTACGGGAGGGAAAATTAAAAGACCTGGAGGCAAAGGCTGCAGCCAGCGGACTTCCGGAGGAGGCTCAGGAAGCCAAGGATCTGGACAGTAAGTGCAATCGTTTCGAGAAGAAGCTGCATGATCTGGAACTGACCAGAACCATTTCCCTGCAGACAGCACCGCAGATTCGTCTGGTGCAGAACAATGACACCCTTATGGTAGAAAAAATCCAGACAACCATTGTAAATACCATTCCACTTTGGAAGAGCCAGATGGTGCTGGCACTTGGAATCGCCCATTCCACAGAAGCAGCCCAGGCCCAGCGCCAGGTAACAGACCTGACAAATGAGCTTTTGAAGAAAAATGCGGAGGCACTTCACCTTGCATCTACAGAAACTGCTAAGGAATCTGAGCGTGGAATCGTGGATATTGAGACTCTGAAGCAGACCAATCAGGAGCTGATCGCCACTTTGGATGATGTCATGAATATTCAGAAAGAGGGTCGTGCCAAGAGAGCCCAGGCAGAACTGGAAATGCGCAAGATGGAAGAAGATTTGAAGAATAAATTGTTGGAAATCCAGCATTAAATTGCAAAGAAAACAGGGTTACTGTTTACTGGTAACGTTCCGCGAGGCGTTTTTTGTGAACAAAGTTCATGGAAAACCCGAGAATTGCGGCGCGAAATCACGCAGAATGCTGTGAAAATAACTGTACAGCAGGGGTGTCAGAGACATCCCTTTTGTGCCCTTTAGTATAGAAACATTTGATAAGCACCTGCGGTGTAAAAGTGAACCGCAAAAAATACCATGTTCATAATATATGGAGGAATTTCGTATGTACAGAGACCATACCAAAGTAATTCAGATAGGAAATAAGAAGATTGGAGGCGGAAATCCCATCCTGATCCAGTCCATGACCAATACAAAAACAGAGAATGTACAGGCAACCGTAGAGCAGATTCTTGCCCTGGAGGCTGCTGGCTGCGATATTATCCGCTGTGCAGTGCCGACTATGGAAGCGGCAAAGGCTCTGAAAGAGATCAAAAAACAAATCCACATTCCTCTGGTGGCAGATATTCATTTTGATTATCGTCTTGCGATTGCGGCTATGGAGAACGGTGCCGACAAGATCCGTATCAATCCCGGAAATATTGGAAGCACAGAGCGTATCAAGGCAGTTGTAGATGTGGCGAAGGAGCGGAATATTCCCATCCGTGTTGGGGTAAACAGCGGTTCCCTTGAGAAAGAGCTGGTGGAGAAATATCACGGTGTTACCGCAGAAGGTCTGGTAGAAAGTGCCCTTGACAAGGTGCACATTATCGAAGAGCTTGGCTACGACAATCTGGTGATCAGCATCAAATCTTCTGATGTTATGATGTGTGCCAGGGCTCACGAACTGATTGCGGAACAGACCAGTTATCCTCTCCATGTGGGAATTACAGAGGCAGGAACCCTTTATTCCGGAAATATCAAATCTGCCATAGGGCTTGGCATTATATTACACCAGGGAATCGGTGACACGATCCGCGTTTCCCTGACTGGCGCCCCTCTGGAAGAGGTAAAATCTGCCAGACGTATCCTGAAAACCCTTGGACTTCGCAAAGGCGGCGTGGAAGTAGTATCCTGTCCAACCTGCGGGCGCACCCAGATCGATCTGATCGGTCTTGCAAATAAAGTAGAAACTATGGTGCAGGATATCCCTCTTGACATTAAAGTAGCTGTTATGGGCTGTGTGGTAAACGGCCCGGGAGAGGCGAAAGAAGCCGATATCGGAATTGCAGGCGGCGTAGGTGTAGGTCTTCTGATCAAAGGCGGTGAGATTGTAAAGAAAGTGCCGGAGGACCAGCTTCTGGATACCTTAAGAGAAGAATTGATGAACTGGGATAGCAATAAGACACAGAAATGACAGAAGGTGTATATTCTATAAATGGAAAAAGAATTTTTTGACGTATTTCCAAACTTAAAATTAAAACAGGAATTAAGTGAACTTCTGGAAGAAGTGATCGTTACCAAGGTTGCCTGCAACTCTGCCAAAACCTGTGTCCGGGTTTACCTGAAAAGCGACCGCTGGATCCACAAAAAGCATATTTTCAGCCTGGAAGAGCAGATTCAGAGACAGTGCTTTCCAGGTCTTGAAGTGAGTGTGAAGGTAATCGAGAAGTTCCATCTGTCCAGACAGTACACGCCAAAGAATTTCCTGGATACCTATCGCTCCAGCATGGAACTGGAGCTTCGCAATTACAACATGCTGGAATACAATCTGTTCAAGCAGGCACAGATCACATTTCCAGAAGATGACTGCCTGAATATGGTACTTCCGGATTCTGTGATTTCCAGACAGAAAAGTGAGATACTTATTGAATATCTTCACAAAGTATTCTGCGAGCGTTGTGGAATGGACCTGAAAGTTTCTCTGGATTATGTGCAGACGGAGGAGAGCAGGTACCGCAAAAATGCAGCTATCCAGATCCGTCAGGAAGTAGCCAATGTGCTGAAGCATGCCAGACTTTCCACAGAAGAAGAGAGCGTAGCACCAGCTTCTGCAGCTGAGGAAAAAACAGGAAAAGAGGCAGCAGCCGGCAAGACAGCCGCTGCCAGACCGGAGAAGAAAGCAGAGGCAGCCAGTGAAAAGAAGCCTTTCGAGAAAAAGCCATTCGAAAAGAAAGGCAAATGGGGTGATTTCCGTGGTGGCTTCCGCAAGGATCCAAATCCGGATGTTATTTATGGAAGAGATTTCGAGGACGAGCCTATTCCATTGGAAAATATTGTGCAGGAAATGGGAGAGGTTATCATCCGCTGCCAGGTTATGGATGTGGAAGCGAGAGAGATTCGAAATGAGAAGACCATACTGATTTTCCCGGTTACGGACTTCACAGATTCCATCACAGTAAAAATGTTCCTGCGCAACGAGCAGGTGCCGGAGATCAAAGAGCATGTGAAAAAAGGTGCCTTCCTGAAAATTAAAGGCGTTACTTCTATTGACCGTTTCGATGGTGAGCTTACCATAGGTTCCATCTCCGGAATTAAGAAAATCTCCGATTTCCGCAGCTCCAGAGTGGACACCAGCCCTCAGAAGCGTGTTGAGCTTCACTGTCATACGAAAATGAGCGATATGGATGGTGTAACCGAGGCAAAAGCGCTGGTAAAACGTGCCTACGAGTGGGGCCATCCTGCCATTGCCATCACAGATCATGGCGTGGTGCAGGCTTTCCCGGAGGCAAACCATTGCTTTGATGCGTGGGGAGGCTGCGTGCCAAAGGATTCTGATTTTAAGGTGCTTTACGGTATGGAGGCCTATCTGGTAGACGACTTAAAGGGGATGGTCACCAACCCGAAAAAACAGTCCCTGGACGGCAGATTCGTGGTTTTCGATATTGAGACCACAGGATTTTCCCCACTTACCTGCAAGATCATTGAAATTGGTGCCGTATTGGTGGAAAACGGAAAGATCACAGATCGTTTTTCCACATTTGTCAATCCTCAGGTTCCAATTCCATTTCGAATTGAGCAGCTGACCAGTATTAATGACAGCATGGTTATGGATGCCCGTCCAATTGAAGAAATTTTACCGGAATTCCTGAAATTTTGTGAAGGAGCTACAATGGTAGCCCACAACGCAGATTTCGATATGAGTTTTATTATAGAGAATTATAACCGCATGGGAATCCCAAATGATTTCACCTATGTGGATACGGTAGGTATGGCACGATTCCTGCTGCCTGCGCTGAACCGTTTTAAGCTGGATACCGTTGCCAAGGCAGTTGGCGTTTCCCTGGATCATCACCATCGTGCGGTTGATGACGCAGAGTGTACGGCATGTATTTTCGAGAAATTTGTGGAAATGTGCAGGGAAAGAGATATTACGGATGTAGACAAGCTGAATGAGCAGGGAAAGGTTTCCTCGGACACCATTAAGAAGCTGCCCACTTACCATGCCGTTATTTTCATGCGAAATGAGACCGGCCGTATCAATCTGTACAAGCTGGTAAGCAAGTCTCATATCAAGTATTTTAACCACAGACCCCGTGTGCCAAAGAGCGTGTTTGAGGCACATCGGGAAGGACTTCTTATTGGAAGTGCCTGTGAGGCTGGTGAGCTTTACCAGGCTCTTTTGCGCAATGCACCGGAGCAGGAAATCGCAAGACTGGTAAGCTTTTATGATTATCTGGAAATCCAGCCCCTTGGGAACAACATGTTCATGGTGGAGGATGAAAAGAATGACACGATTCATTCGAAAGAGGATCTGATTGAGATCAACAAAAAGATTGTAAAGCTTGGTGAACAGTTTAACAAGCCGGTTGTTGCTACCTGTGACGTTCACTTTATGGATCCCCAGGACGAAATCTACCGCCGTATTATCATGGCTGGAAGCGGCTTCAAGGATGCTGACAATCAGGCACCTCTTTATCTTCGCACTACTGAGGAAATGCTGGAGGAGTTTTCTTATCTGGGAAGTGAGAAGGCAGAGGAAGTGGTAATTACAAATACAGTGAAGATTGCGGATATGATAGAGAAAATGTCACCGATCCATCCGGATAAATATCCGCCGGTTATTGAGAATTCTGACCAGGACTTAAAGGATATGTGCTTCCAGAAAGCTCATGAAATGTACGGTGAAGTGCTTCCCAAGATCGTGGAAGACCGTCTGGATAAAGAGCTGAATTCCATTATCTCCAATGGATATGCGGTGATGTATATCATTGCCCAGAAGCTGGTGTGGAAGTCCAATGCAGATGGTTATCTGGTGGGCTCCAGAGGGTCTGTAGGTTCTTCCTTAGCGGCTACCATGTCTGGTATTACAGAGGTAAATCCTCTGCCGCCCCATTATCTGTGCCCCAATCCGGAGTGTAAGTACAGTGACTTTGATTCTCCGGAGATCAAGGCATTTTCCGGCATGGCAGGATGCGATATGCCAGACAGGATCTGTCCAAAGTGCGGCACCAGGATGACTAAACAGGGTTTTGACATTCCTTTTGAGACCTTCCTTGGATTCAAAGGAGACAAGGAGCCTGATATCGACCTGAACTTCTCAGGAGAGTATCAGTCCAATGCCCATCATTATACAGAGGTTATATTCGGAAAAGGTCAGACCTTCAAGGCGGGAACCATCGGTACCCTTGCGGAGAAGACCGCATTCGGATATGTAAAGAACTATTTTGAAGAGCGGGGGCAGCACAAGCGTTCCTGCGAGATCAACCGTATTGTACAGGGGTGTACCGGTATCCGGCGAAGCACCGGTCAGCATCCTGGCGGAATTATTGTACTCCCAATGGGAGAGGAAATAGAGAAATTTACCCCGGTCCAGTACCCGGCGAACGATTCCAGCAGTGGATTTATCACCACCCATTTTGACTACCATTCCATTGATGGAAACCTGCTGAAGCTGGATATTCTGGGACACGATGATCCCACCATGATCCGTACCCTTGAGGATATGACAGACCTGAATGCAAGAGAGGTTCCTCTTGATGACAAGGCGGTTATGTCACTTTTTGCCAGTACAGAAGCTCTTGGAATTGATCCGAAGGATATCGGCGGCTGCAAGCTTGGCTGTCTGGGAATTCCAGAGTTTGGTACTGATTTTGCCATGCAGATGCTTGTGGATACCAAGCCGAAATATTTTTCTGATCTGGTCCGTATTGCCGGACTTTCCCATGGTACTGACGTGTGGCTGGGAAATGCCCAGACTCTGATCGAAGAAGGAAAGGCTACCATTTCTACAGCAATCTGTACCCGAGATGATATTATGATCTATCTCATTGGCCAGGGAGTGGAGAGTGGTCTGGCATTTACCATCATGGAGAGTGTCCGTAAGGGAAAAGGTCTTCGTGATGAATGGATCACAACCATGAAGGAACATGGCGTTCCGGACTGGTACATCTGGTCCTGCAAAAAAATCAAATATATGTTCCCGAAAGCCCATGCGGCAGCTTACGTTATGATGGCATACAGAATCGCCTGGTTTAAGGTATTCCAGCCGTTGGCTTATTACGGTGCATACTTCAGTATCCGTGCCACAGCTTTTTCCTATGAACTGATGTGTATGGGAAAAGAAAAGCTGGAGTTTTATATGGCAGAGATACGCAAGAAAGGGGACGCTGCGTCCAAAAAAGAGCAGGATACCCTGAAAGATATGCGTATTGTTCAGGAAATGTATGCAAGAGGTTATGATTTTATGCCCATTGATATTTACCGTGCGAAGGCACATCGTTTCCAGATCATAGAGGGCAAGCTAATGCCGTCCATTGATTCCATAGAGGGTCTTGGAGACAAGGCAGCAGATGCTGTGGTGGATGCCGCTGTACAGGGAAGATTCCTTTCCAAGGATGATTTCCGTGACAGGACCAAGGTCAGCAAAACTGTCATTGATCTGATGGATAAACTTGGATTATTTGGAGATATTCCACAATCCAACCAGATTTCGCTGTTTGATTTCTAGAACATGTTTGAAAAAGGCTTTCTGCAAGATGTGCGTCACAATTACTAACGCTGGTTAAATAAGAGTAATA
>ENA-ORLW01001447-ORLW01001447.1-human-gut-metagenome-genome-assembly--contig:-NODE-1447-length-25951-cov-3.373773_pt1 | contig 25951 bp, 19 predicted proteins | sample MGYA00243017_ERZ508829 | MGnify/ENA primary metagenome ERZ508829 (study PRJEB26277, sample SAMN04329776) | human gut metagenome | biome: human-associated habitat | host: Homo sapiens | place: USA...
GCAAGAGCCTCTCTTTGCAACCTCTTTAATAACGTCAGCCTGTGCGATAAATAATTTATCGTTTATAGGCATTTCGTAATAAATCGGTGCGTTTATACCTCTCATTGAGTAGTTGCCGCTTGCAAGCGAGTAAAGAAAACTGTTTGTTGCGTGTTCGTCAACCTCTTTCAACGCCTCTTTGCTTATATTGCTCTTTTGTGCCGCAAGTTCAACAAGCTCCTTGTCATAAAAAGGTATGTTAAAATACTCCGCAACCTTTTCACCTACATCACGTCCGCCACTTCCGAACTGTCTTCCTATTGTAATTATCAATGACATAATTCATTCTCCTCTCTGTTTTAATTTTATGTTAATGATATACATTACTGATACATTTCTTTATAGTGTTCCCAACTCGAATTTACCTTTACAACATAATTACGAGTTTCAGAAAACGGAATATACTTGAGTGTCACTCCGTCATCACTGTATCGCGAGTCATTAAGCCAACTATAAACATTTCCCATACCACCGTTGTAAGCCGCCAAGGCGGTGTCAATATTTCCGTAAACATCAATCAAGTGACGTAAATAATGACAGCCAAAACGTATATTTGTTTCGGGGTCCATATAATCATATTCAGTCGTTATCCCTAATTCTTTAGCGTTCCATTCAGCAGTTTCCTCAGTAAGCTGCATAAGTCCGCCGGCAACACCCGAATGTGCCTCAGGCACAAAATTACTTTCAACCTTTATAACCGCCATAACCAAGAACGGATCAAGGTCGTTGGCTTTTGAATATTTTACAATATAATCTGCATACGCAACAGGATATTTGAATTTTTGACTTGTTTGATAACCGCCTAATATACCCAGTACCGCAACAAATATTGCAAGAAGTACAAGGAATGCTTTAAAAATTTTACTCAAAACTATTCCCCTTTATTTTATTAAATAACACGACAACATCACTTTCAAGCTGTGCAATATCACCATTATTATATATGATATACATTGAATTTTCCTTATAGAACTCATCATCATTTTGAGCATTAATTCTTTGTATCGCCTGTTCATCGGTAATATTGTCACGCGTCTTAATTCGTGTGATTCTGCTTTGTTTATCAGCAATAACCGACACGATAAATTTGCAAAGCGGTTCAACATTACTGCCGATTATCACTGCTCCGTCTATACCAACCAATTCGGCATCAGTCGTGTTTATGTCTTTTACCACTTCCGCCTTTATATATTTATGCGTTATATTGCTTAATGCCTCTGTTTTTTGTTTGTCAGAAAAAGCGATTGATGCTAATTTCTTTCTATTCAATGTCTTATCATCATTTAGTATGCTATCACCGAAATAATCGACCAATTCATTAAGACAATCACTGTTTGGTTCTACGATTTCGTGTGCAATTACATCTGTGTCAATAATATGCACACCCAATTTTTCAAGCATTTTTGAAACAGATGTTTTTCCGCTTCCGCTTCCACCTGTTATACCGAAAACAACCATTTCTATACCCTCTTAAATGTTCTCAATTTGCCAATCTATCGGTGTTTTACCCATTTCCGTCAACATTCTGTTTGCCGTTTCAAAATGACCGCAACCGAAAAATCCTCTGTTTGCCGACAACGGACTCGGATGTGCGGCAGTTAAAATTTTATGATAATGATTAGTAATAACCTTTATTTTCTCTTTCGCATTGTTACCCCAAAGCATAAATATTACCGGGTCTTTGCGTTCATTCAAACACTCGACAACTCTGTTGGTAAATATCTCCCAACCTTTGTTTCTGTGCGAATTTGCCTGACCGTCACGGACAGTCAATGCTGAGTTAAGCAACAACACACCTTGTCTTGCCCATTTTTCAAGATAACCGTTATTTGGAATGTACAATCCCAATTCATTATGAAGTTCCTTATACATATTCAATAATGACGGAGGAATCTTGACACCTTTTTGAACTGAAAAAGCTAACCCATGTGCTTGACCGACTTCATGATACGGGTCTTGACCAAGAATTACCACCTTTGTATTTTCGTATGATGTCCATTTCAGAGCATTGAAAATATCATACATATCCGGATGAATACAATGCGATTTATATTCAGATTTCAAAAAAGCACGAAGTTTCAGATAATATTCTTTACTAAATTCATCTTTAAGAATTTCGTCCCAATCATTTCCTATATTAACCACTCAATTCACTCCTAAATAATTATCTTATATATATTATACCAAAAAATCGTTTAAATTGCAATTAGATTATAAAATTATAAACAAATATTTATATTTGTAAAATAGATTTGATTTGAAATACAAAAAAGAACAGTCCGTATGGACTGTTCTTTTAAGATACTTTAATATCAATTATTGAGCATCAACGAATGTATCGAAGATTACCTTAGCTGACTGAGCTCTTGTAGCATTTGAATGTGGTTCAAATGTTGTATCAGTCATACCGTTGATAATACCGGCCTTTTGAAGAGTCATAACTGCTTCAAATGCGTAATCTGAGATTTCATGTGAATCCTCAAATGTGATTTCAGCATTTACAGGTTCAAGTGACTTGTTCATGATTTTAGCTGTCTTATATGTCATAAGAGCCATATCTTGTCTTGTGATTAGGTCATTAGGACCGAAGTTACCGTCACCGTAGCCTGAAACGATACCAAGTTGACTTGCAACTGATACTGCATTGTAGTACCAAGCAGTTGAAGGAACGTCTGAGAATGTTGATTCACCTTTGGCGTTAAGAGCGTTGATAGCACCCATTAGAATCTGGCAGTATTCTGCTCTTGTGATGTTTGCATTAGGATCGAATGTATATTGATCTCTACCACTAATCATACCTCTCATAGCAAGTCCGTTGATAGCTGTTCTTGCCCATTCAACTGAGTCAAGATCCTGGAAGTCTGGCTTGTAGTTAGTATTTGTGTTAGGTGTTGTTACAGCACCTGTGTGACCAGGAGCGATTATGCTAGGGCCACCACCTGAAGTTGTACCGTCATTACCACCAGTTGTTGTAGAAGCCTTCTTAACTGTAACCTTTACAGATGCTGACTTTTCGTTACCTTCAGTATCTGTGTATGTTGCTGTAATTGTAACTGTACCAGCCTTATCATTTGCAACGTAAGTAGCCTTTGTTTCACCCTTAGAATTGATTTCTGTAGGTGTACCGAAGATTACTGCATATTTTTCATCATCATTTGTTGTGAATGCAACCTTAGCACCGTCTTTTGCGTTCTTAACTGTAGCTGTTACAGTGAACTTCTTATCAAATTCAACAGTTGTTGATGAAGCCTTAACTGAGATTGATGGCTCAGATGGCTTAGCTGTCGGCTTAGCAGGTGTTAGAGTGTTATCCTTAGGATCAACAATTTGTTCTGCATTACCTTCAGCATCAATAGCATTAACTGTTGTTGAAACATTATTTACAGAGCTATTATAGATATTGTATGTTAGACCGTTGATAACGTCTGCCATATCAGCATCTGTGTAACCTGAAATTAGGTTCTTGTATTCAGCTTCTGTTAGAGTTTTACCATTGTATACAGCTTCATAATCTTCACCGTATACAGCATCTTGGTCACCCTTCTTAACATCTACTGTTAGGTAAACGTCCTTACCTGCATCTTTAGCTGCCTTAATTGCATCACCATAACCAGTTGATACAACGCTCTTCAATGCAACTGTCTTAACAGGGTTAACTGTAGGAACAGGTTCTGTTGATGGTGTAACTACTGTTGAAGCAGCAACTAGAGTACCATTAGATATTTTATAAGAATCTGCATTTAGCTCTTTGATTGCTGATTTTGATTGTAGTGTGAATGCATAAGGTTCTTCCAAAGCATTCTTCAAATTAATAGTAATTGTTACAAGTTTACCATCTGTAAGTGCAATACCATTACCTGTTTGGTCTGTTGTACTTACCAAAAAGTTACCTGCACTTGTAATGTTTGTTCCGTAATTTGGTGATACTGTTATATCATCCTTTGTTACGCCTTCCGGAATGTTTATTTCAACACCGAAATTATCAATTGCTGTAATACCAGCTGCGATAGCATCAATAGTTATAACCTTGTTTGTGCTATCAATTGAACTCTTAAGATTGATACCTTTTTCTCCTGAAGGAACATCTGTTGGAACAGGTGTTTGATCAGGATTTTCTGTTGGAACAGGAGCTATTGTCGGACGAGCCGGAGATGTTGGCTTTGGAGTTGGGGCTGATGGATCAATCCATTTATTAACAGTTGTCGAAGCAGCCTCCAATGTACCATTCGAAATCTTGTATGAAGCAGCATTCAATTCCTTAATAGCAGACTTATTTTGTAATGTAAAAGTAAAATCTTCTGCCAAAGCTTCTTTCAAAGCAATAGTGATTGTTACAAGTTTACCATTTGTAAGTGCAATACCATTACCTGTTTGGTCTGTTGTACTTACCAAAAAGTTACCTGCACTTGTAATGTTTGTTCCGTAATTTGGTGATACTGTTATATCATCCTTTGTTACGCCTTCCGGAATGTTTATTTCAACACCGAAATTATCAATTGCTGTAATGCCTACTGCTGTAGCATTAATAGTTATTGTTTTACCATCTTGTGATAAGCTTGAATCTAATGTCATACCCTTTTGATCTTCAGCATTTACTGTGATAGCTGAAAAGATAGAAATGATCATAGATAAAGCACAAATCAATGATATTAACTTTTTATTTTTCATTATCATTTACTCCTTTTGTCTTAATAAAGCAAATTACATCAAATAAAATGCCAATTATTTTTCTTGTCCTACATTTCCGGCACCATCAAGCTCCATGTAGTACTTAACGATACAAGTAGCATCGTCCAAATCCACGCTCTCATCGCCGTTTGCATCTGCAGCGATTAGTGCATCACCTGTCAAAGTGTTCATTTCCATGTAATGCTTAACAACTGCTGTAGCATCATCCAAATCGATTGAATCATCTTGTGTAGCATCACCGACAAGAACTGATGAAGCGTTACCTACTTTGAAGTTTGTTGAATAAACCTGACCGTCGCCACCCATGTAAACTGTGTATTTACCGTCTTTAAGATTTGCCGGAAGTACAACGTCTACGATATCTGCGTTTTGGTCGATTTGTACAACATCGTCAGCAGAAACTTTATCAAGAGTTACACTTGATGGAACGATAAGCAATGTCTTTTGATCAGCTGTGTAATTTGTTGTGATCTTTAGGCTTGCTGTTGTAGCACCATCTGCTGCCGGTGTGTATGTAGCTGAAACTTCTCCAGCTGCCATAGCTGATGTTGCGACTGCAGCTGTAACTGCTGCTACTGCTGCGCATGATAGAAATAGTTTTGAGAATTTCTTCATTTTGTTTTACCCCTTTTCTAAAATAGATTTTTTGTTTTTTGTTTGAGTGTCTATAAAATCCGGACACACATACAAGTTACATTCATATATTTACATTATAAACTATAAGAACAAAAATTTCAATTCTTTTTTGGTTTTATGTTATTTTTCGTGATTTTGAATTAAATCAGCATTTATATTTTGTGCATTTTCAACAAGCAAGCATCAAAAAAGCGAACCTTACGGCTCGCTCTTAATTATTTTGACGCCATTCTAAGCGTTCTGTATTCCCTGCTGCTTACTCTTATAAGCAATTCAGGATTAATCCTTTGAATTATTTGCACAATTTTAGTCACATTTCTCGTATCGAACTTTACAATCGGCATATAATAGCACTCTTTTTCAAAAGTTTCTACATATAATATATCCATACTCGAAACGGTTTTCTTCTTATAAAAGTCTTTCGACTTTTCAAGCACGCGTATATTCTTCACAAAATCAGAATCAGGCGCAACATTTCTCTTTATAAAATTCTTTGTACCGATAAGCACCTTACTTATTTCATTAAGAGGTATCTCAACAATTTTCGTTTTCGCCGGTATAAATTCACTCAAAATTTTAACTTTATTATCGTAATCATACGGTAAAAAGTCATTATTCCAATTTTTCATAAACAAATTCATTCTGTCTGTTGAAATATATGTTGCAAAGACGGTATTAATTCTTATAAGAACATATGTTGACGCCAATATCGTAGCGATAAACCACGCAATCGAAAACAAATAACTGCCCTTTATAAGATTATATATCACCATTACAAGTGCAAAACACGAAAGCAAACTCAATATTGTAATAATCACTATATTGGTTTTTCTGTAACGCGAATTTGTACAAGCTTTTACAGATGATGCCATTTCAATCCCCCCTGTATCATTAGTAAACTCTTCTTGCTCCTGCGTACTGACTGCGGTAATAATCAGTTTCCATAGACTGATATTTTACCACATCACCGGTTCTCGGTGCGTGAATCATCATTCCGTCACCGGCATAAATACCGACGTGGTGAATGTATCCGTTTTGTTCAAAGAATACAAGGTCACCCGGTTGAAGTTCATCTTTATTCACCGCAGTACCGTTCTTAAACTGGTCTTCCGCAACACGATTTACGTTTATGCCAAGCGAATTACATACATACTGAACAAGTCCGCTGCAGTCAAAGCCGTTCGGGGTTGTTCCGCCCCATACATACGGCACACCCAAATACTTCTCAGCCTCGCTCACTATCGCGTTACCCTTTTCATTATCGCCTGTAAGCATATGCGTTCTTATAACAGGGTCGCCTGTTGTGTATTCCATTTTATTTCTGTACTTGGCAAGTTGTCTGTAACCCTTTGTCGCCTTAACTTGTTTCTGAATGATTTTCTTCTTTGTGACTGTCTGCACGTTGCCGTTTTCGTCCTCTTCATCAACGTCAACCAATTCTTCATCGTAGAAGTACAAAAGTCCCAAAGCCTCGTCCTCATAAACAAAGTAATATGTATCATCCTTATCAAGAATAATTTCATTTATAACAGGCTCTGCCTGAGTTACTTCAAACGTCACGCAATCCTGTGCCTTTTCAACTTTACTTCCACGTCTTAACGCAGTTATATATAAGAAATACTTACCCGGATCAACGCCCTGAATAAGTGCCTCATATTCGTCTTCGACAATCTTGCTTACAACAAGATTTCCGTCCGAGTCATACAAATCGACGTAAAAATCGTGGTACTTGTCGGATTCCCATGCGATTGACACATAGTCGTCATCTGTAACGCCGTTATTATAAGGAGTAACGATATTAACGCCTGTATCATATGCAGTACCGTAGCTTATAAGCACTTCATCGGCACTCAAAGCTTCGCCGTCATCTGTGATTGAGCTTACGATAAGTCTGTAATCTCTGCCCGTTTTGAATAATTCAGACGGCAATGTAATTTCCGTTGAATCGGTAGTGATATACTCATTTACCGCATATTCATCGTTTTCAACGTCAAACATTTCTATATGATATTCCGTTGACGCCTGCATAGCAAGCTCAATTACAACGTCATCGCCTTCTTCATAATTATCTTCCGTTACCGGCGAATTGAGTATAGGCGTTGTAACCTCCTCAACAGGTGTTATGCTGTAATCCTTTTGAGGTATTTCAACAGTAGTCTTTTCTTCCGGTACGGCTATTGATGTTGTATCCGCAACTATTTTTGCCTGAATACCGCCCGATAAGTCTGTTGTTGTATTCAAACCGATAGGAGATGTGTATTGTGTGTCCTGTACAAGAATATCGTTATCGCTTTCAAGCAACTGACGATATACAGAGAACACATCATAACCCGACTGTGTAATCACATCACTTTCATATTCCTTTTCATTCATAAAATCAAGTGACGAAAGCCATGCCGCCGCATTCATATCGGAATCTTCAACGTATATAGTCTTGTTATGCTTACTTCTGTATGAGTTTATCATATCAAGAAGAATCATCGACTTTGAACGTTTTACAGATGTGCTGTCATCAACACCGCGATAACGCGGATTGTACAATATCGAATCAAGATGTCCTTCCGAGTCGGCATAAAATCTGTAACAACGATTATCAAGATAATCCGCTGTCTTTGAATAGTCGTCACCCGACTTCATCCCGTTAAAATCAAAGCTTGAACTGTTTGTGTACAAGGCACAAACCCTGTCTGCCTCAACACCTACCATACAAAATTCCGAATAGTTTGAATCATAAACATACCATTCAAATCCGTATTCTGTCTGGTCAATTCTGTTAGGCTCGCCGAACGTATCAAGAATTGTGCTAACATTCGCACCGACTCTTATTTCTTTTCCGCCGACTGTCACCATTACATTCTGTGCAAAATAATCATATACAGTGTCGATAAGAGTTTCACATTCTTCTTTTGTAAGCTCTTTGTTCGGCTCTGTACCGAATTTTGCTGTAATTATGCCTTGTTTCATCATAAACGCATATGCAATTCTGTTTTCATCATCAATATATGCGTTGTCGTAACATTCATTCAGAATTGAGTTTGCCTCATCTTCATAAATCGTGTAACTGTCGTTGTATGTAATTATTGTTTTGTATAGGATTGTCATAAAATCCTGTTTTGTTATACTTTTCTCTTGTTTTGCCTCTTCGGTATCTTCAAAATTAATATATCCCAACACAATAGGTTTTATTAAATTTGTATCAAGTCCCGTTTCGTCAAGTCCCTGTGGGATTTCGACTTCTTTATCCGTAAGATGTTCATATAAAGCAACTGCCTTATCCAAAGCCTCTGTTTCTGTTATTGCCGAATCGGCAAAAACGGTTAATTTTAAGCTGGGTGTAGTTGTTGACAACATTATTCCGGCTAATATAGCACATAACACTGCCTTCTTCCTGACCTTCAAACACCTCAACTCCTTTTTAACAGATTAATTTACAGTTTACATTATATCAAATGTAACCGTAATTGTCTATAAACAAATTGTTAATTTTTTATGACCAAAATAATGATTTAATACCTTTATTTTAACAAAAATTTGTGATACAATATCCTTACTATGGTTTTTGGAGGTTTAAATATGAAAAAGGGCATAGCATTTGCAATACTTGCGGCGGCATTATACGCCGTCAACGCTCCGTTTTCAAAAATATTGCTCGACTGCATTCCGCCGACTTTAATGGCGGGTTTTCTTTATGTCGGTGCAGGAATAGGAATGATTATAATTGCACTCGTCCGCAAAATCAGAAAAACAGAAACAAACGAATTAAAACTGACAAAATCGGAATTGCCGTACACTGTGGCAATGATACTTTTGGACATAGCCGCACCAATTTGCTTGATGTTCGGATTGAACGCAACAACCGCCGCCAATGCGTCACTGCTCAACAATTTTGAAATTGTCGCAACGGCAATTATCGCACTTATGATATTCAAAGAAAAAATCAGTCCGCGATTGTGGTTCGGTATATTGTTTATAACGGTTTCATGCGGAATTTTGTCGTTTGAAGATTTATCAAGTCTGCAATTTACGTACGGCTCGCTGTTTGTACTTCTTGCCGCCGTCTGTTGGGGATTTGAAAACAACTGTACAAGAAAACTATCTTCAAAAGACCCGCTTCAAATCGTTTTACTTAAAGGTATTTTCTCAGGCTTAGGCTCGATAATTATAGGCTTGTGCATAGGTGAACGTTTAACTGTGCTTTGGAGCATTATACCCGTGCTTTTGGTCGGTTTTATCGCGTACGGATTGAGTATATATTTTTATGTCTACGCTCAAAGGCTTCTCGGTGCGGCACGGACAAGTGCTTATTACGCAATTTCTCCGTTTATAGCCGCTATCCTGTCATTGATTATATTCAAGCAAATTCCTACGATTACTTATTTTATAGCATTAATTTTTATGGTAATCGGTGCTTGGCTTTCTTCAAATGACAACAAAAATTAAACAAGAGGTGACAGCCTTTTCAGACCGTCACCTCTTTTAATTTACTTTCTGATCATTTTCAAAATTTGTACAATCACGAATGTACCGAGCGACAATCCGTAAACTGTCAATAGTTCCGCAATCGTAAGCGGTGCAACCGCAAATATACCTTGCAGTGCAGGTACAAGTAATACAGCATTTAAAAGCACAAATCCAACAAAAAACGCACCTATCATACTTTTATTGTTCCACATCTTTTTTGTAAACCAAACAGGTTTATCCGATTTACAATTAAAGCCATGTACAAGTCTTGACAGACACAACGTTGAAAAAGCCATTGTACTTGCAACTTCGGCATTCCTCATAAATCCGACATAGAACGCAATCATAGTCATAACACCTATCACAATGCCCTCAACACATATATTTGTAAGTACCTTTTTTGTAAGTATAGATTGATTTTTCGGTCGCGGCTTTTCATTCATAACATCACTGCTGTGCGGTTCAACACCGAGTGCAATCGCAGGCAAACTGTCCGTAAGCAAGTTTATAAACAACAGATGCACCGCTTTAAACGGAACAGGCAACGCCATAAACGACGCATACAATACCGCAAGTATACCTGCCGTATTGCCCGAAAGCAAGAATTGAATTGCACGTTGAATATTTCTGTACAGATTACGTCCGTTTTCGATCGCCTTCACTATCGTTGCAAAATTATCGTCCGTAAGTACCATTGACGCGGCGTCTTTTGCCACTTCACTGCCCGTTATACCCATTGCCACACCTATATCCGCCTGTTTAAGTGCCGGTGCGTCATTCACTCCGTCACCGGTCATTGAAACGATGTAGCCTTTTCTTTGCCATGCGCTGACTATTCTTATTTTATGTTCAGGCGAAACTCGCGCATAAACCGACACGTCCAAAACAAATTCATCAAGTTCTTCATCTGACAGATTTTCAATCTCTCTGCCCTCTACCGCACGGCCGTTATCATCCAATATACCGATTTTTCTTGCAATCGCCGACGCGGTCACAAGGTGGTCGCCGGTTATCATTATAGGACGTATTCCGGCGGTTTTACATTTTCTTACCGCTTCGGCACTTTCTTCTCTCGGCGGGTCTTGCATTGCAACAAGTCCGAGCAAGATATAGTCCTTTTCATCTTCAACGCTTATGTCGACTGTATCAACGTCACGTTCGCACACAGCAAGTACACGAAGTCCCATTTGAGAAAATTCCGTATTAACTTTCTTTAACTCTGCCAAATCTTCGGCAGTAAACGGTCTTTTTCCGTCCATGGTTTTGACTTCATTAATTCTGCCCGACAAAACATCAACCGCACCTTTTGTCAGCATTTTATAATTGTCGCCGAATTTATGAATTGTTGTCATTAATTTTCTATCTGAATCAAAAGGAATTTCACCCAAGCGCTGATATTTTTCACGCATTTTTTCAACAGGCAAATCATGCTTTTCCGAAAAATTCACAAGTGCAATTTCTGTCGGATCACCGATTTCCTGACCTTCTTTTTGAACGGAGTCGTTACACAATGCACCGTCTATTATAAGCTGACCTTGACGTGCATTGATTTCATCGTCTTTATCAATAATTTGACCGTCAAAATAAATTTTCTGAACAGTCATTTTATTTTGCGTAAGCGTACCCGTTTTGTCCGAACAAATTATAGAAACACTACCCAATCCCTCAACTGCCTGCAATTTTCGTATAATCGCATTTTCTTTTGCAAGTTTCTGTGTTCCGACTGACAAAACTATCGTAACAATCGAGCTTAAAGCCTCCGGAATTGCCGCAACGGCAAGTGCAACCGCAAACACAAATGCGTCCGTAAACACTGTCAAATTTATACCGTCACTGCGGAACAGTTCCAAACCCAAAACAATAACGCATATTCCGATTATGATAAGCGACAGCTTTTTACCGAAATTATCAAGGCTTTCCTGCAACGGCGTTTTCTTTTCCTGCGTACTTTTTAACAGTGACGCAATTTTGCCGATTTCGGTTTCCATACCGACTGACGTTACAACCATTTTCGCTCTGCCGTAAGTCGCAAAACTTCCCGAATACATCATATTCACTCTGTCACCGAGCGGTTTTTCGCCGTCAAGTACGGTTTCCTGTTTTTCGACAGGCTCACTCTCGCCGGTCATCGCACTTTCATCAACCTTCAAGGAGGCATTTTCAATTATACGTCCGTCCGAACAGACGTAATCACCTGCCTCAATGACCACAACATCGCCTACTGTCACATCTTTTCCCTCAACGACTTTTATTTCACCGTCACGGATAACCTTTGCAGTCGGCGCAGACATTTCTTTAAGACTGTCAAGCGACTGTTCCGCTTTGATATGCTGTACAGTACCCAAAATCGCATTTATCGTTATAACTACAAATATTACGATCGCACTTTCTATATCGCCGAGCACACCGGATATAATCGCCGCAATAATAAGAATTATAACAAGAAAATCCTTGTACTGCTCCAAAAACAATATAAACGGATTTTTCTTTTTACCCTCCGCAAGTTCGTTTTTGCCGTACTTTTTCTGATTTTCCTTTGCTTGATTTTGCGTAAGACCATTTTCATCAGTCCCGAGCATTTTAAGCACATCTTCTTTTTTCATTTGATACGGGTTCATAACCAATTCCTCCATCTTCTCACTTATGCCGCAAACAAAAAAGCAAGACTTTTTATTGCAGCACAAAAAATTATCCGCAATAAAAGTCTTGCTTCGTAGAATATGATACGGTTCTTCCGAACGTGTATTGACGACATCATATTACGCATATAAAATGCGCAAGCTACTCCCCTTTATTGATTGTATAATATCATATTATTACCAAACTGTCAACTGCATATTCTAAATTTATTCGGCAATTATACTTCCGTCACGTCCGAACATACTTCCGATATTGATATTACCGAAATTATCAACTTTTTTACCGTCCATAAGGAATTGAACACGCTGAATATTGTCAAGCTCGGTAAGCGAATCAACGATTGAATATATCGTCATTTTCTCTTTTTCCGCAGTACCCGAATTTTTATCGGTAAAATTAGCTTTGAAATTTACAAAGCAAATATTATCCGAAGTTTCCACACTCAAAAGTACGGTATCCTTGCTGAGCGGCACTGACAGTTCCTTGTTTTCGGGACCTTTGATAAGTTCATTTATAATATATTGTGCCAAAGGTTGTTGGTCGGTGACTTTAATCGTTCTTGTTTCCATAACAAGCTTGTTGCCGTCTTTATTCGGAAAATACAATGCAATTTCACGCGTTTCGCTGTTATATGTATCGGTTGGCAGATTAATGTCCTGATTTCGCAAATACCCTATAATCGAGCCGTCCGCCGTTGCAATATCCTTGCCCTCAACAATTACTTTAACACTGTCAACACTGCTGATTGCACACAACGATTTCACAACTGCATAAACCGCAAGCACATCTTTTGTATTGTCGCCTGTCAAAAATTCACCTGAAAAGTTTACAACAATATTACCGGAATCAACGTCGTTAAGCGACAGCAACTTCGTATTTTTTTCAATAATTTTCATATAACGGCTGTTGTCGGGACCTTTCATAAGTGCCTCAATTACAGACTCCGCAAGTTCCTTATCGTCCTTATATTTAATTTCACGATTTTCCATAACTATCGAAGTCGCCGTTTCATTAAAGAAATACAGTTCACTGTTGTAGCGATAACTGCCGTAATCTTTTTTTATAAGTATTCCGACAACCGCCGCCACTGTCAGCACCGCAACCGCAACGATAGCTATTACTCCCTTTTTACTTTTCATTCTGTCCTCCAATAGTAATCTTGTAAGGTAAACGTATTGTGAATACACTGCCTATATCCGACACATTTGCAACATCTATAGTACCGTTGTGCATAAGTACGGCCTCTTTTGTGATAGCAAGTCCAAGACCCGTTCCGCCGGTATCTCTTGCTCTCGAATCGTCAAGTCTGTAAAAACGTTCAAATATTCTGTCACGCTCGTCCTCCGGTATTCCCGGACCGTTGTCCTCAATTTTTATTGTCAGATAGTCATTGTCAGCCGTAATGTCGATATGGACAAAACCGCCCTCCGGCGAATATTTAATCGCATTATCCGCGATATTGTATATCGCCTCATACATTTTGTCATAGTCAAGTAAAATCGGGCTAAATTCTGCCTGATGATTGTCAACATATATAACAATATCCTTTGCATTCGCAATCGGTGTAAGTTTTTTTACAACCTGACTTATAAGCATCTTAATATCGACTTCTTCTAGTTTCAGCGAATTACCGCCTGCGTCAAGTTTTGTAAGCACAAGCAGTCTTTCGACAATTCTTGTAAGTCTGTCAACCTCGTCCGACATATCGCCGAGGAATTCCTTTACCATAGCCGGATCGGGATTTTCTGCCGCAACAAGACTGTCGCATATAAGTTTTATACCAGCCATAGGGGTTTTAAGTTCGTGTGACGCGTCCGAAACAAACTTACGTCTTTTTTCTTCCAAAAGTTCAAGTTCGTCACACATATAATTAAGCATTTGTGCCATTTGTGCAATCTCATTATGACCTTTAACTTCAACATGCTTTGAGAAATTACCCTTTGAAATTTCCTTTGCAACGGCAATAAATTCTTCAATCGGTGACGTTATAATATAGCTCATACCCAAACTAAGCATACCGATAAGAATTACAATAAGCGTACTGAAAACTATAAGACTGTTCCTTGTCGTTCGGACTGTATCATCAATCGTGTTTATCGATTCTGCCAAATACACACTTCCGATTATTTCACCGCTGAATGTTACAGGCACCGCAACGCTTATAAGACGCATATTGTTTTCGCCTGTCGTTATAATATCGGCTTGTTCGCCGTCAAGCGCACGTTTTAAAACGTCACGCATAAAAACCTTGCCGATAAGCTGTGATTCTTCGTTCGTGTCATACAAAACCGAATACGATTTATTTGTCACAACACCTCTTATATTCGTACCTGCAAGACTTCGCTCAACAACATCCGAAAACTTTTGAGCCGAAGTTGCAGATGTATCGCTTCCCCATACGTCCGCAATTGTTTCAGATATAATATTCGCCTTTGCAAACATATTTATCGTTTCCGTGCTGTACAGATTTTCGCTAAGCAGACTGATTATATAAATACTCATCAAAACAAGCGTTGTAACAATAATTGCAAGATAAGTTGCAATCATTGTAAAACGCATTGAATTGGTGATGTTTTTAATCTTTTCCTTAATCCTTCTTATAATAGTAACCAACTCCCCACTTTGTCTTTATATATGAAGGCTCGGCAGGATTTTTCTCAATTTTTTCTCTAAGCCTTCTTATATGAACGTCAACCGTTCGTACATCACCTGGATAATCAAAGCCCCACGCTATATCCAAAAGATTTTCTCTTGTATAAACCTTACCCGGATTTCTCATAAACAGTTCCAAAAGGTCAAATTCCTTGCTTGTAAGTTCAATAACCTTATCGTTTATCACAACACGTCTGAAATTATAGTCCAAAGTTATATCGCCCGATATTATAAGCTTGTCCCTTTCGCCTTTCGGTGCAGGATTTACTCTGCGCAAAATCGCCTTAATTCTTGCCGTAACCTCACGAATGTTAAAAGGCTTGGTTATATAATCGTCCGCACCGTATTCAAGTCCGAGTATCTTATCTATATCTTCACTTTTCGCCGTAACCATAATTATAGGTACATTTGAAAAACTTCTTATCGTACGGCATACGGTAAATCCGTCCACTTTCGGCAACATCAAATCAAGCAAAATTAAGTCTATGCTTTCATCATGTGCAAGACGAATAGCCTCCTCACCGTCAAATGCAGTCACTACCGCATAACCGTCTTGCTCAAGGTTAAACTTTATACCTTTCACCAAAAGTTTTTCGTCATCTACCACTAATATTTTCATCTGTCCCATCCTTTCAACTCACTGTAATATTTATATTAATTAAAAAACAGATTTATTCTACCGAAATATATTCCTTAATATCCTCAAATTTCTTCTCACTTATTCCCGACACCTTCATTATCTCCTCTATTGACATAAAAGGGCCGTTTTCCTGTCTGTATTTGATAATTCTTTCAGACATTTTCTCTCCGATACCTTTCAGCTTTACAAGCTGTTCTGTATCTGCGGAATTGATATTGATTTTCCCGTCGGCGACTTCTTTCGTGTCCGATTCATACGGAATATAATCCTCCGTTGCCACGGTTTCCATAACAAAAGCGTCTTTTTCAAAGTGTTCAACGGCAAATCCGCCCAAAACCAACAATACAAAAATGATTATGTATAAGAATATTTTTGATTTTTTGTTCAAAACTAACATTTTGCTACCTCTGAAAATGTGTTATATTAATAGTATAACATAAATTTTTCATTTTTTCATCTTTTTTTACGAATTTAAAGAAAATTTTATTGCAATATAATTAGAATTTCGATATAATAGTAAATTGAGATATAATGTATTAAAATTAGAATATAGATTTATGGAGGCAATGATACTATAATGAAAAAGAAAAGGTTAATTTCTTTACTGCTTGCGGCATTTATAACGGTTATGCCGCTATCATTTTCTTTTGCGGCACCGACTCCGGAGCCGACTGCTGATAACACAACTTCAACCGTAACTTCACCTGACGGAACAACCAGAACAGTAACTTCCGACGGCAATGATGTAAAATCAACACCAAAGGCAACCGAAAGCACAGATACATCAAGCGATACGGAAACGACATCCGCAACCGAAACACCGTCAGACACTTCATCGGATACATCAAGCACATCTGATACAACTTCGCAAAGCGATACAGATACAACTTCGCAAAACGCAAATTCACTTCCGAACGGCGTAACTATGGAAGATCCGTCACTTACGCCTCCGAACGTGCAGTATGCACAGTCCGCACTTCTTATGGATATGGCGTCGGGACGAGTTTTATACAGCAAAAACCTTGATGAAAGAGTTTACCCTGCAAGTACAACAAAGATTATGACAGCTATACTTGCACTTGAAATGGGTAATATGGACGATACGGTAACCGCCACATATGACGCACTGAAATCAATAACTCTTGAAGATTCTCATATGGGTATACTTACCGGCGAGGAACTTACTTTAGACCAACTTGTAAAAGGTATGCTTGTATACAGTGCCAATGATGCGGCAAATGTTATTGCAATTCACATTGCAGGCTCACTGGACGCATTTGTCAGTTTGATGAATCAAAAGGCACAGGAATTAGGAATGACAGGCACTCACTTCGTAAATCCTTGCGGTTCACATGACGATAACCACTATACAACGGCTCGCGACCTTGCAATACTTGCAAAGTACGCAATGAAAAACGATCAATTCCGTGAAATTGTAAAAATGCCTATATACAAAATTCCGGCAACAAATAAGTATGCATCAGAGCGTATTCTTGTAAATACAAACCTGTTCCTCGGAACATCACGTTCAACTTACTACTATTACCCACCGGCAATAGGTATTAAAACAGGTCACACCTCACAAGCCGGATACTGTCTTGTATCAGCCGCTTCATATAACGATACCGAATTTCTTGCAATCGTTATGAACTGTAAAAACGTAGATACAAAGGAACAGGCTTATTCATATATCGATTCAAAGAATTTGTTCAATTTTGGTTTTGATAATTACACACATCAACCGCTTGCGGCAGTCGGAGATATAGTTTCCGATTCAAAGGTTTATGAGGCAAAACAGGATATGCGTGTTGCTGTAACTGTTGAAAACGACGTGTCAGCACTTATTCCGAGCGGTGAAGGCAACGCAGAGCAAATAACAACGAATATCGATATGCCCGAAAAATTAGAGGCACCTATTACAAAAGGTGACGTACTTGGTACAGTGACATATTCATATAAAGGTATTGAAGTCGGTTCGGCTAACCTTATCGCAACAAATGATGTTGAAAGAAATAATATTCTTCACGTATTCCACCTTGTGTTAAAGGTTATAACAAGTCCATTCTTCTTCATTCCGGCAATACTTCTTATACTTCTTATTATGTACGCAAGATATCAAAAGAAGAAACGTGAAAGACAAAGACGTATTCAGCAGTTAAAGAAAAACAGACAGCGTTCATCATCTGAAAACGAAACAGGTACACGCACCCCAAACAGAAACGCGTCAAGAACAGAAAGAATTGACCGCGAAACAAAAGGTTCAAATTCAAGATACAGAAGATAAAACACAAAAAGAGGTGCAATCGCACCTCTTTTAAATTACTTATTTTACCTATCTATTTCAAAAATTCATCAATTAATTTTTTAGATTCTTCAAAAGGATTTTTACTGCTTACATAATGTATACTATCGTCACGTCTGAACCATGTAAGCTGACGTTTGGCATAACGGCGTGAGCTTTGCTTTATGAGTTCTACGGCATCTTCAAGGCTCATTTTACCGTCATAATAGTCCATAACCTCTTTATAGCCTATACCCTTCATTGAATTTAATTTCTGCGTATAGCCCATATCCATAAGACCTTTAACTTCCTCCAAAAGTCCGCTTTTCATCATAATATCGACACGTCTGTTTATTCTGTCATACAGTACGTCCCTGTCCCAATCAATACAAATCATAAGCGGATTATATCGGCTTTCAACTCGCTTTGTTTCCTCTTGGTGTTTAGAAATCGGTTTGCCTGTCGTTTTGTAAAACTCTATCGCACGAATAATACGTCTGACGTTATTAGGATGCAGTCTTTCAGCCGACTCCTTATCAAATTCCGCCAGCATTTCAAGCAAATATTCACTGCCTTTTTCCTCTGCCGTCTTTTGCAGTTTTTCACGAAGTTCGTAATCAGTGTCAATCTCACCGAATGTAACGTCATTTACAACAGAATTTATATAAAGTCCCGTACCGCCTGCCATTACGGCAATTTTGCCGTGGCTGGTAATATCGGCGATAGTCTTATGCGCAAGCTCTGTATAATCCGCAACACTGAACTCATCATCAGGTTCAAGAAAACCGATAAGATGATGAACGGCTTGACTCATTTCTTCCGCAGTCGGTTTTGCCGAGCCTATATCCATATATTTATAAATCTGCATACTGTCGGCACTGACGATTTCTCCGCCGACATAATTTGCAATATCAATCGCAAGTGCCGTTTTTCCCGATGCGGTCGGTCCGACAACAACAATAAGAGGTATCTTAGACAATTCTCTTAAACTCCTTTTCAAGTTCCTTTTTGCTCATTGTTACTATAATAGGTCTGCCGTGAGGGCAAGTATTAATATTTTTAAGCCTTAACACATTTCTCACAAGCGTTTCCATTTCTATCTTACTCATACGCATATTCGCTTTAACCGCCGATTTACACGCAATCGTATATAAAAGTCTTTCGTTCTTTTCCGTTATAAGTTCTTTCCTCAGTTCCTCGCCTTGTGCAACAAGTTCAAGCACAAGCGGTTCAACCTCACCGAGTTCAACTTCACCCGGAACACTTCGTACAATAACCGCGTCATTGCCGAATTCTTCCGACTCAAAGCCTATATCGTCAAAAAGCTGTTTATTGTCACGATACGCAGTCATCTCACTGCCGGTAAGATTTACTATAACAGGTTCGATAAGCATTTGTGACACAACTTGTTTTGACGCAATATCTTTCTTCAATTCTTCATATTTCAAACGTTCGTGTGCCGCGTGCTGGTCTATAATCATCATTTCGTCGCCCTTTTCGGCTATGATGTACGAATCAAAAACCTGACCGACTATTTCAAAATATTCATCTGCAAAAACAGTTTCTTCGCGTTTCGGAACTTCGGTTTCAACATTTTGCTCCGTCGGTTTTTCTTCCTTAACGGTTTCAACCCCTACTGTTTCAGTAACAGGTCTTTCCTCATTCTTTATTTCTTCAACTGTGGCTTCTTCCGCTTTAACCGCGTCCTTTTTAGGAAGTATTCCGTTTGTTTCCGCTTTCGGAGTTTCAAGCGATACAGTTCTTGTATAAGGAATTTCGGATTGTCTTGGTTTTATAAAATTGGGTTTTAGTGATACAAAATCATTTTGTGTTTTAGTGTCCCCGACTTTATCCGTTTTACTGTCACTAACCAAATCATTTTTAGTGTCCCCACTGTTTTTCAGAAAATGATTTTCTCGTGGATTATATGCGGTTGTTTCGGGACGTTTTGTCATTGTCTTTGGAAGTGCGACCGCAAAGTCGCTCAGATTTAACTGTCCCTTTGGCGTATCACGTTTAAATTCTTCCGAAGTACGTTCGATTTTCGGTACATTCGGTATTTCGTAAAGTGCGTTTTTCACACCGTAATACACCGCATTATAAACCGCCTTTTCATCCGAAAACTTCACTTCAAGTTTTGTCGGGTGAACGTTAATGTCAATAAGTGACGGATTGATTTCTATATTAAGTATCGCCATAGGGAATTTGCCTATCATAATCTGATTTTTATAGGCATTTTCAAGTGCGGCGATTATTGTTCTGCTTGTTATGTATCTTCTGTTTACAAAAAAGCTCTGATAATTTCGCTTAGGCCGTGCAAGCGTTCCCTTGCCGATAAGACCTGTAATTTTAATACCGTCCGATTCGTATTCTACGGGAATTGTACCCTTTGCATAATCTCTGCCGTAAACTGTATAAACCGAATTTTCAAGTGAATTATCGCCCGGTGAAAACAATTTTTCTTTGTTGTCTATTATAAGTTTAAAGGATATTTCGGGATGTGCGAATATAAATCTCGTCATTATGTCCGTTATGTATCCTGCCTCAGTTGCGTCTTTTTTCAAGAATTTACGTCTTGCAGGTGTGTTGAAAAACAGATTTTCGACAAGTATCGATGTACCGTCGGGAATACCTGCCTCGTCAGAAGAAAGTATTTCTCCGCCTTTGCACGTTACACATACGCCTGTTTCATCCTCGTGTCGCTTTGTAAAAAGTTCAACTTCGGCAACAGCACCTATACTTGAAAGTGCCTCACCTCTGAATCCAAGCGTATAAATCGCGTCAAGGTCACTGCTCGTCTGCACCTTACTTGTCGCATGACGTAAAAAGCATATTTTCGCATCCTCCTCCGACATACCGCTGCCGTTGTCGCTGACGCGCATATATATGCTTCCGCCTTTTTTTATCTCCACGCTTATCAGAGTTGCACCGGCATCTATGCTGTTTTCAACAAGTTCCTTTATAACGCTTGACGGACGTTCAACAACTTCGCCCGCCGCTATTTTATTTGAAACTTCACTGCTCAGTACATGAATTTTTCCCATTTTAAACCCTTTCAACCGTTAATACTCGTGACCTTAACAGCCACAAATGTTTATATTTCCTTCGCCCTGTTTGCCAATTCGTAAAGCTTGTTCATCGCCTCAATCGGTGTGTACGTTGTGACGTCCATATTTTTAAGTTCATCTGCAATTTCATTAGCTATACCGTCACCGAAACCGATTTGATTTGTTGTGTCCTCGTGTTTCTTCGCCGTATGTTCTACAACGATTTCATCATTCTCAATCTTTTTCAAAATCTTCTTTGCACCGTTGATTACCTCTTTCGGAACACCTGCAAGTGCCGCAACTTCAATACCGTAACTGTCGTCCGCTCCGCCTCTGACGATTTTACGCAAAAACGTAATATCGTCACCACGTTTTTTTACGGCAATTCTGTAATTTTTAACACCGTCAAGTTCTTCCTCAAGTTCGGTAAGCTCATGATAGTGCGTTGCAAAAAGCGTCTTTGCGCCGATTTTGTGCTTATTTTGTATGTACTCAACAACCGCCCAAGCTATCGACAATCCGTCAAATGTGCTTGTACCGCGTCCGATTTCATCAAGAATAATAAGCGATTTTGACGTTGCATTCTTCAAAATGTGACTTACTTCCGTCATTTCAAGCATAAACGTACTCTGTCCCGACGAAATATCGTCAGACGCACCGACTCTTGTAAAAATCTTGTCCACAATACCGATTTTAGCCGACTTTGCAGGAACAAAACTTCCGATTTGTGCCATAAGAGTTATAAGTGCAACCTGTCGCATATACGTTGACTTACCTGCCATATTCGGACCTGTTATAATAATCATTCGGTCGTCATCGTTATTCAAAAGAGTGTCATTCGGTACAAACATCGAATTTTTTGACATTTTCTCAACAACAGGGTGTCGTCCGTCCGTAATTTCGATTTTGCCGTTATCCGATATTTCGGGCATGGTAAAGTTGTTTTTGTATGCAGTCTGTGCCAGCGACAAAAGTACGTCAGTCGTTGCGATAATATGTGCCGCATTTTTCAAGCGCTCGATTTCCTCACTCACGCTTGTTCTGACCTGTTCAAAAACATAGCTTTCAAGCGTCACGATTTTTTCCGATGCACCGAGAATTGTGTTTTCGATTTCCTTTAGTTTCGGAGTAATGTATCTTTCACAGTTTGCAAGCGTTTGCTTTCTTATATAATAATCGGGTACGTCTTTTATCGCCGATTTTGTAATCTCTATATAGTAACCGAAAACCTTGTTATAGCCGACTTTCAGCTTGCTTATGCCCGTTGATTCACGTTCTTCGTTTTCAAGTGCCGCAAGCCACTTTTTACCGTCACGCATTGCAATACGCAAGTTGTCGATTTCCTCATTAAAGCCCTCTTTTATAACATTGCCGTCACGCAAAAGTGCCGGCGGTTCGTCATTTATCGCTCTTTCAAGCAAATCGCACACATCTTCAAGCAAATCAAAATTTTTACGCATATCGCCAAGCATCGGTGACTTGACATTGCTTAAAGTGTACTCAAGTTCAGGTAACTGTAAAAGCGTCATTTTAAGTGCAATTAAATCTTTTGGTGTAACAGTGCCAAGCGAAATACGGCTGATTATTCTTGATATATCATACGTTCCGGAAAGCACTGCCGAAAGATCGTCGCGGAGCATTATATTCTCCGTAAGCTCCTTTACCGAATACAATCTCTTGTTTATCTCAATAGGATTGATAAGCGGCTTTTCAATCCACTGTTTTAAAAGTCTTGCACCCATTGAAGTTTCTGTATTGTCAAGCACCCACAAAAGCGAACCTCTTTTAACCTTGTCACGCATTGTTTCGGTTATTTCAAGGTTACGTCTTGTATTCACGTCAATATCCATATACTGATTAACTTCGTATGTATTAATCGTGTTTAAATATGTAAGACTTGTTTTTTGCGTATGTTCCAAATACGCAATCATAGCACCGACCGCACGAACCGCATAAGGTTTTGTGTCAAGTGCGATTTCCGACAAGGAATTTTTACCGAACTGCTGCAGGATATTCTTTTCAAATTCCGAATTTTCAAAGAAATCGTCCGTACATTCGTCGGGAGTTATATGAAATCTCAACTCAACCTGTGCAGATAATTTTTCCGCCGCATCCGAATTTAAGAGTATTTCTTTCGGCTCATATCTCGCTATTTCGTTTAGTGCCTCGTCCGCTCCGCTAATTTCGGTTGTATAAATCTCACCCGTTGAAATATCCGAAACCGCAAATCCGTATTTGTCACGCTGACTGTATATAACCGCAAGATAATTATTATTCTTTTCGTCAAGCAACTCCTCATCAACAACCGTACCCGGCGTCACTACACGAATAACCTCACGTTTTACAATACCTTTAGCGGTTTTAGGGTCCTCAACCTGTTCGCATATAGCAACCTTATATCCCTTTTCAATCAGCTTTGCAATATAAACCGACGCACTGTGAAAAGGAACGCCACACATTGGTGCGCGTTCCGAAAGTCCGCAGTCTTTACCTGTAAGCGTTATTTCAAGCTCCTTTGAAGCTTTTATGGCATCATCAAAAAACATTTCATAGAAATCACCCAGTCTGTAAAATAATATACAGTCCTCGTATTCCTCCTTTGTTTTCAGATATTGAGTCATCATCGGCGTCATCTGCTCTTTTGCCATTCCGCTTTATCTCCTTGTCTTTAGATTTGTGTATAAATTAGTGACAGCCGCCGCAAGTGCTGCAATCATGCGTACAGTTTGGATCTTGTCCTGTGATGTAGAAATTCAGCATTTGATTAACTTGATTAACCATTGCGTCAAATTCTTTCTTTGCATCAATGTACTTCTTTATTGATTCCGATTTTTCAAGCATTTCTTCAAATGCTTCGTTATTCTTCTGTATAGCTTCTTCACGCGAAATCTTGTTGTTTTGCATATCGCGTGCAAGGTTCATTCTCTGCAAGTTGAATTCCTTTAAAAGTGCCTGTGCCTCGTCATCATTTTCTTGTAAAATCTCGGCATTCTTTGCATTTTTCATTTCTTCTGAATTTTGGATAAGTTCTCCAAGTTCTCTTGTCTTTTCGATTATTTCGTTCATATTATTAAATTCCTTTCTTATTCTGCAATCTCACCGTTAAGGCTCCATGTGTGTGCCTCGGTAATTCTTACGTCTATATATTTTCCTATAAGCGATTTATCGCCCTTAAAGTTTACTATCTTTGAACTGTCACAACGGCCCGAAAGTGTTGTTTCATCATTCTTGCTTACACCGTCGACAAGCACCTTTTCAACCCGTCCTACATACGCCTCATTTTTGCGTTTTGAAATTTCATTCTGTACTTCCAAAAGCTTGTTGAAATTCTCGTGTATTTCTTCGTCTGTAAGTACAAAATCAAGCTTTGCCGCAGGAGTTCCCTCACGTCTTGAATATATAAATGAGAATATGTTATCATACTCAACCTTACGAAGTACGTCAAGTGTTTCCTCAAAATCTTCCTTTGTTTCCGTTGGAAAACCGACTATAATATCGGTTGAAAGAGAAATGTTCGGTATTCTCTTTTTAACCTTTTCAATCTTTGCAAGATAATCTTCTTTTGTGTACTTTCTGTTCATTTCTTTCAAAATCTTGTTTGAACCTGCTTGAACAGGAAGATGAAGTTGTTTACAAACCTTGTCACATTCCGCAATCGCGTCAATAAGTTTATCGCTCAAATCCTTTGGGTGTGATGTCATAAATCTGATACGTTCAACGCCCTCAATATCATTTACCATACGAATAAGGTCTGCAAAGTCAACATCTGTGTCAAGGTCTTTGCCGTATGAATTTACATTCTGTCCTAAAAGTGCAATTTCACTGCAACCTCTTGCCACAAGTTCCTTAACTTCGGCTATAACCGCCTCAGGTGTACGGCTTCTTTCACGTCCGCGTACATACGGTACAATACAGTATGAGCAGAAATTGTTGCAGCCGTACATTACAGATACCCATGCTTTTTTATCATCGTCACGCATAATAGGAATATCCTCTGCGATTGCACCGTCACTGCTGTCAATATCGACAACTGTTTTCTTTTCGTGAATTGCTCTGTATAAAAGCTCCGGCATTTTGTAAAGTGCGTGTGTTCCGAAAACAAGGTCAACGTGTTCGTGTACTTTTTTGATTTTCTCGGTAATATGCTCCTGTTGTACCATACAACCGCATACACCGATAACCATATCTTTTCTTTCTTCTTTGATGTGCTTTAAAATACCGAGTCTGCCGAAAACCTTTTGCTCCGCATTTTCACGCACCGCACAAGTATTATATATAACAACATCAGCTTTGTTGCTGTCGTCCGTAAAATCAAACCCCGCCTGTCTTAGCATACCTCTTATACGTTCGGTGTCGTTTTCATTCTGCTGACAACCGTATGTTTCGGTAAGCGCTAATTTTGCGTGTCCGTTTTGAGCAGCATAACGCATATTTTCTTCTTTGAGTTTCATTATATAACTTTCTTGCTCCGCCATCTGCTCCTTAGTTATAAGCTTTGCCATTTACATTTCTCCTATACTTCAAAAGTAAAGTTAATTATATCACATTTAAATTGTAATTACAACTTAAAATTCATAATCGCAAACACGTCTTTCCACTACATACGGACGCACATACGTTGCACCGACAGCTTTGTGTTCAGGGTGATTTTGGTAAGTGTTTAAATCCTCTTTTGTTTCAAACTCCGATACAAGTACTACATCTGACGCGGCGTCTGTATCGTTGAAATTAAGTCCGACTTCAATGTTTACCAAAATATCTATTTTACCCTTTAAAGCCTCAAGATTTTCCTTTATATCCTTTGCTCTCTGCTCTTTGTCTTCACTCTCTGCCATTCTCCACATTTCTATATGCTTAACCACGTTA
>ENA-ORLW01001450-ORLW01001450.1-human-gut-metagenome-genome-assembly--contig:-NODE-1450-length-25909-cov-24.683997_pt1 | contig 25909 bp, 23 predicted proteins | sample MGYA00243017_ERZ508829 | MGnify/ENA primary metagenome ERZ508829 (study PRJEB26277, sample SAMN04329776) | human gut metagenome | biome: human-associated habitat | host: Homo sapiens | place: USA...
TTCTTTTTATAGAGAATAAAGTGCGTTTCATCTGTTATAAACCTTGCTTTGTCGATGTTATTTATACTATTATATATAAGATATATAATGAAAGTAATTACTGACTTTAATAGGCTTTTAAGGCTTTCTATAGTTGTTTGTGAGGTAAAGAATATATAGATATTCCTATTTCTTAAAATATTCCTGTATTTTATAAAGATTTTTAGTGGAAAGTCTTGCAGAATAGAGTAAAATGGGTACTTTTGTCCGATGAAATTATGGCTATTATAGAAACTGACTAAAATATGGATGCTCTATTTCAAACGCAAAGCAATGAGCTTTCTACTATAACGCAGAAAGAAAAGCTGTTTAAAGATGCAGAACGGCAGTGGAATACACTGTCTTCCGAGAAAGGAGCGCCCGGAAGAAAAGTTGATTTTGAGATCTATAAAAGCATTTTGTATAACCTAGAAATCAGAAAAGTATATTTGGATTCAAAGCTCTCTTTAGAAAAGTTTAGTTCAATAGTCGGCACGAATACGACCTACCTGAGTAATGCGGTGAACAACTACTTCGGATGCAACTTCAAGCAGCTTCTTAATAAATATCGTGTTGAGTATGCAAAGTCCTTATTACTAGAGGGTACGTATTCAACCAGTTCTCTTTTTAGGAAGTGTGGGTTTGCATCCCAAAGCGTTTTTTATGCCGCATTTCATAAAGTGGTCGGCGCATCTCCCTTGCAGTTTCTATATAAAGCACCATCCAAACGCAGAAAAAGATTTAAAGTCCTTTTATAACAATAACATTTTGAGTTTTTAAATTTATAAATTTAAAGTTTTTCTATTATGAACAAAAAATTTTTAAGTGCAATCCTGTTTGGAGCCCTTATGGTCACTTCAACAGGAACATTTGTATCTTGTAAGGATTACGATGACGACATCGACCGCTTGGATCAAGAAATATCCAATGTGAAAGATGCAATCAAGGCCCTTGAAGACAAAGTAGGCTCAGGCAAATATGTCGAAAGCTGTACTCCGTTCACTGATGGTAATGGTGGTTATGAAATCAAATTCAGTGATGGAGAGACCATTAAATTATACAATGGTGCAAAAGGAGAACAAGGTGAACCAGGCAAACCAGGTACTCCGGGTACTTCTGCTGATGATTATGTAGTATCAGTAGAAGAAGGTGAGTCAGCTTATGAATTAGTTATTACTTACGCTAATGGCACTAAAAAGACTATCAGTATGCCTAAAGCTACTTCTGTAGTTAGCGGAGTTAAGTTTATCCCTACTTTCCTTTCTGAAGGTGAAGCTGCCAGAATCCATTTCCCTACCATCGTTACTGATAGTGTGGCAGGTAAAACAGAGATTACAGGTGCAGATTGGAGTGAAGGTAACTTTAATACATTTAAGATCGTTTACTCAGGTAAAGCAGACGTGAAGTATCAGGTAAATCCTAACAGCGTATCATTCAAAGATATGGAAGTGGTAGGATTTGTTCGTGATACTGCTGAAATATGGAACTACAATACGAATAACAAGAATTGGGAATTGTTCAACGCTGGACAAAAACTGTACACTGATGGAAAAATTACCGTTGAATCTTATAAAGAAGGACATGGTATGTTAAACTTCCGTGTAAAGGACTGGGCTTTTGCTGAACAATCTAATCTGGACGAAAGAACAGTATATTCATTGAGAATTAAGAACAATGACCAAATCGTTCATTCTGATTTTGTTCCCGCCAAGCATGAAGTAATTTTGCAGAAAAACGTACATTTGGTTAAAGTAGCTGATGCATTTGACCAAACTAACGCTCCTGCTCAGATTAAAAATGCAATTGCTCCTAACAAGGTAAATTATAGAGAATTCATCAAAGATGAATATTATCTTAACACCTTGAATCCGACCGGTACTGAAGAGGCTAAATTGAAGGCTTATCAAGCAGATAAAGCTAAGTTCGAAGCCAATGCTGAAAACCAGTTATATAAAGGAGATGCTGAATCTAAAGATGATGCAGAACGTATTGTTGTAGAATTGAACTATACAGGTGATGGACATTCAAAAAATTTGAAGGACATCGTAACTTCATTCTTTGACAAACGTATGGGTAGAGCCCAAGAAGCTCAGTATCCTTTGATGGAGAATGGTTTTGATGACTATTCATTGGTGTTTGAACCGGTTGACTTCTATTATGATGGCGTTAACCAGACAAAACGTTATTTGGATGTTACCAAAGATGGTGTTGCTACAGTAAAACAAACTCCGGACCCGATTTGGGGCGCAGAAACTGATGCCAGCCACACAGCTGCTATAGACAGAACTCCTATTGTTCGTGTGAAACTGGTAGCACCGGGTGAAGACAATGGTAATGTAGTTAAAACAGCAATCATCAAGATTCACATTGTACGCAAGACAGTTGTTCCTGAAATTAATATTACAGAAACAAAAGATGTTACTCTGAAACATATCAATCAAGTTCTTGACATGGATATGGATAAGATATTCAACCATGAAGATGTACAGTTGAGTAAAGACGAATTCCGTAAGACTTATGTTTTCGTTCCTGAATTTGCAACAGCAGATGAGGCTAAACAACACGCTGTATATGCATGGGATGGAAAAGATAATAAAGACTATTCATTAGATCCGAACTTTGAAACTAAAGAATACAATCAGCTATTCGTTACAGTGAAGAATACAGCATTCTCTCGTCATGACGATCACGACGTTTACACTGTTAAGGGTACATACACGCCAAATGCTGATCATAAGGGATTACCTGACATCCATGTTACTTATACTATCAATGTGAAGTATCCGAATGTAGTTGCTCCTGAAAAGACTAAGTTGAACTGGGTAGATGATTCTTACTTCATTGCTCACGGTAGATACGATAACTTTGATGCTCCTAAAACTTATGAAATGGTTGCAGTATTGAATGACGAGTTCGATTTGATCAACTATAATCCTTATAAGGGTCAGACTCATGATAAGGATTGGGCTAGAGCTACCTTGTCATTCGAATTGGTTGACCAGCATAATAACGCATCTAAGATAGGTGACGGTCACGATTCCGGTATCCGTTTGTATCAAGGTGAAGACAACAAGTGGTATATCGCTTTGGATCCGACAGACGCAGGACGTGCTTGGATCAATGCTGCTGACGCTAAGGATTTGAAGAAGATCAAAATGCGTGCCGTAGTAAGCTTCAATGAAGATATTGACGGATTGTATGGTACTTGCAACAAGGAAGCCAATGCTCATCACAAGTATGCTAAAGAAGCTTACAATAACTTCTCTTGCAATACTATCAATATGATAAACAATACTCCTTGGGCTGAAGATAACCATACTACTAATTATACTGGTGCTCCTGCTCCTGAAAATGGACGTTCTACAGTGGTTATCGATGAATTTGAAGTTGCATTTGTAACTCCGATGGTATTCCACGCTTACGAAGCAGGTCCTTTGTATGACAAGTACCAAGAAGCTGAAAATACAGTATCATTGAAGGATGCATTCTTCTTGTCAGATTATCTGTGGTCTGAAGGTGCTCAGGCACAATTCAATAACAACCATGTTATCTATGATCACAAAGATATGGCTAAGAATAATACTTTGGTTCAGACAGGTGATCAAGCTGGTTGGTCAAAGAAACTGGTAGTTGACCATAATGTATTCAATGTTAATACAACTGTTAACTTCAAGGTTTCTAAGGCATACTTTGCTGACGGAAGTGAACTGGATGCTGAAAACATGAAGAAGATCAAACTTGATAATGCTAAGCAGACTATCACATGGATCAACAATGGTGAAGATATTGCTCAACCATTTACTATTGATGTAGAAGTTTGTGTAAATCACAAGTGGGGCGGTATCTGCGACCATACTTGGAAGAATGGTCTTGGACATTCTGTTGGAACTATCCAAATCCAAGTTAAGAAGCACAATGACAAGTAATTAATACGCTCATTGTTTATTTAAAAAGAGGGGGGCAAAATGTTCCCCTCTTTTAGTTTTTATAATCATTTATCCAATTATATTGTGTATGAAGTATATATATGCTGTCTGTTTTCTGTTATTAGTATGTAGCTGTCATAAAGAAAATGACACCCCTGTTGTTTTACCTGCACGGACACTATTGGTTTATCTGGGAGGAGATAATAATCTTGATGCGGAAACCTATGACAAACTTGTTCAAATTAAAAATGGATGGCAAGACGGAACAGATGGAAAAATAATAGTGTATCAGGATACACCATTTAAGGACTCTCCACGATTGATGGAAATTGATGGAAAAAGTGAGAAAGGCTATATTACCATACATACCTATGACCAAGAAAACTCAGCCTCCCCCCAAGTACTTAAACGAGTTATAAACGACGTAACTCGGCTTTATCCTGCTAAAAGCTACGGTTTAATCGTGTTTTCCCATGGCAGTGGCTGGCTTCCTCCACATACATTGGTTAATGGCTCGCGGTCTATCATCATCGATAATGATAATGAAATGGAAATAACAGATTTTGCTATGGCCCTCCCGGACCATTTATTTGAATTCATAATCTTTGAAGCATGTAATATGGCAGGTATTGAGGTGGCTTATGAATTAAGAAATAAAGCAGCATATATCATGGCTTCCTCTGCCCCAGTAGTATCTCCGGGATTCACTCCTATCTATGCCGGCAGTATTTCCTGTCTGCTTGAAGAAGCTGCTGATTTGCAAAGATTTGCAGAAAATTATTTTCATTATTGGAATTTGATGGAAGGCGATAAACGTTCTGCTACCATTAGCATAATAAAAACTGCTGGATTATCAAATTTAGCGAATTTGATACGACAGATCAATACAGAAATATCTGGTTCTTTCCTCCCGGTCGGTAACCTTCAAAATTATGATGGAGTTTTAAAAGCCCCATTCTATTTTTTTGATTTCGCTCAATGTTATCAATCATTATCAGATGAAAACACATACAATGCACTTCAAGAGTGTATCAGCCAATGTGTGGTTTACAAAAGAAATACTCCATTTTATGCTACGGAAGAAGGAACATTCCCTATCACAGCATTTTCAGGTATGACCACTTTTATCATGCAGAGAGAACTTAATGACTTAAATGAGGAATATACAAAACTACAATGGTATAAAGATACTAATACACATTAGAGAATATGTAGGATAACTTTCTATGGAATGACATTTGGGGAGAAATCTTTTATCAGTTTTTTAAGAGATAAGATATATAAATATTTACTACTTTTATCATATCAATAGAATATACTTTAGTTATTATAATATACAGTATTTTATTAGCTTAAAGAAGTAGAATTGACAAAAATAAATTATTACTAAAAAGAGAGCGATCAGTAATGACCGCTCTCTTTTTATTTATTAAGTTGTATCTTACTTACCTACTTTTACAGTAACATCAATATCAGAAGACTTTTTCAAACCCCAAGCATCAACAACTGTAACTTTCATCTTAGCAGATGCAGTTTCTGCCAAATTCTTCGGGGTCACTACAACATAACCGGCTTTAAAGTTACCCTTGTTATCAGCCGCACCAGCTGTTTTACCCTTAGCTTCACAAGTAAAGATATTTTCATCCAAAGATGTGAACTCTACGTCCTTCAACTCTTTACGTGTCCAGTCATATTTACCTGCTACATCGCAGAAGATGCTATAAACTTGGTCGTTATAAGTATAACCTTTAACATGAGAATCGTTTACTTCATAACCGCTAGCACTAGTTGCAGGAACTTCTACTTTACCACCAACAGCTTTAACTACACCTTCGTACAATGGACTCATTATCTTAATCTTAAATGTATAGTCAACATCATCTGAAGTACCATAAGCGTATTTACCTACGAACTTAGCATTTTTTACATTGACAATTAATTCTTGTTTATAACCATTTTGCGGTGTACCGTTTTTAACAGCATCAATCAACTGAATATTTACTCTATCAATATTAGTAGATGAAACTTCTGTTATAAGATCGCTTTCTTGTTGATCTCCAGTAGCAGCAAGCACAAACTTAGCCAAAGCTGAATGTTTCTTGCCACCAATCTTATTAGCATCTTTATCATCCATTGCCAATTGGAATGTAGAAGTACCCATCTTAGCCTTCAAGCTATTAAATGCACTCTTAAGAGCATAATTCAAAGCAAGATCTGCATTACCAGCTGTTGCATCCATGTAAGCATTAGCCACCCCATTTACAAACACACCTGTCTGTTGAACAAAAATATCGTTGATAGAAGGAATATTTACAGTGAATGGCAACTTAACAGAATTAAGTACATCACCTTTCACCTCACCATTCACAGCTGCTGCATCGTAGAATTTAACTTCTATATAGTAGTTCTTGTCAAATGCCAAGTCAGTAGGCCAGTTGTTGTTCAAATCAACTTTGATAGTAGCAATCTTACTATATTTATCAGCAGAAGTGACTTCCGTAGTACCGTTAGATTCATAGAATTTAACCATAGAACCAATTTGGGCTGTTATATCCTTATCACTACCATCAGCATTAGTTCCTACTTGATATACCTTCACATCTGCATTCTTAACGAATTCCTTCCAGTTAGTCAGTTCTTCCGCACTCATACTATCAAAGAACGGCTTCATTGCAGCAGAGAAGTTATCGTTGGTTGCAACTGCATTGATGATATGATTCTTAGTATCCAAAACAACACCGTCAGAAATACTTCTTTCAAGACGAACATAAACGATTTTCTTTACAGACTCAGCAATAGTCTTAGAAGTGTTAACAGGATCTTGTTTCAATACTTCATAATAGAAATAAACAGGGAATGCAGGAATAGTAGCCTTATCATAGTATTCTGTTACTTTGAATGTGTTACCTTCGATTTTAACACCCCAGTTTTGTTTGTTGAATTCATCTACAATAATTTGACTCTTGTAAACAGATGTCGGATTATCAAAAGTGAAAGTGTTTGTGGCACCTTGTGCAACTGTTACAAAAGCTGCTTCTGCACTTCCATTTTCGTCATTTTCCAATTCCTTATCATTTAAAGAAGATACAACAGATGCAAGTTGATCTTTCTTAAAGGTCAAGTTATAGTTTGAAATAAAGTTACTTGTTCTCAAAGCAAATGCAATGCTGGCATTATTTGAAACAAAGTTCTTATCCAATGCTGTTGCATCGTCCAAACCTGACAATTCTTTGCTATCTAAAGCAATAGTCCACAAACCATTGGAGGATTCCGCTCTAGTAACCAAACCTTCATAAGCCTTCACTTCACCCAATGTAATAGGAGCTTCTGCCAACTTAGAATTAACCAAGCTGAAAGAAAGCTTAGAAGCATCAGCAGACAAAGGAGCTACACGCACCACCAAAGATCTTCCTTCTAAAGCTACAATAGCAGTTTTAGCAGCAATCTTCCCTTCTACTTTCTGAGTTTCATCAGCATCTGTCCACTTCCAAGAGTAATCCTGTGTTGCATAGAAAGGAGAGTATGACATAATATATTTATTGTCGGCCATATTTTGACCAGCAGCAGAGAATGCATGGAAATCACCATTTGCATCTGTATAACCAACAAATTCGATTTCTGTAATGGAAGCAGCAGTAGTAGGCAATTTAACTACAGTGGTAGTTCCATCCGGATTAACAACAGTCAATGTACAGATACCATCCGCTTCGACAGCACTAACAGGAGCAGCTTTATAAGTAGATTTTTCAAGTTTGCCTGTCTCTTTGTTGACAAAATACCAATAGCCGTCTGCACCCACTTCAGGAACAATTACAGTAGCAGTTTCTCCTTTTTTGGTACAATACCATCCTGTGGGTTCATCATCAATCAGCCATTGACCATCCTTATCAATAGTCAACTTATTGCCGTCACCTTTCTCTCCTTTTTCGCCATCGACTCCATTGGTAACCTCATAGCTGGAGCCATCATTTAAAGTAAAGGTAAGACCCTTGTCTGTCTTATCTACGCTGGTGATGTACTTACCAGCATCGATTTTGCTTTGTAAAGCTGCAATCTGTGACTTCAAATCGGTCAACTCCTTGTCGATACGATCGATGTCGTCATCATAGTCTTTACAAGATACAAACGTTCCTGTTGAAGAAACCATCAAGGCTCCGAACAGGATTGCACTTAAAAATTTTTTGTTCATAATAGAAAAACTTTAAATTTATAAATTTAAAAACTCAAAATGTTTATTGTTATAAAAGGACTTAATTGCGTTGAATCATAAAAGGACTCCGACTCTGCGATATATATTGCAGGGGAGTCATGCCAACTACTTTTCTGAATGCCACATAGAACACGCTCTTGGAGGCAAACCCGCAACGGCTGAAAAGCTCGCTCACAGGGCAATCTTTACCGTCCAGCAACTCTTTCGCGCGAGCCACTCTGTAAGAATTTATCAACCGCTTGAAGTTGCATCCGAAGTAGTTGTTCACCGCATTACTCAGGTAGGTCGTATTCGTGCCGGATACAAAAAAATATGTATAACATTGACAAACAATGATATAGCAAATTCAGAAGAAGAAGTATATCTTATTGCAGAATAGATAGATTCTAAATACTTTTCAAAGTATCCTTTAAAGGACAGAATGCCAATATATATGGACAGAAACAGGCGATTATCCATTAATAGGAAACGGAAAAACTTGTCATAAGCAGAAAAAACAAATCCTTTATTTGCTTTGTTTGTCATTTACTAATATCTTTGTTTTATCATTCATTCTAGAACCGCAACAAAATATGAAATACCCTATTGGAATACAGAGTTTTGACCAAATCCGTGAAGATGGCTATGTATATGTGGATAAGACCGGTTTGATTTACAACTTGGTAACACAAGGCAAGACTTATTTCTTGAGCCGTCCACGCCGTTTTGGCAAAAGCCTGCTGGTAAGTACCCTTGCCTGTTATTTCCAGGGACGCAAAGATTTGTTTGCCGGACTGGAAATCGACGGATTGGAAAAGGACTGGTATGAGTATCCTATCTTCCGTATAGACTTTAATGGAGGACTGTATACACAACCCGGAATTCTGGAGGCTACCATTGAAGGCTATTTAGGGAACTGGGAAGATATTTATGGCAAGAATCCCAATTATACAACCATAGGAACCCGTTTCATTGAAATACTTCGCCGGGCTTATGAACAGACAGGGCGGCGTGCGGTGGTTCTGATTGATGAATATGACAAACCTATTTTGGATGTATTAGATACGGAAGCTTGTTTTTATGATGATTATGGAAAGCAAGTTCTGTTGGAGAACCATAACCGGGAAATATTGAAATCCTTTTATTCTACCTTTAAAGGAGCCGATCAATACTTGAGATTCGTATTGTTGACCGGAGTAACAAAGTTTTCCCAAGTAAGTGTTTTCAGTGGATTTAACCAGCCTAAGGATATCAGTATGGATGAACGGTACGAAGCCTTGTGCGGTATCACCCAGAATGAGCTGGAAGCATTTTTCGAAGAACCCACCATACAGTTGGCTGCTAAATATCAGTACACAGTGAAAGAAATGAAGGAACTTCTCAGACGGCAATATGACGGATATCATTTTGGAGAGAGGATGACCGACATTTACAATCCGTTCAGCATTCTTAATGCTTTTGACAGTATGGCAATTCGTGATTACTGGTTCTCTACAGGTACTCCCACCTATTTGGTTCGTCTGCTGCAACACAGCCGCGAGCAGATAAACGAACTTGCCGGACGTTATTATGTTCCCTCTTTGTTTGTGGATTATAAGGCTGATGTGGAACAGCCTCTACCCATGATTTATCAGAGCGGATATTTCACTATTAAAGAATATAATAGACGTATGGGAACTTATCTGCTCGATTTTCCCAATAATGAGGTGCGTAAAGGGTTCTTGTCCGTATTGGCAGCACATTATTTGAAACCCGGAGGTGGAGAGGTCAACAGTTGGATTATCGATGCTGTTACTTGCCTTGAGCAAGGGAACACCTCCGCTTTTTGTGATTCTCTGACCGCCTTTCTTGCAAGCATCCCGTATGACTCTCACGCTTCCTTGAAGGAATTGGATATGACAGAGAAACATTTCCAATACACTTTTTATCTGATTCTCCGTTTGATAGGAGTTTATTGCCGTGCAATCCATTGTGAGAACCGTCAGAGCTTCGGACGAGTGGACTGCATATTGGAAATGGACGAATATGTTTACATTTTCGAATTCAAGATGGATGGAACAGCAGAGGAGGCTTTACAGCAAATAGCAGAGAAAGGCTATGCCCGATCTTATTTGACCGATAACCGTAAAATAGTCTGTATCGGGGTGAATTTTTCTTCCCTTACACGTACTGTGGAAGAATGGAAGGAGATAATTTACAAATAAGATTTAGTCATAGTCAGCCTGAAGCGTTAAACTACAGGTTATCTTCCATCATTTTTTATGGGAATATATCGGTAAGAATGTTCATGCTGTTTCCGGCATAACTCATTTAATTTTCATCTTTTTATCATTTTGCTTTTCTTTTTGCAAAGAATGAATTATTTTCGCAGCCGAACACAAGTTTAATTTCTTACCGACAATAAGCAGACATGCTTTAATCCTCGACCAATTCAACTTGTCCTCATTTTAATTTTAACGGATAAGCTGATGTTTTGTCCCTCACTATTATAAAATAAAAGAATGAAAAGATCATTGTATGTATCGCTATTGACGTTCATGTGCTTCTCTGCCTGCCAAGGTAGTGAGGAATTAGAGCAACTACAAGAAAAAGAGTACACGGTATCCATTATGGCAAGAATCGGGAAAACAGTTTCTGGAGCACGCTATTTGCAAGATAATGAAAATGCCATCGCTAGTTTTAGTAAAGCCGATGATATAGGTGTTTTTATGGACAATGACAGTGCTGTCCGCTGGATATTCGATGGAACTTCCTGGACTACAGAAAAGAGTGTCTTTTGGAAAGATAAAAACGAGGAACATACTTTTTACGCATATTATCCCCACTCCGGTTCCAAGGCCGAAAATAAGGAAAATATAATAATGCCTTCTCTCGACAGCCAGAACGGGACTTGGGAAAATATTGGCCAATATGACTTTCTAGTAGCATCCAGGAAGCTTTCCTACGATACCGACCTTGGCAATGTGGCCTTTTCGGGCGATTATTCATTTAAGCACATTTTGTCATTATTAAAGATAAGCATAAAGGGTGAAGGAGATATGGCACAGGCCGTTATTGACAAAATCAGACTTGAAGGAAATGAGTTGATGACTCAAGGACACTACTCCTTTGAAACGAACAGCATCACCATCAGCGAAACTCCCAAGGAAACCTTCCAGATTACTCCGTCACACACCATGAACAATCAAGATGTTTCTTTCTATTTTATCCTGAACGGGGACGAGAATGACGGAAACATTAATTCGAAAGCTGTGAAAAACCATTCTGTTAATCTCACCATTGAATATATCCGTAACAACAAATATTACATAACGCGACGAGATGGCCTGTCTCCGGGCTTATTGTCCGGATGTATCCATAAATACAATATTGTTGTAAAAGACGGAAATGTAATTATAACGGGAGGAAGCATTTCGGGTTGGACTCCGGGAAATGAAGAAGAGGATATAGTTATAAATGGAGAAGAAATAAACCCACAAACAAATAATATGTTATGAATTATAGATTAACCGAATTAAAGGTGCTTCTGTTTCTATTGCTGCTGTCTGCTGTTTCTTGCCAACGCCCGATGTACGATGAAGAAGACGATGAAGACGGAGTCTCGCAAACAAATCTTCCTCTAAAGATATCTGCCAGATCTAGCGGAGAGTCCCCAATTAATTATCCGGCCTATATCTATGCGTTTGCAGAGGACGGCAGCTGTTCTGCCAGTCTGAAAATGACAGATAACGCCCAGATTGAAATGAAGTTACCTCCTACCCGATATACTATTGTTGCAATAGCCGGTTTGGGAGAGGAATATATCGTTCCGAAAGATCCTAGCCTTGATGATGTAATTGTTATGAAAGAAAATAACAGAAGCTCACGCGCGCTAATGATGGGCACTTCAACTGTGACAATTGCCAATAAGAAAAATGTATCTGTTTCTGTAACCCTCTATTATGCTGTATCTTTAGTCAATATCAGTTTGGAAGATATACCGGCAAACGTTAAAAAGGTAAGTTTGCAGATTTCGCCTTTATATTCTTCCCTGTCGTTTACAAGGGAGTATTCCGGCAAAGACAAGAGTACGGAAATTATTTGTGAGTCTGAGCCGGGTGGAATTTGGAGTGCAAAGCCTTTTTATATTTTTCCGGGGAGCGGCTCTCAGACTGTTTTTTCCATAACCTTGGAAGATAATAGTCAGACAAAGACGTTTGGATACACTTTCAAAGGAAAGCCGGAAGCGAACGTGCCATTGAATATCGGGGGTAGCTATTCGGGTGATGTCACGGTAGGGGGCAGTTTGATATCAGGTGAATGGAAGGCTCCGGTAGACATCAAATTCAATTTTGGCGGTGCTGATGAAGGTAATGGCGGTAGTGAGCCGCCTCCCATTAATCCGGATCTTTCCGGACTACCCGAAATTGGTAATATCTGGAACGGAGGAATTGTAGCTGGCATAGAGAATGCAAGTTCCACAGGGGCGGATATTTTGTTGATGAGTCTGGATGAGTGGAGTGGATTCGCTTCCGATGTGCGGAATATCATACAGGAGGAGGAAGCAGACGGATGGCATCTTCCGACTGAAGAGGAGGCAAAAGTATTGCATAAGACGTTCAGCGGATCATCACTGGATGAACTGAATGAAACCATAGAGGGATTAAGAAACGGAGACCCGTTATTGGATATTGAGAAACGGTATGTATATGATCATAACGGAAGCATATATGCATTCGGATTTAAAACCTCATCCAAATTTTTACAGGCGGGGAGTACGGTGAAATACAAAATACGTTTGGTATGCAGCGCTCATTATGATGCCGGATGACCCATTCATATACTAGAAAAGGGCATTCACACTTCTTGACAATATATGCTTGAGAGTGTGAATGCGTCTAATCGACTTCCATACCGGGAATCTCATTTCCATAGATAAATTCTCAATTAATTGAAAGTTAACATTCTACCACCCGGTATACATTTCCTTTGGTGGTATGTACCCGTTCGCCCAGCTGGGGCAGGATACGGCTCAGGCTGTAAGCGGTCATCCCTCTCATGATCGAAGGATGGGCTGCCTTCATACGTTCAAACAGCTGGGTGGCGGAGAGGCTAAGCACTTCCTGCGGATTGTCCTCTTCTGTAGCAAAGCGAAAGCAAAGGCGGAACACCTCTTCTTCGGGTACATGCTTGTAGAATAGGGCATTATGTTGCTGTATAGTCTGTTCCTCTTCTTTATTGAACCAGCTTCGTTCACCGGATAGAAGTTCTGTTTTAAGCTGGGCGTACAATTGCTTATGCTCTACGGACGTGGTGCAGTCTATGGCATGTTTCAGACTGACGCAAAGAAAGCGGCGTGAGCCGGTGCGGTCTACCAGCAAATCCTCCCGGTTGCTGGTGCCGATGAACGAGGCAATACGGGGAAGCGATGAAGCGCTGTGTTTGTAAGCCTTGCGGATATTCAGTGCGGAGGCTTGCATCAAGTTCTTCAGCAAAGGCATTTTGGATGCACCTAGTTTGTCGAATTCATCCAAGTTGATTAATCCGTAGGCGGCCAGCTTGGCTTCGGCGGATGCCGGGGAACTTAGGTCATAACTTTCCGTGTAGTAGGATTTCAGCGTATCGGGCATCAGCAGACGGCAGAACGTACTTTTCCCCAATCCCTGGCGACTGCTCACCAGCAGGGGAGCCACACTGTTGGCACGATTGTTATCCGGATTGAGCTGCATCCATTGGGCAGAGAGTCCCAGCATCCAACGGTGGAAACCGTTCACCCATACCGGGTCGTCGGACACCCTGCGTGCCAACGCGGACACTCGGTCCGTGCCGTCCCATTCGGGAAGTTGCTCAAAATAGGCAGTAAAGGGATGGTATTCACTGATGCGGCGTGAGCGCACAAAGCGTTGAATGTCCCTGTCCCAACAGTCTATGCCCGTTTCAATAGCCTCCAGACTTAGTGAGTTCATCCATCGTTCGTCCACCTTGGTGTAACGCAGATGAGTATCGGGAATGTTGTTTTCTACACTTGCCACTTCAGTTTCTTCAGTAAGCACATTGAACCGGAAGCGGTAGCGGGAGGTGAGGAAAGCGGTCACTTCCTGCATCAGGGTATGTGATTTCGCCTTCTTGCCAGTATCTTCTGGGGAGGTTGGTCCTGCTTTTTTCTGAACACCTTTTTTCAAGTGAGCGGAATCCTTCTCTGTCTTTTCAGTTGAGACTGTCGGATGTTTCCGAGGACCGTCCATACTCCCCGGCAGGTTGTCCTTACCGTTTTCAGTGAAAAGAACCTGTGAGTCGGCCATCTCTCTTACTCCTTCTTCGTCCGACACGATGTAGTGGTAACTGCCCGTGGAAGCATTCCCGTCGGTGCGCGGAGTCCAGTTCAATGCCAGAACTACTTGGCCCTCGCGGATATCCAGCGCCAGACGCACGCCGGGTATAGTCCGGCAAAGCGGCATCAGCCCGTTGAGAGCGGATACGAGATCACGACGCGGTGTTCCGCCAATAGGAACAGGGCTTGACAGGAATTTGCTTCCGAAGAAGACTGTTTTGAGAGTAGCGAATACATTCATGAGTTACTTTTTTAAGTTTGGCAAACTACAAATATACAACATAAAAAGGCGTTTGTCAAGAGGGGGCGGAAATATGGCAGATCTTGGTGCAAAGTTCAATGAAACTTGGTACAAGATATGGTGAAACTTGATACAATATATACGTACAGGCCTACACATTACTAACGTTACGGTTCATACGTTACTAATGTTGAGGCTTGCACGTTACTAATGTTTATTGTTGAATAAGCCGACATGTTTTTAAAATATACCTTCAGGTTTTAAATATACATCTTCAGGTTTTTAAAAAACAACAATACGTTTAAAAAAAACGTCAGCATGTTCCGTGTACAAAGTTGCCGTGTTCTGCGTACAGGCCTATCATGTTCCGTGTGCCAGCCAAGCTTGTTCATCGCATTACTTCCTTGTTAAGCCGATATGCTTCCTTCTCCATTCATCCTGTCATTTTATTTAAGACATACAGACGATCAGCTGGTTAAGGTTGAAATTACTTCCTCTCACTCCCGTTTCAGCCGTATGTTTGTACCCTTTTACGGAAAGGTGTGAAAGAACGGTAGGAAAGGAGAATGAAAAGGCAATGACAGGATGTCCCTTCATAGCCGGAACGCCTATCGGCAGGGTGTTTCGACGGTAGATGAAAGGAAGAAAGAAACAACCGGCTTTTATCGCTGAGCCATTCAAGATTAAGAGAATCTCAGAATCCCGACATGCTAATAAACAGATAATCATCAATGTTTTGAGCCTGATTTATGATCGGTATGAAAGATTTATATTTTTCAGACTATGTAACAATAATCCTCCCAGCCTTTCCATTCTCAGGATACATTGTTGCTTCATACAGATGAAAATGAGATTCCGGATAGCTTCTTCTTCCAGTTTATCAGGTCCGATAATTCTTTTCAGCTTTTTTTTCAGATAAATTATATCACAATTCTTGCTGCTCCAAATAAACAAAAGTATATTTGCAAAAATAACCATGGTTATTATAACCGTTATTATTTTTATAAACGGCTAAATGTTAACAATATATGGATTTCTTTGGCAGAGAAAAAGAATTAGAAATTCTCAGAAGAGAGGAAGAATTGTCCGCATCATCGGCACGGTTCACCATAGTCATGGGCAGACGCCGCATCGGCAAAACCAGTCTGATAAGACGGAATTTTCAAGGTAGGCAATGCCTTTATATATTGGCGAAAAACGAGGCGGAAGCTACCTTCTGCAGTTCTATACAAAGACAGATACAGAGGGAACTTGGTATATCCGTTTATGGCTCGGTACGTTCTATGCGTGATATTTTGGATATTCTTTTTTCGTATGCCACTCAGAACCAGCTGAATCTAGTGATAGATGAAGTACAGGAGTTCTTTTATGTACGCAAGAGTATTTTTGCCGACATGCAAGAATTATGGGATAAATACAAGTCGGATATGAAAATAAACTTCATTACTTGCGGCTCCATTTATTCACTGATGAAAGAACTGTTTGAGGATAAAAAATCGGCCATGTATGGACGGATGACCAAGCGTCTGGACTTGCAGCCGTTCAGCATAGCAACACAGAAACAGATTCTAAGGCATTATCATCCTGCTTATACTCCGGCGGATTTACTTTGTCTTTATATGCTGACCGGTGGGGTGGCAAAATATATAGAAACATTGATGGACGAAGGTGCTTTCAAGAAAGAACGAATGCTTACTTGCTTTACCAATGAATACATGCCTTTTCTTACAGAAGGGAATGATTTGATCAATATGGAATTTAGAAAAGAGGGAGCCGTTTATTATTCTATCTTGAGCCTGATAGCTGACGGGAAAAATACATCCGGTGAGATCGACTCAGTTTTAGGTATCACCACAAGTGCCTATCTGCGCAACCTTGAAATCAATTATACCCTTTTGAAGAAAATGCGTCCCATCTTTGCGTCTGAACGGAGCAAGGGAGTCAAGTACAAGCTGAATGACAATTTTCTGCAGTTCTGGTTCCGCTTTATCTATCCTAACCTTGATTTGGTGGAGAATCACCGGTCGGATTTATTATTGGATATTGTAAAGAAAGGATATGATGTTTATTCCGGTTTGGTATTGGAGCGATATTTCCAACAAAAGTTATGGGAAGAGGAGCGTTTCACGATTATAGGAAACTGGTGGGATTCAAAAGGAGAAAATGAAATTGATATCGTAGCTGTAAACCGTATTGACCGTACAGCCCGGATAGCAGAGGTAAAGATTAACCGGAATAAAATATCTATGCCGGTCTTGAAAGAAAAATCCCAAAAACTTATAGGCGAGTTAAAAAGATATCAGATAGAATATACAGGCTACTCATTGGAGGATATGTAAGGCATGGAATAAAGGTATTCACACTTCTGGCGTATTTTATATTTTATGATACGACTTTCAGTTGGGAGAGTGCACAATGGATTACAAATGATAATGAATCCTCGTACAACGGGCGTTGCTGAAATTCCTCCTTGACCAGCTTTTAATAACCCAAACCCAATTGCCATAACGACATTCATATATCCGGCTTCAATATCGTCTTTCATTACATAGGTTTTTCTATACAGTTCTTCTTTTATATGTTGAAGCATCAAAGTGGTTTTGCCTATTCCCCTAGGATCGGTAATATCTATCATACGGCTGTTCCAATTTATCTTGGAATGCAGATAACGATGGAAACTCGTATTTGTTTCTCTTAATAATTTTTCGAAATGCTCTTGTGACTTTTTCATGCTATATTGAATTTAATATGCAAATATGGCCAATCTGCACTCTGGCGGTGCATCTATTTGTCTATTTTACGCTATCAAAGTGTATTTTGAGCTAATCGAAGACCTTCCATATCCTCAATAAATGTAATTATTCGTGCAAACTGTCCTCCGTTGATAACATATAAAAATCTATTTAGATCTTCTATAGATAACCAATAGAGGGAATGGCTTTTTATTTGGTGGTTACATTGCTGATTTCTAACGATATAAGTCTTCTTTTGTTTCGGCACGAATACGACCTACCTGAGCAATGCGGTGAACAACTACTTCGGATAACTTCAAGCGGTTGATAAACTCCTACAGGGTTGCCCGCGCCAAGGAGCTGCTGGACGGTAAAGATTGCCCGGTGAGCGAGCTTTTCAGCCGTTGCGGGTTCGCTTCCAAGAGCGTGTTCTATGTGGTGTTCAAAAAAGTAGTTGGCATGACTCCCCTGCAATATATATCGCAGAGTCGGAATCCTTTTATGATTCAACGCAATTAAGTCCTTTTATAACAATAAACATTTTGAGTTTTTAAATTTATAAATTTAAAGTTTTTCTATTATGAACAAAAAATTTTTAAGTGCAATCCTGTTCGGAGCTTTGATGGTGACCTCGACAGGAACATTTGTATCTTGTAAAGACTATGATGATGACATCGATCGTATCGACAAGGAGTTGAAGTCTCAGATCGCAGCTTTACAGACAACAGTTGACAACGGAGACTATGTAACTGGTGTGGCAAAAACTGCTGATGGCAAGGGTATTACGTTTACTTTTTCTAAAGGAAGTCCTGTCACAGTAACTTTGGATGTGAAAGACGGTGAGCCGGGCAAAGATGCTCAGAAAATTACTTTTGACAAAGACGGCCAGATGTTAATTGACAATGAGCCTACTGGCATTTACCCGACTAAAGATGCAGAAAAAGCTCCTGTAAAAATCGAGGGTGGATTCTGGTATACTTTAAATGATAAAGGCGAATACGAAAATAGCAATATTCCCGTATCTGGCTTAGCCGTTGCTGGTAGCGAGGCGGACGGATGGACATTGACAGTGATTGATGCTAACGGCAACAAACAAGAAGTAAAAGTTCCAACAGCAGCTTCTTTGATGAGCGAATTTGAAATCGTTGGTTTGCTTGGTGATGATAACAAGATAAGCTCTGATGTTGTCGTATTGAATTATTCAGCAAATAAAGTTATTGCAAAATGGGAAGGTCCTAAAGGTACAATTGCAAAAGATGACTATATCGTTGCAACAGCTAAAGATCAAAAGACTTTATTGGTTCGTATGGCTCCGTCATCAGTTGACTTTACCGGCCAGTCATTTATTTTGGTAAATAGCAAGGAAAATTCTCAGGATTGGCTTGCATTGAACAGTGCTGTAGCTTATAATAAAGTATTGGCCAGAGCTGCTCAGAAAGCAGGATTATATACTTTCTCTTTGGCTCCTACAGTAGTCAAGAAAGCTGATTACAAAGCTGATGCTTGGAAAGTGGATGGTTCGGACATCAATACGCAAAAACTTGCTTTACAAAATGAGGCAGGAACTTTCACCAGCCAATTTGGCATTGAAGTTACCCATGATGGTACTAAAATGGATGATGCTACAGTTAAATTAAATGGTAGTGCTGTATTAGGCACCGAATCAACTCCTGTTGAAATCGACTTGAATGTTGATAATAAGATTACTTTTGATGCAGCAAATGCCGTATATGATGCATATATTGAATATTCTAATGACGATGATGTATTGTTTGCTATCGATCATGACAATGCTGCTATGACTTTCAAGGCAACTCAGATGCCGGATAGCGATACAAAGGCTGTATTTAAAGTTGTCGTTAGATACTTGAATGTTAATGGTAACGTAGTGTCAAAGGATATTTACGTGAAGGTTACCAAGTCTTTAGTTGACGGAGTTGTTTATGAAAGAACTCATAAGATTGTTGCAGATGCTACAAAGAACTTCTTCTCTATTGATTTGAAGAGCATGACAGATAAGATGAGTGCTGAAAATCTAGCTGTATTCAACAGAAATGCATTGGTAAATAATACAACATTCACTGTAAAGGATGCTAAGGGCGATGTTGTTGCCGAGTTAAATGGTGCTAAAGCTGCTATCCTGGTCGCTAAGGGTATCACTCCTTCTTTCCTTGATAAGGATGGTAAAGCAGTAACAGACAAGATTGCTGCTGCTACTACTGTGAAATTCGCTATTGATAATGAAAAGGCTGCTTCTAATTTCAAAGTCAATACTCCGTATACTATTGAAGTAGTTTATGCAGGTGCTGATGCCAAATTAGCTGATGCTACTATTAAGTTGACTCTGACATTACCTGCTTTGAAGGATATGTTCGTTCATCAGGATGGTATTTGGGTTAATGATATCGCTAGTGCTTATATGGATGAAGCAGCTAATGAAGGTGGTTCTACTGCTGCAAACAAAGCTGCTATCTATACAATTAAGAATGCATTCAAGAACCTGGCAACAACTGTTGGTACTTCTACATTTGATGCTAACCTTGACAATGCAACCAAGATTGTTGGTGACTATACATCTTATGGCTTGGCAGAATTAAGCAATGTGACTTCTACTTCAGCGAAAGTAACTGATATTACTACATGGACTATTAGATTGAAAGATGATTTGAATACCGATGGTACAAAGGATTTAAATGATAACGGTACTCAGAAGGGTTACAAACAGAATCTGACTATAGTAATCAGTAATGTCAACTACTTAGGATACTGGTCTTATGGCGATGAAACTTATAGCTTCACATTGAAAGTTATGAGTCCGATTTTGGAGGGTAAAGTATACGCTGTAGGTAATGAGGTCGTTATTCCTTCTGCTTCTTTGGATGGATATACAATTAACGACAATCATATCAAGGCTCATACTTACAATACAGAAGTGGTTTACAGTATCTTCTCTGATACAGACAATGGTACTTGGAAGCGTAAAGAAATCAAAGCTGTAACATTTAAGTCTGGTAACGAAGAATTGTTCACAGTTCCGGTAAATGGTACTGAGTATAAAGCTGCAACTGGTACTCCGGGTAAGGATGATTACGTAGCAGCTAAGAACGGTTCTCTTACTATAACCAAGGTTTCTGGAACTAGCATTGATACTGAAGTTAAGACTAACATCAAAGTCACCGTAACTGATGCTTGGGGTTATGATCTTGATCAAGAAGTTCCCGTTAAGATTACGGTAAAGAAGGATTAATTTGATTATTTCTAAACTATAAAAATAAAGAGGTTGTGCCTGTTGGACACAACCTCTTTTTTCTATACAGATTTTACAGAATGTAAAAACCTTCTAATAAATACAAATCCAAAACTATTTACGAGGTTTAACAACCATCTTCAATGTAATAGTTACATCATGTCCATAGGAATCCTTACAATTAATAGTCAATGTAGAAGGAACATCTTGTTTCGGATTAGAGCCAATATCTGTTTTTATAGCTTCAAAGACATTTGCCTTAGTGAAATCAACTTTGAAGTAGTCTTCTTTACCAGTTGCATCAGAAGTCAACTTAGCACTTTCAATGCTCAGACTTGATCCATAAGCATCTTTAAGTGCTGTACTAAACAATTTATCTATAGCATTAGTACCCCAGATATGTGCAGTGGTAGGAGCGGCTGCATTATTGCCATAAGTCAAATTTGTTGAATAAGGCAAGTTAGCATTAGCAGCTAATCCTAAATTTTCGCGAGTAGCCCATGCCCAAGTATGTACTTCCGGTTTATAGAAGCAGCAGTAAACTGTATTAAATGTTGCAGCTTCTACTATAACATTTTCATATTCACCAGCACTATTTTTCTTTGAAGAAATCTTACCATAATTGTAAACAACCTTAGTTGCATGCTCTGTCTTATTATCAATATAAGATTTTACAACTTCAATGCTTTGAGCACCGTTTACTGTTACATCTTTATCTTTATCTCCATCTTTTACAGAAGAAGCAAATGTTACATTGTATTGGTCAGCTTGGCCCAACCCGAAATTAATCAAGTTTTCAATAGGCATTGCACCCTTAGAAGCTTGACTTGCAGCCCAATTATCAGCAATCATATAACAATTATAGATGCCGTCAATTACTTGTTTGTCTTTAATGGAGAAGCCTTGTGGTAAAGTGGTTGGAATTTCTTTAGTCATAGTAACATTTAACGTTGCTAATACAAATCCATCCTCATTCTTGATAGTCAATGTACCATTATATTCTTTACCGTCTTCATATTTCTTCCAGTCTACTCCAGTTGGTCTAGTATAAACTTTAACAACTTTGCTGAAATCAACTCTCTCCAAAGCAGCATTTAACATATAGTTTGTATCATAAATCTCATGTCCTTCTGAGTCTACAAAATATGCATGGAATACAGGTTGGTTATTATCAATCTTATCAGTAGTCCATGTGGCTTGATAAGGTGCGGATAATTTACTTAATGTAACAGCTTCTGCTTCTGATTTAGTCATATCTACAAGAGTTGCATCATTTGCAGATGGAGTTACTACCGTATTAACAGTTTCCCATGTAGCAGCTTCTTTACCTAATTTCACATAGAAAGCTTTACCATCAGGATCAACCAATGTACCATCATAGTTTACAGCATACACACGGAAACCAATGATATCATCAATGATATTATCTCCATTAATAGTAATTTCTGTAGAAGTACCTTCCACAACGGTATTTAATCCTGTATATTCATAAGAGTTCCAAGCATTGATTTCAGATGGAGCTGACTCTACAGCATTTTGGCTATCTAATGTAACATAAATAGCACGAATATTTTTAGGAGCTTCTACTTCATTATCTTTTGTTGACAATGAAATAGTCAATGCCTTACCTTGAACAGCTGGATAAACAGATTCTCTTTGACGATTATCACCTTGCTTAACGTTTGTATTTGATTTGTCTAAACCAATAACAGTAGTAGATACACCATTTTTCCATTCTAACTCTTTATATTCTACAGGAGTATTATTTTCAGAAGCAGAATAACGATTGTGTATTTTATTTACATTCTTTTCATTAACAAAGAAGTTCAATCCATTTTGTGGAGTATACGCCTGCCAATCCAGAGTTAAGTCATAAGATGAAATAACTTCTCTTGTTTCAGCGGTAGACAAGGTGTTATTTACCTGTACAGCAAAGAGAATAGCTTTAGTATCATTACCAACTTTGGTTTCTGTTACAGCAGAAAAAGCTTTTTCATCATAATTCTTTAAAGCAACTGTAACTTCCCATAATCCATTATTTCCTGCCGCACGGCTTAATAACCCGTTATATTTCTCAACTTTCTGAACAGATAAGAATTCATTCAGATTCTGTCCTTGGCTATTAGTCAAAGAAATCATTTCTGGAGTCAAGACTGCATTAGTCGGAGACACACGTACTACAAACTTATCTCCTGTTTGAATTTGATTACCTTTGGTGAAGGTAATGGCATTTGTAATACCTTCACTAAATACATTTTCTTTTTCAATAGCAGTAGAAAAAGTCAGTCCATCGCCTGTAGGATTAGCAGAATACGAAGCCACCAGTTCTACACTAGTAACCATATCAGCAATCTTACCAACAATGTCTTCTACTTTCTTAGTAGCAGCATCAACTTTCTCTGCCATATCTTTTAATGCAGCATCTGTGGATTCTTCTACTTCCTTTTTTAATGTCGCAATTTCTGCTTGAACAGCTTTGATCGCTTCTGCCTTTGCATCTGCAACAGCCTTGTCTGCAGCGGCTTTTGCAGCAGCGGCAGCATCACCAGCAGCTTTTGCAGCAGTTTCAGCGGCAGTTGCCTTAGCAAGAGCATCGCTTGCATCTTTTGCGGCAGTAGTTAAAGCAGCCTGCAAAGTAGCGATCTGAGAAGTCATGTCCTCCTTAGTCGCCAGTTTGTTAATTTGTTCCTGCAAATTGTCTATGTCATCATCATAGTCTTTACAAGATACAAATGTTCCTGTTGAAGAAACCATCAAGGCTCCGAACAGGATTGCACTTAAAAATTTTTTGTTCATAATAGAAAAACTTTAAATTTATAAATTTAAAAACTCAAAATGTTTATTGTTATAAAAGGACTTAATTGCGTTGAATCATAAAAGGACTCCGACTCTGCGATATATATTGCAGGGGAGTCATGCCAACTACTTTTCTGAATGCCACATAGAACACGCTCTTGGAGGCAAACCCGCAACGGCTGAAAAGCTCGCTCACAGGGCAATCTTTACCGTCCAGCAACTCTTTCGCGCGAGCCACTCTGTAAGAATTTATCAACCGCTTGAAGTTGCATCCGAAGTAGTTGTTCACCGCATTACTCAGGTAGGTCGTATTCGTGCCGATTATCACCAGGGAAATATTTATGAGAATGATTTTATGGAAGTATGGAATCATAGATTCAAACCTTACCGTGACCGAGAATGGATGAAAAAAGATGAATGTGCTGATTGTAAATATTTTCGTTTCTGTAAAGGGAATGGCATGCACCTGCGCGATGAAAATGGAGATTTATTGTTCTGTCATTTAAAAAGATTGCAAACACCATAAAAAAGAAAGGAATGAAGAAGATGAAACAGAAGAAAGTATTGGAGCAGAGCTTATGCGGTGTGCTGGCTTTATTGGGTTTTGCTGCTTGTGCTGAAACCTCAGTGGAATATGGAACTCCTACTATGGATTTCTGGGTAAGAGGTAAGGTGATATCTGATGACGGAAAGGCTTTGAAAGACATTCAGGTAATTGTAAAAAATGAGAATGCATATTATAATGATGAAGAAGGGGAGTTGGTCCGGATGAATGATACTATTTATACAGATTCTGGAGGTGAGTTTGTTTCACAGATGATGAGAGACGGATGGGTCGATACGAAGAAATTGATATTTAATGATATAGATGGTGAGGCAAATGGAGGAACTTTTAAATCGGATTCTGTCTGTATGAAGGATATGGAAAGTAAACAAATAAAGAAAGGAGACGGAAACTGGTATTTAGGTACTTATGAATACAACATGGAAATAAAACTTTCTAAAGAAGATAAATAACATAAAAACTGACTTTAAACTATTAGGGATTATGAACATGAAAAAGAAAATGACAGTACATCGGTTATTGTCCGGAGCGTTGGTTTTACTTGGATTCGCTTCTTGCAGTAATGAAGATGAGAATTGGGAGATACGATGTGAATATGGTACTCCTTATAGCAAATTCTTAGTGAAAGGTACAGTGACTTCGGATAAGGATGAGCCTTTGAAAAACATTCAGGTAATCGTAAGGCAAGATTGGAATAATGGCGTTTTCCCTGCCGATACAATTTATACAGATGAAAAAGGAGAATTCAAGACCGAAGACTTGAGTATAGGTGGAATTAATGAACAGAAAGTCTATTTTAATGATATAGACGGCGAAGAAAATGGTGGTGCATTTAAATCAGATTCTGTTTTAATCAAAGATATGAATCAAAAGAAGTTGGAAGAGGGTGGACATTGGTATGTAGGAAAATTTGAGTTCTCTCCTAAAGGTTCGATAAAGCTATCGAAAAAAGAGAAAAATAGGGAAGATTAATGAACTAAACTTTTCTTATTCTGTTTTTGATGAAAACCTTAGATTGAAAGAATCATGAATGCGTGGTATAAATTCATTTTGAATGTACTTTTCTCTAAAAAGAGTGAGAATAAAGATTGGGAAATGACCGATGAAGAAGAGGATATACTTGCAAATTACATTGAACTGGATTCATTGATGCAGGTCATTTATCATGCAAAGGAAACTGAGCCCGGCAGCTAAACTAGCCGGCCCAGTCTTCTCTATCAAGATTTCTATAGCTTATCGCTTCTGCCAGGTGGATGGAAGTAATGTGTTCGCTGTTGTCCAGATCGGCAATGGTACGTGCTACTTTTAGAATACGACCATATGCGCGTGCCGACAGGTTGAGGCGTGTCATGGCAGTTTGTAATAATTTTAGCCCTGCTTCATTGGGTTGAGCATACAGATGGAGTAATCCGGCTTCCATTTGTGCGTTGCAGTAAATACCCGGATGGTTAGCAAAACGTTGAGCTTGTATTTCCCGGGCCTTGATAACCCGTTTGCGTATGCTTGCACTACTTTCTGCATGATGTTGTTCTGCCATTTTCTCGAATGGAACCGGAACTATTTCTATTTGGATATCTATGCGGTCCAGTAAAGGACCGGAGATACGGTTCAGGTACCGTTGCACTTGTCCAGGATTACAGACGCAAGCTCGTGTGGGATGATTATAATATCCGCATGGACAGGGATTCATACTAGCTACCAGCATGAAACTGGCCGGATAATCTAGACTGTATTTAGCTCGTGAGATGGATATATACCTGTCCTCTAGGGGTTGGCGAAGTACTTCAAGTACACTTCTATTAAATTCCGGCAACTCGCTATTTGAAAAATACTTGCATAGCTGTGATATTGTTTATATATTTGTAGGCAGAACTGATTTAATAGA
>ENA-ORLW01001460-ORLW01001460.1-human-gut-metagenome-genome-assembly--contig:-NODE-1460-length-25800-cov-20.623411_pt1 | contig 25800 bp, 22 predicted proteins | sample MGYA00243017_ERZ508829 | MGnify/ENA primary metagenome ERZ508829 (study PRJEB26277, sample SAMN04329776) | human gut metagenome | biome: human-associated habitat | host: Homo sapiens | place: USA...
CGCAGCCCCCTCGGCGCACGGCCTTCCCCTGCGGAGGAGTGAGGAGAATGCCGTTGCACTTCTTATTGGAAACTTTGATTATCCGTTTGGGCGCTATTTTTTGCAGGGAGTCCAATTATATCAATAAATTGTTGTAACTTTGCAATCAAGAACTAAAGACCTCGTATATGGCAAAACCCATTAAAGAAACCCCTGAACTCTACGGAAAGGATGCGGAACGCTTCGAAAAGCTTATTTCGCAACCGAAGCCTGTATCCAAAGAAGAGAGGGAAAGAGCCCGTAAAGCATATGAGGTAATGAAATCCATCAGCAATTTTCAATGGTGATATGGATTTCTCAAAATTAGCTCAGATACAACTCTCTTCGGAAACCAAAATTAAGCCGTTCAAATGCGCTGAGGAAGATTTGAATGGCTTTCTTTTTGAGGATGCCAGACATTTTCAAAGCGAACTCATGGCCGTTACTTACCTTTTGGAAGATCAGGAGGCGGATGTGACAGTTGCCTATTTTAGTCTCCTCGCTGATAAAATCACATTCAATCCTGAGGAAAAGGGTATGTGGAACCGTCTTAACCGCAACATACCCAATCCAAAACGACGTCGCAACTATCCAGCCCTAAAAATCGGCCGACTCGCCGTGCATGAAAATTATGCAGGCGCAGGAGTAGGTACATTCGTACTTGACAGCATAAAGTATGCCTTCACAACTGTGAAGCGCCTCGGTTGCCGGTTTTTGACCGTTGATGCGTTGAAGTCGGCCACTCTTTTCTACGAAAAGAACGGCTTCCAATTTTTCACGGATCAAGACAAGGAAGACGAGACGAGACTAATGTTTTTCGACCTTAAGAACTTTGTTTGTTGAGGTCAGCCCGCAGTAATGGAATCCTTGTAGCACCCAATAAGGGCTGTGGGGCAATCTAATTGGGGCGGTTGGGTGGGAGTTTCAAATAAAATTCGTAAATTTGCACTTTGATGGGACGACTGATGGCCATAGACTTCGGACGCAAGCGTTGCGGCATCGCCGTGACCGACCCTCTGCGCATAGTAGCCAACGGGTTGGAGACGGTGCCGACGGCTTCGCTGGTCGACTTTGTGAAGGCCTATGCAGCCTCCGAGGGCATCGACGAGATTATTGTCGGCGAGCCGCGCGACATGCACGACCGCCCCTCCGAAAGCCAGCGCTACCTCCGTCCGGCCCTCGCCCGCCTGGTGAAGGCGCTCCCCGGCATCCCGGTGCGGATGTACGACGAGCGCTTCACCTCCGTGCTTGCCCACCGCGCCATGCTCGACGGCGGCCTGGGACGCATGGACCGCCGCGACAAGGCTCTGGTCGACAAAATCAGCGCCGCCATCATACTCAACGATTACTTACAGAGCACCGCTTATACACAGACGAACCAATGAAACTTCCCGTATATCTCTACGGTCACCCCGTGCTCCGCGAAATTTCGACCGACCTCACTCCGGACTATCCCGGACTGAAAGAGCTGGTGGCCGACATGTACGCAGCAATGTACGCCAGCGAGGGCGTGGGTCTTGCCGCTCCGCAGATCGGGCGCAACATCCGCCTGGTGGTCATCGACGCCGACCCCGTCGGCGAGTCCTTCCCCGAGTGTGCCGGACGACGCCTCACCCTCATAAATCCCGTAGTCGAGATTCTCGACGGCGACAAGATAAGCCGCGCCGAAGGCTGCCTGAGCCTGCCCGGACTGAGCGAGAACGTGCCCCGCGTGGAGCACATCCGCCTGAGCTGGGTCGACGAGGATTTCAAGCCCCACACTGAGGAAATCAGCGGCTTCCTTGCCCGCATTGTGCAGCACGAGTGCGACCACCTCGAAGGCAAGCTCTACATAGACCATATCTCCAACATACGCCGTCAGCTCATCCGCAGCAAGCTCAACGCCATCGCCACGGGCCGCACGGCGGTCGACTACCCTGCAAAATACGCTCCCGGCGCACGCCGCCGCTGACTACCAACACAACACCCGCACCAAAATGGCCGACGACAAAAAAATCATCTTCTCGATGGTGGGAGTGTCCAAGACCTACCCGCCCCAGAAAACCGTTCTCAAAAACATATACCTTTCGTTCTTCTACGGCGCCAAAATAGGCATCATCGGTCTAAACGGCTCCGGCAAGTCTTCGCTGCTTAAAATTATTGCCGGCGTCGACAAGGAATATCAGGGCGAGGTTGTCTTCGCTCCCGGCTACACCGTGGGCTACCTCGAGCAGGAACCCCACCTCGAGCCCGGCAAAACGGTGCTCGAGATTGTCCGGGAGGGCGTCAAGCCAACCATGGATCTGCTTGCGGAGTTCGAAAAGGTCAACGAGGCCTTCGGTGACCCCGATGTGCTGGAAGACCCCGACCGTATGGATGCCCTGATTGCACGCCAGGCCGAGCTTCAGGATGCCCTCGACGCCGCCGACGCCTGGAATATCGACAACCGCCTCGAGCGCGCTATGGACGCACTTCAGTGCCCGCCCGACGACCAGATTGTCGACACCCTCTCCGGCGGCGAGCGTCGTCGCGTGGCTCTGTGCCGTCTGCTGCTCCAGCAGCCCGACGTGCTCCTGCTCGACGAGCCCACCAACCACCTCGACGCCGAGAGTATCGACTGGCTCGAACAGCACCTGCGCCAATATCCCGGCACGGTCATCGCCATCACCCACGACCGCTACTTCCTTGACCACGTGGCCGGATGGATTCTCGAACTCGACCGAGGCGAAGGTATTCCCTGGAAGGGCAACTACTCCGGATGGCTCGAGCAGAAGACCGCCCGCATGGCCCAGGAGGAGAAGCAGGCCTCCAAGCGCCGCAAAACCCTTGAGCGCGAGCTTGAGTGGATACGCATGGCCCCAAAAGCCCGCCAGGCGAAGGGCAAGGCGCGCCTCAACAACTACGACCGCCTCCTCAACGAAGACCAGAAACAGCGCGAGGAGCGCCTCGAAATATATATACCCAACGGCCCGCGCCTGGGCAACAAGGTGATCGAAGCATCGCACCTTGCCAAAGCATATGGGGCGCGCACCCTCTTCGGCGACCTGAGTTTCTCGCTGCCGCCCAACGGCATAGTGGGTGTCATCGGCCCCAACGGCGCCGGCAAGACAACCCTCTTCCGCCTCATAATGGGCCAGGAGAAGGCCGACGCCGGCTCCTTCGACGTCGGCGAAACCGTCAAGGTTGCCTACGTCGACCAGACCCACCACGACCTCCTGCCCGAAAAGAGCGTCTATGAGGTCATCAGCCAGGGCGTGGAGAGCTTCCGCATGGGCGGACGCGACGTCAATGCCCGTGCCTATCTGAGCCGCTTCAACTTCACCGGCGCCGACCAGGAAAAGAAAATCGGAGTGCTCTCCGGCGGCGAGCGCAACCGCCTCCACCTGGCTATGGCGCTAAAGGAGGAGGGCAACGTGCTGCTGCTCGACGAACCCACCAACGATATCGACGTCAATACCCTGCGCGCCCTCGAGGAGGGCCTTGAGGACTTTGCCGGCTGCGCCGTGGTGGTAAGCCACGACCGCTGGTTCCTCGACCGCATCTGCACACACATCCTCTCCTTCGAGGGCGACGGCGAGGTGGTCTTCTACGAAGGCTCCTACTCCGACTACGAGGAGTACAAACGCCGGCTCAACGGCGGCAAGGAACCCCCGCGCCGACGCTACCGCAACCTCCAGTAATTTCGTATAAACCAAACACATCATAGTAATGAAACGTACTAAAATAGCGGACATCTTCGACCCGGCCCTCATCGGCTCCGAAGTCGACGTCATGGGCTGGGTGCGCACCCGCCGAGGCAACAAGAACGTGCAGTTCGTGGCACTCAACGACGGCTCCACGGTCCGCAACCTCCAGATAGTCTTCCCGCTGGACCGCTTCAGCGAGGACGAACTGCGTCCGGTGACCACCGGCTCCGCAATCCACGTCGTCGGCAAACTCGTCGAGTCGATGGGCAAAGGCCAGACATGCGAGGTCCAGGCCGACCGCCTCGAAATATTCGGCACCGCCGACCCCGCCGAATATCCCCTCCAGAAGAAGGGTCACACCCTTGAGTTCCTGCGCGAAAAGGCCCACCTGCGCCCCCGCACCGCCACCTTCGGCGCTATTCTGCGCATACGCAGCGCCTTGGCCTTCGCCATACACCGCTTCTTCCAGGAGCGCGGATTCTTCTACCTGAACACCCCGCTGATCACGGCCTCCGACTGCGAGGGCGCCGGCGCTATGTTCCAGGTCACCACGCTCCCCCTCGACAAGCTGCCGCGCACCGACGACGGCGCCGTCGACTACTCCCGCGACTTCTTCGGCAAGCCCACCGCACTCACCGTCAGCGGCCAGCTCGAAGGCGAGCTCGGCGCCACCGCCCTCGGCGCCATCTACACCTTCGGTCCGACTTTCCGCGCCGAAAACTCCAACACGCCGCGCCACCTCAGCGAGTTCTGGATGGTGGAGCCCGAAGTGGCCTTCTTCGACATCGAAGACAATATGCAGCTGGCCGAGGACTTCGTGAAATACTGCATTCAGTATGCCCTCGACAACTGCCGCGACGACATCGACTTCCTGGCCGAGCACTTCGACAAGGAGCTCGTAGAGCGCCTCGAGTTTGTGCTCCACAACGACTTCGTGCGCCTCACCTACACCGAAGGCGTCGAAATCCTCAAAGCATCCGGACACAAATTCGAATTCCCTGTCGACTGGGGCACTGACCTCCAGAGCGAGCACGAGCGCTATCTGGTCGAAGAGCACTTCCGCAAACCCGTGATACTCACCGACTATCCGCGCGACATCAAGGCTTTCTACATGAAGCAGAACGACGACGGCCGCACCGTGCGCGCCATGGACGTCCTCTTCCCCAAAATCGGCGAAATCATCGGCGGCAGCGAGCGCGAAGCCGACTACGACAAACTCATGGCTCGCATCGAGGAGCTCCACATCCCGATGAAAGACATGTGGTGGTATCTCGACACCCGCCGATTCGGCACCGTGCCCCACAGCGGCTTCGGCCTCGGCTTCGAGCGCCTGGTGCTCTTCGTCACCGGCATGACAAACATCCGCGACGTCATCCCCTTCCCCCGCACTCCCAACAACGCCGAGTTCTGACAAGGCGTCTCCATCGACCGGGCGCCGGTCGGACCCGCAACGGGTCCGGCCGGCGCCTGCCGCTTTCGGCCCCTCCCCAAAAAAATCGAGATTCATCGCGATTCAACCCGACAAAACGCAATTCAACCCGATAAAACGCGTGGCGGGTAAACTTTTTTTCACATAATTTGTCTTATTTATACAAGTATTTGTATCTTTGCAGTGCAGAACCTCCGCTCTGCAATTTTTTAACGGACCGAAATGACAAAAAAAGATATACCCAACACCACAAACCAAGCCGAAACCGCCGAAAACAAGGCGGCGACAGCCACAGCATACCGTTCGCCGGCCCTGGCCTGGGTCGCCGTGGGGCTTACGCTGCTGGCGTGGGCCCTGCTGATGTGCGTCAACGGCTATGTAGCCATGGCAGTGGCCGCCGTGGGCGTTGTAGCCGGCTTTTTCGCACTGCCGGGACGCTCGCGGGCAGCCCGCAATCTTGCCGTGACGGCCATCATAGCCTGCATGGTGCTACTGGTGGTTTTGGCAGCTTTCATAATAGTTATTAAAGTAGGGCTGCAAAGCATGCCCGGCTCATAATAAACATACAAACCAAACCCTAAAAAATCAACACCATGGGGGCAAATTCCGGAAGCAAGGAATCCATCCAGCGCGAGATTGAAAGCACGCAGCGCGAAATCGAACGAATCAAAGACACCATCGCCCGAAAGAAGGCTGAAATGGCCGACCTGCGTTCGCGCGGTATGCTCAATCGTGCCGGCGGCGTGAACGCCGACGGACTCAAACGCGTCATCGAGAGCGAAAAAGAGAAACTCAAAAGCGCTCAGGACGAGCTCAAGAGACTCCGCGAACGCAAGAAAAGCGCAAAGTAAGACATTCCCCCAATTTCTGTGATCGATCAGCTGCAGGGGGTTCGGATTGAGAACTACGGAGTTCGCTGGGAACAAATGCCCGACGATTTCCGCCTTGTTGATCGTTTCGCACACGAGGATTGGGACAGAATAGTCCACGGCATATCGACCGAGCCTGAGTGGCGCGCTTTCGTCGATCGCTACAAATCCATCGGAGGCTGTTTTCTTCTTTTTATAAAGGAGAAAACAGCCCCTGTCGGTTTTGTGTGGGTGGTGTACGACAATTATCGGAGGCGTTCGGTGATGATCCACGGAGGCAGCTGGCTGGCAGGCCGCATATCGTCGACCTGGCTCTGCCGAGGTATGCTGTGCCTTGCCGAGCACTTGCTTGCGGCCGGGTTCAGGGTACACAGCCAGTGCCGGCGCGACAATGCGAGGTCGTTTCGGTTTCTGAGGGGACTCGGATTTGTGCCCTTCGAGAAAGACACCGAATATACCAAACTCTACATCGACCGTCGGCGCATAGCGCGGTCTGCGGTTTGCCAACGGCTCAAAGCGTCCTTGTGAGGCTGTAAAATTTGGTCATTACGGAGATTGTGAGTACTTTTGCAGTATGAACGCAAAACTCTCCGCAATGTGGCAGTGGTGCCGCAGATACTTGTCCGTTTGGACTCTTGCCTGCCTCGGTGTGGTGGCCTTCGTGGTATGCTACGGCGATAATTCCGTCTTCGACAGCATCGACCAGGACCGCACCGTCGACAGCCTGCGTGCGGAGCTTGCCGCCGTGCTCGACAGCACCGAGCACTACCGCAACCTCAACAGCCGTCTCTCCACCGACCCCGAGCTCATGGAGCAGGTCGTTCGCGAGCAGTACGGCATGAAGCGTCCCCACGAGGACGTCTACACCTTCGAAGAAAGACCTGCAAGCAGATGAACAACAAACCCAACCGGCTCACACTTGTTATGGCAAACATAGTGGCCCCCATAGGGCTGCTGGCCGTGTTTGCCGCCACGGCCGCTCCTTTTTTTCTGGCTTCCGCCGAATGGGCGCGGGCGGCCTACCCCTTCGTCTACGCCGCCGGCGCTTTTATTGTCCTGGCCGCCAGGTTGCTGTGCGTATATCCCACCGACGATATGAAGCTCAAGCGCCTCTACCGCCTCGAGAAGTGGTCGCCGATTATTTTCCTGGTCGGCGTGGGGCTGCTTTTCTATGACCCCACCACCCTGCGCGACTGGCTGGCTTTCACGCTGGCCGGAGCCGCCCTCCAGGTATACACCGGCTTTGCAATTCCCGCCCGACAGGCCAAAATAGCGCACCGGAATCCTGAAACCAAGAAATAACAACTAAGGTGACCAAGAAGATAGTGGAAACTCCGCTGATGAAGCAGTACGCGGAGATGAAAGCCAAGCATCCGGACGCCGTACTCCTCTTCCGGGTGGGCGACTTCTACGAGACCTTCAGCGACGACGCCATAACGGCCTCGGAAATCCTCGGTATCACCCTGACGCGACGCGCAAACGGCGCCGCACAGTACGTCGAGCTGGCCGGATTCCCCCACCATGCTCTCGACAGCTACCTGCCCAAGCTGGTGCGCGCCGGCAAGCGCGTGGCCATCTGCGAGCAGCTCGAAGACCCTAAGCTCACCAAGAAGCTGGTAAAGCGTGGTATCACCGAGCTCGTAACCCCCGGCGTCACCATGAGCGACACCGTGCTCAACCGCGGCGAGAACAACTTCCTCGGCGCCGTACATTTCGGCAAGGGCGGCCTCACCGGTGTGGCTTTTCTCGACATCAGCACCGGCGAATTTCTCGCCGCCGAGGGGAACCCCGACTATGCCGACAAGATTCTGTCGTCGATGGCGCCAAAGGAGCTGCTCGTGCAGCGCGGATGCAAGAACCTGGTGGCCGAAACCTTCGCCCAGCCCTATCTCACCTTCGAGCTCGAGGACTGGCTCTTCACCGCCCAGGCGGCCTCGGAGCGCCTCCGCAAGCAGTTCGGCACCACATCCCTCAAAGGCTTCGGCATCGAAAAGATGCACAACGCCGTCATCGCCGCCGGTGCCATCCTCCACTATCTCGACCTCACCTCACATACCCGCACAAGCCATATAACCTCCATATCGCGAATCGAAGAAGACCGCTACGTGCGACTCGACCGATTCACTGTGCGCAACCTGGAGCTCCTCGAACCCCTCGACAGCGAGGGCCGAAGCCTGCTCAGCGTGGTCGACCGCACTGTCAGCCCTATGGGCGGCCGTCTGCTGCGCCGCTGGCTGCTCTTCCCGCTGCGCGACCCCAAGGCCATCAACGAGCGCCTCGACGTGGTCGAGCACTTCTTCCGCTGCCCCGAACTGCGCGAGGAAATAGTGGAGAAAATACGCCTCACCGGCGACATCGAGCGCATGGCCTCCAAAATATCATGCGACCGCATCTCGCCGCGCGAAATGGTGCAGGTGCGAAACGCCCTGCGCGCCGTGGGTAGCCTGCAGCGTCTGTGCGCCGCCTCCGACATGCCCCGCCTGCAGGCCATCGGCGAGCAACTCAACCCCTGCGCAAGCATCGAAGCTCGTATAACGCGCGAAATACGCGACGACGCTAACTTGCTCGGCACAAGCCGAACCTTCAACGAAGGCGTCAACGACGAGCTCGACCGCCTCTGCGGGCTGGCCTCCGGCGGCCGCTCTTTCCTCGACCAACTCCGCGCAAGAGAAATCGAACGCACCGGAATTCCCTCCCTCAAAATCGGCTACAACAATATTTTCGGCTACTACATCGAGGTTACAAACACCCACAAGGCAAAAGTACCCGCCGAGTGGATTCGCAAGCAAACCCTCGTAAACGCCGAGCGATATATCACCGAAGAACTCAAGGAGTACGAGGAGCAGATACTCACCGCACAGGACAAAATCAAGGTCCTCGAAGAAAGCATGTACGCCGACCTCGTCGGGGCCGTAAAAGAATTCATCCCCGTGCTGCAACTAAACGCCTCGCTGGCGGCACGCCTCGACGTGCTGTGCGCTTTCACGCTCGTATCCACCGAAAATAAGTACAACCGGCCCGTGGTCGACGACTCCCTCGACCTCGAGCTCGTCGACGCCCGCCATCCCGTAATCGAGCGCCAGCTCCCACCCGGCGAGCCATATATCTCCAACTCGGTGAGCCTGAGCAACGAAGGCACACAGGTGATGATGATCACCGGACCCAATATGAGCGGTAAGAGCGCACTGCTGCGCCAGACAGCCCTCAACGTTATCCTCGCCCAGATAGGTTGCTTCGTGGCCGCCACTTCGGCCCGAATCGGAGTAGTCGACAAAATCTTCACCCGCGTAGGCGCCAGCGACAACATTTCGCTGGGCGAGTCGACTTTTATGGTCGAGATGAACGAGGCCGCTGCAATCCTCAACAACATGAGCGCCCGCTCGCTGATTCTCTTCGACGAGCTCGGACGAGGCACTTCTACCTACGACGGCATATCAATAGCTTGGGCCATAGTGGAATACATTCACCAAAACCCCGCCGCTCACCCCAAAACGCTCTTCGCCACCCACTACCACGAGCTTAACGACATGGAGGAAATCTTCAAGCGCGTGGTGAACTACAACGTCTCCGTGCGCGAAATCGACGGCAAAGTAGTCTTCCTCCGCAAACTCGAGCGGGGAGGCAGCGAGCACAGCTTCGGCATACACGTGGCAAAACTCGCCGGTATGCCCCCGGCAATAGTGAAACGCGCCACCGAAGTCCTCACCGACCTCGAACGAAAAGCCGCCGCCGATGGCAGCGGCGACGCCTCCCGCCCGCGTGTCTCAGTCCCCCAGGCACAAACCGAAGGCGGCGTACAGCTCAGCTTCTTCGCCCTCGACGACCCCGTACTGGCCCAAGTTCGCGACGAACTCCTCGGCGTCGACATCAACAACCTCACCCCCCTCGAAGCCCTAACCAAACTCCACGACATCCGCAAAATCCTAACCGGCAAGCACTGAAACCGGCCCCCGCGCTTAAAAACATATGGAAAAATCTATGGGTTATATACTTATTGTTTTAGGAATAGCCGCCATCGTCGGTGGCATCGTGATGATTACGCGCCGTGAAGAACCTCAGACGGCCCACGAGACCGTCCACGTATTCGAACGAGTTGTTGTGGCCAACCCGGCACCGACTCCGCAACCTGCGCCAGCTCCGGCTCCGGCACCTGCTCCGACGCCCGCTATCGCTCAAGCTCCTACACCTGCTCCCGCACCGGAGCCTAGGCCTGAACGTGAACCTGCCGAGCACAGAATGACTTCGAAAGAAATAGGCAATCTTTTCGAAGATTTCGTGGTCAATCTGCTTGCCGACCACCGCCTGACACTTCTCGACCGCACTCAGGACGCTGTTTCTAGCGCCGGAGTGATTGCGGAATCGTGCAAGAATCCGGACCTGCACGTTCAGCAGAAGCGCGGCCGTAGCAATATTGACTACTATCTCGAATGTAAATATCGTTCGCGTTGGGACGAGGATGCCGTTACATTCGAAGATTGGCAAATCGACCGGTACCGCCGGTTCCAGCGCGAGAATCGCCGTAAAGTAATCATCGCCCTCGGAGTGGGTGGTACCCCCGAGGCTCCCGCGACCTTCCGACTCGTCCCCATCGACTCTCTAAAGGAGTACTCCATTCGAAAAATCGACACCAAGTTTGCTGTCGACCCCAATCCTTCCGCCTTGATAGAGTACATCAACGACTATTTCGGAACTGTTTTCAATCACGCCCGCTCGCGCAACCGAGATTGAGCAGGTCGGCAAGACGGCCCTTTTTAGTTAGCACCGCAATTCGTTGTATCCCAACGGGATACTACTCGGCACCGGCAGAGTGCGAATTGGCCTTTCGCGGACATTCCCTTCGGGATAGGCGAGGGCTGAAGCCCTCGGTCCATACGTTGGCGCCCCTCTCATTTCACTTTCTCTATTTCCCACTTCCCCGCATTGGCGGCGTTGCAACTTTTGGGGCGGGTGCGGTGTTTTAATATAGTTTTAGGTTTCAACAGCCGGGAAGCCTTCCGCACACCGGCATAATGTACTCTTTCTATGAAAAATGTAATCAAACAGATTGCACGCTGGTATTTCAACACCACCGCAACCCTCTACAAGTAGCAGACAACTCTCTCTCCCTAACGAACTGCGGGGCTAATCGGACTTCCGATTAACCCCGTTTTATTGTTCTGCAAGGGCGCGGCTCACTGCGCGGTGACGGCGATGCGTCGTGAGGCCGTCTCGTAGGTCGAGCCGCCCTTGGCGCTGATGGTGGCGCGGTAGAGGTATATTCCGCGAGGCACACGTCGGCCGCTGCTGTCGGTGAGATCCCAGGTGACAGGCACAGAGAGGAACATGTCGGAGCGTCCGCTCACCGAACCGGACCAGACGGGTCGCCCGAGCAGGTTATAGACAGTGACCGTCACGTCGACCATGGCGTCGGGCTGGTCGTGGCTGAGGTAGAAGTTTGCCGACGAGGAGGCGGGATTGGCGTCGGAGTATATGTCGTAGATTTTCGGAGCCACGTCGGCGGCCACGTTGAAGTCGATTTCGGCGCGGGCCGAGTTGCCTGAGGTATCCCAAATTCGGAGGGCCAGAGTGTGGGAGCCTTCGGTGAGGTTTTCGAAGGGATAGTTTATGATGCCGCCGGGTGTGCCGTCGGTGTAGGGTGTGTAGTAGGTGGAGAGGTTGTTGAAGGTGCGTGTGCCGTCGAGGGTGGCCGAAATCTGGTGTCCGATACCAGCCGAAGAGAGGTTTATGCCTACGTTGTCGGTTATGGCGGCGATGAGCATGGGGTCTGCATTGACGAAGTCGCCGCTTTGGAAGCTGCTGTGGTTGAGGACCATGCTTTCGATTACGGGCCGTTCGGTGTCGGGGGCTGCCTCCTCGTCGTAGCCGTAGAGATAGAAGTTGCGGAAGAGGCCAGCGGCGTCTTCGTTGGAGTCGGCGGCGTAGGCGTAGGCGCCTATTGTCGCGGGGCGGTAATTCTGGGCAAATTCTGCCGGCATAGGAGCGACGAGCTCAAATCGTCCGCCGGCCACGGGTGCCGAGCCGACGAAAACTCGCGCTCCTATTTCCTCGAATGTCTCGGGGTCGGAGTCGTCTTCCGGAGTGGTGGTGGTGGAGAACTCGGCGTCCATGATGTCGAGGGTGACGGTGCCGTGGAAATTGTCGAGGAGGGCGCCGTCGGGAGCCAGGATGCGTCCGCTGATTCTCGCCCGCGACAAGGCAGCCACCACGGCGGGGTCGTCGGCGTCGGCAGCGATACCGTTGATGGAGTCGATGACCACCGTGTTGTCCGGCACGGCAAGGCGCAGGGCAGGGTCGCCGACAAAGATATAGCGGAAGCGGTTGTCGTCGGCCACGAGGTTGCCTTTTCTGTCGCGTATGTCGTTCTTGCCCAGGCGGTATACCTCGCCCGGGGGCACGATGCGGCCGGAGGCGTCGCGCACGGCCATGGCGCGGCCTATTGCGGCGCTGAGGGGGCCGTTTTCGGCAATGTAGACGGGACGGCTGGCGCTGATCACGCCTATGCAGCCGCCGTAGCGCTCCTTGTACATAATTTCGGCGCCGCTAATATCGGAGGCGTCCACACGCAGGAATTCGCAAGTGGCGGCGTAGATAAAGGGCAGGTTGCGCAGGTACATGGAGTTGATGTCGGTGTAGCTCAGCTGGCCGTCGGCGGTCCAGCCGGTGGTGTTGGCATGGCCGATGTAGTTCCACCACACCACGCCCTCGTCGAGGGCCTTGAACATGCGGTCGCGGGCTTCAGGGTATACGCCGCCCTGGCGGGTGTAGGCCTCCAGATATACCTTATTAGTAATGAAAGGTGAACCTTCGGTGCTTTCGTATCCTGCTATCTGGTCCTCGGACTGGGTGAGGTGTACGCCGGCATTGCCGTCGTCGGCCAGGAACATGGCTCGCTGGCGCCATGCGGTGTGACGGCTTGAGCGGGCGTACTCCAACTCCTTGTCGACCAGATTGCGGGCCTCGGTGACGTCTATTACGGGGATTCGGCCCACTGCGATTCGGAGCTTGTCGGAACGCATGTTTGTGCAGGCGCCGTCGTCGAGCAGAGCGTAGAAGTCGTCGGTGAAGTAGCCTTCGTTGTCGCTGAGCGAACTGCGCAGGGTTGCGGGCGTCCAACCGGGGATTGTTGGGTTGGAGCCGAACACCGAGAGCAGATGGCGGTTGTCGATAGTCATGCGGGCCATCAGCAGCAGGTAGCGCAGCGGGCGGCCGGTGCCGTCGAGGCCGCGGTCGTAGAGCATCTTCATGTAGTTTCGGATGGCAGCGGGGTCCTGACGGCCGGAAGAGAACTCGTTGTAGACGCTCTGTATGTCCTCAACCACCACACGCAGCGAGTCGCGGCCGGTGGCGTGGAAGTCGGCCAGACGCTGCGCCTGCTCGAGAAACTCCGCAGGAGCCAAAATGACCATGTCGGGGCTTTCCTGGCCGTGGAGGTTCTGATTGGCCACGTATTCCTCAAACCTGGGAGCCGGCAGAGTGGCTCCCTTGCTCCATGCGGCGTATTTTTTGCGCACCGCCGAGGGTCGGCGCCACTGCACGGTGCCGGCGGGAGCGTCCTCCTCGGGCTGCACCACGGTGATATTCGAGGGGTCGGTGACGTCCCACACGGTGACGTCGGTCGCCGAGGATACCGTCAGCCGCAGACAACGTTCGGCGGCGCCGAAGGTGAGATATCCCGTCGAGGGCAGCTCAAGCGGGCGGCTGTAGGAGAGTGTGAGGCTGTTGAGGGCAGCCAGCGTCGGGGTGGACGTAGATGTGAGTTTGAGCACTACGCGCTGCGAGGAGGGAGCGGCCGCCTCGGAGTTGCCCGAGGTGAAGAGCACCGTTTCGGTGCCGCGGGTGTAGTTGCTGGAGCTGGAGAGGTTGAGGCGGTATGGGCCGGACTTGGCGTCGGTGGAGGGCAGAACCACCTCCACGGCGGGCGCTCCCGAGGTTATTTTGCTCACGAAGGAAACGCGTGCTGCGACGGCGGCGTTCGCCACTCCCGGCGCCGGGAAGCGGAAGTCGAAGGAGCGCTCGCGGGTGTAGCGCATGTCCTCGCCCAGCAGCAGGGGTCCGCTCTCGCCGGGGCTGAAGAGCTCGCTCTCGTGGTGGAGGCGCTCGGTGAATTCGGTGGCGAACACATCGCCCGAAAGAGGCCGCGCAAAGGTGGCGGCGGGCACTTCGCGCGCCGCACTGTCGGTCTCGGTGACGAAGTAGTAGGAGCGCGAGGTGTAGAGGTTGGGGGCGTAGTAGTAGCGACCGGAGCCGATGCCGTCCTGCACCCACTCGCCGGCGCCTTGGGCGTAGAAAACCACGGTGCCGTCGTCGGCAAGGGCGCTTTGCAGCATGGGCAGGTCGGCGGGAATGTTCTCTTCCAGGAGCTCGTCGGCCATTCGGGCACCACCGAAGCCGAACACGCGGACGCGGGACGGGTCGGAGAAGCCCCAGGAGCGCAGCGTCTGGGCCGTGATGCGATAGAGGCCTTCTTCTTCGACCGAAACCTTCACCCAGCGGCCCTGCGCCAGCACTGACTGCGCGGGAAAGAAGTCGGGGTCGAGCGCGGAGGCGCCGCGCGGACTCAGCATGGCCACTGCGGCGGCCAGGCAGAAGAGTATATTGCGTAAGGAGACAGAGTGCATAGTCATACACCCAATTAACGAAAAAATCGGCCTTTTATTGCTCTAAAATTATTGCTGGGCGAGGCGGAAAACGCGCATACCGATCCACTGACGGTTTTTGCGCATCGTTTCGTCGAGTGGACGCGGGTCGAGCACCACTTTGCCACCACTCATGGAGGCATGGAGAAGGTGGAGAGCTCCGTCGTCGCCGCGCACCACCACGCCCATATGGGTGCAGTCCAGCCCCGGCACCGCTTTGGCCACCAGTGCGACCGCATCGCCGCTGCGGAAGGCCTCGCGCGTGGCTTTGGCACCCAGGTCGGAGGTTTTTATGTAGGGGAAGCGGTGGTTGCGGTAGCCGCTCTCCACCTCGCGGATGCGGGCGTAGGCGGCGGAGTCGGCCAAAGCCGGGTAGCGGTCGCGGTTGCGGCTCATAAAGTCGATGTTCATCACCTTGTAGTTCACTCGGGGGAAGTTGCGCGCGGCATCGATGAGGTTGCCTCGGTGCACATTGTCGACTGCCCAGTCGGCATTATAGTGCAGACGGCTGCCATAGCCGTCGACATTGCCGCCGCGATAGCGTATACGCCTGAGATTGAACACGAAGTCGCGCCAGGAATGGCGACGTTCGCCGGCGGTTTGCGCCAGTGCGAGCACCGTTTCGACAAAAGTGGTGCAGTCGAGCGAATCCAGACGCACCGTGAGCATCTCGGGGGTGCGCTCCAAGGTGTGGGCGGCGTAGGGGGTGCCGACAAACTGCCGGGCGAAGAAGGCCACGCGCTCCTCGGGGGAGGCGATGTTGCGGGCCACGCAGTCGTCGATGAGCTCGGTGATGCGGACAGTGTCGGCGGCTTCGTTGCCGAAGCGCACCTCGCCGACGGCCTGTGCGCGGGCGCACAGCGCGGCCATAAGGATGATTGAAGCGAGTATGGTTCTCATTGGGCGGTTTCTGTGAGTTGTTTTCGGGCGCACTGGAGGATGCGTCCGGGGTAGCGACGCGTAAACGCTATCTGGTGTGTGGCCACTATCACCGAGGTGGTGCCGTCGGCGGTGAGGCCGTGGAGCATGGTCATGATCTGCTCGCCGGTTTCGGGGTCGAGGTTGCCGGTGGGCTCGTCGGCCAGTATCAGTCCGGGGCGGTTGAGCAGAGCTCGCGCTATCACAATGCGCTGCTGCTCGCCGCCGCTGAGGCGGTGGGGCATCTTGAAAGCTTTTGAGGTCATGCCCACCTTGGCGAGCACCTCCTCGATGCGGGCGTGGCGCTCGCGGGCGTTTTTCCAACCGGTAGCCTCGAGCACGAACGACAGATTGTCGTAGGCGGTGCGGTCGGGCAGAAGCTGAAAGTCCTGAAAGACGATGCCTGTCTTGCGCCGCAGATATGGAATCTCGGAGCGTCGGATGGAGGTGAGGTCGAAGTCGAGCACCCGCGCGGAGCCCTCTGTGAGAGGCACTTCGGCGTAGAAGCTCTTCATGAGCGAAGTCTTGCCGCTGCCCACCCGACCCAGAAGGTAGACGAACTCGCCGGCGCCGACGCGAAGATTCACTCCGCGCAGCGCAACGTGCTCGTTGCGCCGAACGGTAACATCTCTATAGTCTATCAGTAGGTCCATGGCAGAGCGGGTTTTGGTTTCACAAGTGCAAAATTACTAAAAAAAACGGGTCAAAGATTTGTTGGAAAAATTATTTTGCATAATTTTGGGGCGTCGGTAGCATAGCGGGGTTCCGCAGCCGCCGGCCACATAGAACACACAGCCCCCGCCGCGGGGGCGCAATCAATCCACCCTAAATCCTACAGCCATGATTATTGGTGTACCTAAAGAGATTAAAAACAACGAAAACCGCGTGGGTATGACCCCGTCGGGCGTTCATGAACTCGTTCGCCACGGCCACACCGTCTACGTTCAGCACACTGCCGGCGAAGGCAGCGGCTTCGCCGACGAAGAGTACGTACAGGCCGGCGCCACCATCCTCCCCACCATTGAGGATGTCTACGCCACCGCAGAGATGATTATCAAGGTCAAGGAACCCATCGCTCCCGAATATCCCCTGGTGCGCAAGGGCCAGCTTCTGTTCACCTACTTCCATTTCGCCTCCGACCGCGAGCTCACCGAAGCCATGCTGGCCTCCGGCGCCACCTGCATCGCCTACGAAACCGTAGTCGGCCCTCGCGGCGGTCTGCCGCTGCTCATCCCCATGAGCGAGGTTGCCGGCCGCATGTCGGTGCAGCAGGGCGCGCGATTCCTGGAGAAGCCTCAGGGCGGCCGTGGTGTCCTCATGGGCGGTGTGCCGGGCGTGAAGCCCGCCAAGGTGCTCGTAATAGGCGCCGGCGTGGTGGGCCGCAACGCAGCCCTCATAGCAGCCGGCATGGGTGCCGACGTCACCATCACCGACATTTCGCTGCCTACGCTGCGCCAGGTTGCCGACACCATGCCGGCAAACGTCAAGACCCTCTACTCCTCGCGCCATAACATCGAGGCCGAGCTGCCCACCACCGACGTCGTTATCGGCTCGGTGCTCATTCCGGGCGCAAAGGCTCCCAAGCTCGTCACGGCCGACATGGTCAAGCTGCTCCGCAAGGGCTCCGTGATGGTCGACGTGGCCATCGACCAGGGCGGCTGCTTCGAAACCTCGCATGCCACCACCCACTCCGAGCCCACCTACGTGGTCGACGGCGTGGTGCACTATGCCGTGGCAAACATTCCCGGCGCCGTGCCCTACACCTCGACGATGGCGCTCACCAACGCAACCCTGCCCTACGCTCTGCGTCTTGCCGACATGGGCTGGCGCAAGGCTTGCCAGGGCGACCCCGGTCTGGCCGAGGGCGTCAACATCGTCGACGGCGAGGTGGTCTACAAGGCTGTTGCCGAAGCCTGGGACCTGCCCTACCACAAGCTCGAGCTCTGAACAGAGTTTCGGGACTGCACAACTTTTTGAACATATCTACGTTATAAACAGTGGCGCGGGGTGCACCCGCGCCACTGTCAGCACCGCCGCGAAGCGGTGGAAAGCATTATAAATGAATTCATCACACCCACTCATGACAAAATTCTACCGACTACTGCTCGGAGCCGCCGCAGCCGCCATGTGTATGGCAGCCGGTGCCGCTGTGCCGGCCGGATACTACTCTTCGCTCAACGGCAAAAAGGAGGGCGAACTCAAAACGGCTGTTTACAATGTTGTGCGCAATTTCACCCGCGTGTCCTCCTACTCCGACCTGCCCCGCTACTTCCAGGTCACCGACGTCTACCCCCAAAGCCGCCAGTGGTGGGACATGTACTCCGACATTACTCTGTACGCGCCCAGCTTCGCGGGCCTCAACCGCGAGCACTCCTTCCCCAAAAGCTGGTGGGGCGGCAGCACTTCGGTAGGGGCGTATGTCGACCTTAACCACCTTTATCCCTCTGAGGCTCGCGCCAACCAGGCCAAGAGCAACTATCCGCTGGGCACGGTCGACCCCGCCTACATCTCTTTCGACAACGGCATCTGCAAGGTCGGCAACCCCGTGCGCGGCCAGGGCGGCAACGCTCAGAAGGTGTTCGAGCCGGACGACCAGTACAAAGGCGACTTTGCCCGAACCTATTTCTACATGGCCACCGCCTACCAGGACCTCACCTGGCGATATACCTACATGGTGAGCCAAAACCTCTACCCCACCCTCAACCAGTGGAGCGTCGACCTGCTGCTGGAGTGGCACCGCATGGACCCCGTAAGCCAAAAGGAAATCGACCGCAACGAGGCCGTCTATGGTTTTCAGAACAACCGCAACCCCTTCATCGACATGCCTGAGCTGGCCGAGTACATCTGGGGCACCAAGAAGGGCGAGGCTTTCACTCCCGGCAGCGTAATCGTGCCTCCCACCGGCGACCCCGAGCTGCTGGCGCCCACCACGGGCATGGAACTGCAGTTCGGCGAGGTAGCTCTCGGCCAGAGCAAAACCGCCAAGCTCTTCGTACACGGCCAGGACCTGCAGCACGCCATCGAAGTGCTGCTCTACACTGCCGACGCCAAGATGTTTGCCGTCTACACCGACGCCATACCCGCCAACCTGGCCTGCTCCGACGACGGCTACTGGCTCAACATCACCTACACCCCGACCGCGACCGGCACTCACAGCAGCCGCGTGCTCCTGAGCGGTGACTTCGAAGGCTCGCGAGGCGTGGCCCTGCGAGGCGAATGCCTCCCCGTACCTACGCTGACGGCCTGCACAGCTCTGGAGCCCACCGACATACAGGCCGACCGCTACACCGCGAACTGGACGGCACCGGCCGGCGAAGTAATCGACTACTTCGTGGTGACCCGCACTAAATACGTCAACGGTGTGCCCACCGACGAAGAGCTTCTGGCCGAGGAGAACTCGCTCGAAATACTCGGCTTCGACGAGAGCGACTCCGAGGCCTACAGCGTGCAGAGCGTGCGGTTGGGCGTGCGCTCCCCGATGAGCAATGTTGTCTTCGTCAACCACTCGGGCGTTTCCGGCGTCGAGGTTGAGGAGCCCTTCAGCGCCATTGGTTTCGAAGGATTTATCCGCGTAGTCTGCACTGCACCGCACGAGGGCTGCACCATCTACGACATCGCCGGCCGCGCCGTGGCCTACCCCGGCCGCGTGGAGCACAACACCGAAATCGCGCTTCCCACCGGCGTATACTTCGTCACCACCGCCACCCACCGCACTCCCGTCAAGGTCATCGTTCGCTGACGGCGGCGTTTTTAACCCCTACAAATCCCGATAGAGCCCTGCTTTATCGGGATTTGGCTTTTTTATGGGCACGGGGTGCTCGTAGGTCGAGAATTTTGGCTAACTTTGCAAGTTGAAGCGCATCCCGCGCACTCATTGTCACTATTTAACCCGATGAAGAGGTACAATCTTATCAACAATACCCTTGGCTGGCTGGCCTTCGTAATAGCGGCCGTCACCTACCTGCTCACCCTGGAGCCCACAGCGAGCTTCTGGGACTGTCCCGAATTTATTGTGCAGGGCACCAAACTCGAAGTCGGCCACCCGCCGGGCAACCCCATCTTCATGCTCACGGCTCGCTTCTTCGTCACGCTCTTCGGCGGAGGCATGGAGTCGGCGGCGCTGGCCGTGAACACTATGTCGGGTCTGCTGAGCGCAGCCACTATACTGCTGCTTTTCTGGAGCATCACGCACCTTGCACGGCGCTTGATGGTGCGCGACGGCTCCGAGCCCACCGGCTGGCAGACGGCCATCATCATGGCAGCCGGCATGTGCGGCGCCCTGGCCTACACCTGGAGCGACACCTTCTGGTTCTCGGCCGTCGAGGGCGAGGTCTACGCCTTCTCGAGTTTCTGCACGGCGCTGGTGTTCTGGCTGATGCTGAAATGGGAAAACCGCGCCGACTTGCCCGGCAGCGACCGCTATCTGGTGCTTATTGCCTATGTGATAGGTGTTTCGATTGCCGTGCACCTTCTCAACCTGCTGTGTATTCCGGCATTGGGCCTGATTTTCTACTATCGCCGGAGCAGCCGCGTGAGCGCCTGGGGCTCGCTGATAGCGCTGGCGGTGAGCTGCGTGATAGTCGCCGCCATTCTCTACGGCCTGGTTCCGGGCTTTGTGCAGATGGCCCAGTGGTTCGAGCTGGCCTTCGTCAACGGGTTCGGTCTGAGCTACAACATGGGTGTGCTCATCTACGCCATTCTGCTGGTTGCGGTCTTCATCGCCGGCCTCGTATGCATATATAAGGTAAAGAACGCGGCCTGGGCCAAGGTGCTCACCGTGGCCGCCATGGTGCTCTCGGGCATGGTCTTCATCGGCCACTCCGTGGCAGTGGGCGTGCTGCTCGCTGTCGCATTGCTGATTGCCGCCTTCGCCCTGGGCAAGCGCGTGTCGCGCCGTCTCATGGCTATGATAGTGCTGAGCATCTCGGTGATTTTCGTGGGTTACTCCAGCTACGCGCTGCTGCTGATCCGCGCCTCGGCCGCCACGCCGATGAACCAGAACGCGCCCGACAACGTGTTCGCCCTCGCTTCGTACCTCAACCGCGAGCAGTACGGCGACCGCCCGCTCTTCAGAGGACCCGTATTCTCCGAAGCTCTCGAGGAGATTGAATACCCCGAAGGCAGCGGCGACTACTATATCGTGCTGCAGGAAAACGGTTTGCCCAAGGTAAAAGTGCTCGACGGCTACCTGCGCAACGAGTACGGCGCAGCTTTCAACGAGATGGACTCGTCGTACACAAAACTTGTCAAATCCGACGCCTCCGAGCCCGACCGCTACGTCAAGGCTCTTGCAAGGCCCAACTATAAGACCGTGCCGGGTCTGGGCATGCTGCTGACCCGAATGTACAGCACGGCCCCCGAGCACGTGCCCTCCTACAAGAGCTGGGCCGGCTACCGCACTCCCGACCTGGACAATATCCCGTCGGCAGTGCGCGAGCAGTGGCGCTCGCAGTATGTTGCGCCGCGCCTCGAAGTGCTCCGCTATCTGCCACATATGCAGCCGGTGGCCACCCACATCGACTCCCGCACCGGCGAGCCCGTTCTGGAAGAGCTGGTGTGGAAGCCGGGCTTCGACGTAAACCTCCGCTATTTCATCAACTACCAGCTCAACCACATGTACTGGCGATACTTCATGTGGAACTTCGCCGGCCGCCAGAACGACCTGCAGGGCAACGGCGAGCCTCACCTGGGCAACTGGATCAGCGGAATACCCTTTATCGACAATGCCCGTCTGGGCGACCAGAGCGCCCTGCCCGATGAGTTCGGCGCCGGAAACAAGGGACACAACGTGTTCTATATGATACCTCTTCTGCTGGGCGTGTTCGGTCTGCTGATGCAGGCGCTTTCGCGCCGCTGGGCCAACGAGGGCCGCGGCATAGAGCAGTTCTGGGTGGTATTCTTCCTGTTCTTCATGACGGGCGTGGCCATCGTGCTCTACCTCAACCAGACGCCGGGACAGCCCCGCGAGCGCGACTATGCCTTCGCCGGCTCGTTCTATGCCTTCGCAATCTGGATTGGCCTGGCCATACCGGCCCTGGCGGTGCTGCTCAAGAGCCTCTTCGACCGCAAGGACAGCGGCCGGGGCGCAACGGCGGTGGCCGCAGTGTGCTGGATAGTCGCACTGGCGGTGCCCCTGCAGATGGTGAGCCAGACCTGGGACGACCACGACCGCTCCGGCCGCTACACCACCCGCGACTTCGGCTTCAACTACCTCAGCTCGGTCGACCCCAACGGCATAATATTCACCAACGGCGACAACGATACCTTCCCGCTGTGGTATGCCCAGGAAGTTGAGGGCTATCGCACTGATGTGCGTGTGGTAAACCTCTCCTACCTCACCACCGACTGGTATGCCAACCAGATGACCTACCCCTCCTACGAGGCCGAGCCCATACCCATGCTGGCCAAGCCCGCCGACTGGGAGTACGAACGCCTTGCCTACAGCTTCATCCTGCCGCGCAACACGGCGCCCACCAACGTCTTCGCCGCCCTGGACACCCTCTACCGCAGCGACGCAGGCCGCTACGGCGCTCTGCTGCTCACCAACCCCAACGTGGTGATTCCGGCCGACAGCGCCTTCGTGGCCGACCGCTATGCCACGGGCAACCTCGAGTTCGATGCCGACAACATCTGGCCCTACGCCACCGAGGTGCGCACCGACCTCTCCGCAATGGGCAGCGGCATCAACCAGAGCAAGGTGCTCTCGCTCGATATGATTGCCAACTCCTTCGCCGAGGGTGGCCGGCGTCCCGTTTACTTCGCAACTACCGTGCCCTCAAGCTACTACCTGGGCCTTATGCCCTACATGAGCGCCACCGGTCTTGCCAACGAGGTTACGCCGCTGCGCCAGACGGGACCCTACAACGTCACCGCCCAAAAGGCCTACACCAACATACTGACCAACTACCGCTGGGGCGGCCTCGACAAACCGGGCGCCGACCTCTATCTCGACGAGACGGTGCGCCGCATGGTGTCGTCGGTGCGCTCGGGCATCTTCACCATTGCCGAAAACCTGATGGATATGCCCGACAATCCCGCCGGCGAGGCAGCCCGCACCGCAGCCTCGCAGGCCGGACTTGAAGCGCCTGCCACTCAGGCTGATATGGCCCGTCAGCTCATGGATGCCATACGCACCAAGCTGCCCGCCTCCGCAACGCCCTACGACGGCATGCTCGGACTCTACATGGCCCGGATGTACTATCAGCTCTACCTGCTGAGCGGCAACGAGGCCGACCTCGACATTGCCGACGACCTTGCCCGCACCGAAGCGCAGCGCTACGCTCAGTACATCAAGTACGGCACCACGCTGAGTCCCTACAACCTTGCGGCACTCGGAGCGGCCGAGCGGTATGCCATGAGCTACCTGGCCGAGGCCGTCGCCATCGCCAACCGCTGCGCAATCCTCAAGGCCGACCCGGCTCTGCGCAACGACCCGGCCCTGGCTGAGGCATGGCGCACTGCCGACAACCTCGAGATACAGGACGACTGGGCCATTGCTCCCATTATCTACATCAATGGGTTCAGCGCCGATGAAATCCGCGACCAGCTGCCCCTCTACAACAGCGCCGCCGACCAAGCTCTGCTCCGCCAGGCCATCCAACTGCTTGAGCTGCACCGCCGCGCCGGAGTCGACCCCATGGAGATAAGCAATGGTCTGATGCAGAGCGCCGGATTCACCGCCGACCAGTGGAACCGCCTGCACGGAAACGTTTGAGATCAATCTAAAATTGTCAATTTGATGAAATGACAAATTGTCATTTTGTCAAATTGACGTTTTTGAGTTTTCTACGGTATGCTGATCGAACAACCGCCTCTGCTCTATCGCTTGCTCTTTCCGGAGGCCGTGTGGCGCATCAAACGCCGCGGCACCAAACCCGTTGTCTACCTCACTTTCGACGACGGCCCCATCCCCGAAGAAACGCCTTGGGTGCTCGACCTGCTCGACCGCTACGGCATCAAAGCCACTTTCTTTATGGTTGGCGACAATGTGCGTCGCCACCCCGAACTCCTTGAGGAGGTGCGCCGCCGCGGCCATAGCTACGGCAACCACACCATGCACCACATTCAGGGCATGAAGGTGCGCGCCGTGCGCTATCTGCGCGATGTCGCCGAAGCCGCCGAACTCATCGACAGCCCTCTGTTTCGGCCTCCCCACGGTCTGCTGCGATGGAAGCAGGCCAAGGCCCTCAAGCAGCGCTACAATATCATTATGTACGACCTGGTGAGCCGCGACTACTCCAAGAAGCTCGACGGCGAGCGCGTGCTGGCCAACGTGAAGCGCTTCGCCCGCGACGGTTCGGTGATTGTTTTCCACGATTCGCTCAAGGCATCGGCCAATATGCGCTACGCTCTGCCTCGCGCCATAGAGTGGCTGCGCGAGCAGGGCTACGAATTTGCCGCAATTCCGATGTGATGGACTGTGGTGCGCTCTGCCGGTTGCTTGAGGAGGCTGGTGCATGCGCAGCCGGGGTATGCCGTGTAGAGCCGGTGCCCGACTGGGAGCGGCGACGCCTGCTCGACTGGCTTGCAAGAGGTTGCCACGGCACCATGGACTACCTCGAGCGCAACGCGCCCCTTGCCGCCGACCCCACCTCGCTGCTCGAAGGGGCGCGCACCATCGCCTGCGCGGCCTTTGCCTATGCCCCCGCCCACGCCTCCGACTGCCATCCCCTTTTCGCCGACTATGCCCGCGGCGCCGACTACCACAAAGTCCTCAAAAAGCGTCTGCGGCCCGTGGCGCGCGCCCTGGAAGAGGCTGCCCCGGGTTCGCGCACGCGAATATGCGTCGACACGGCCCCCGTGCGCGAGCGCTTTTGGGCTCAGGCTGCCGGCATAGGTCGGTGCGGCCTCAACGGGCAGCTCATCGTCCCCGGAGTGGGCTGCGGAGTCTTTCTGGCCGAGATTCTTTGGACGGAAGACGTTGCCGGGGCGCGCAGCGTCGGCGAAGAGGCCGTAGAGAGCGCGTGCGCGGCCTGCGGAGCTTGCGTAGCGGCCTGTCCGGCAGGCGCTTTAGATGGTCGCGGAGGCGTCGACGCCACGCGCTGTCTTAGTTACCTCACCATCGAATACCGCGACGAGTTCCCCGCCGCCCTCCGGCTGACCGGACGCATCTACGGCTGCGACATCTGCCGCGACGTATGCCCCGAAAACCACCCCCACGACCCGCTGCCCGAATTCACAATGCGCCCTGCCATAGCGGCCGTCACGCCTCAGAGCATTGTCGAGCTGACCCCGGAGGCCTACGACGCCCTCACGGCCGGCTCCGCCATACGGCGCGTCTCCGCCGAACAGCTCCGACGCAACCTCAAAGCAAGCGAAATTAAATAGCGGACGCCTGACGCTTGCGAGCTGGAAGCTCGCCCTCATTGGGCATTGGCTCGCCCTCCTTGGGCATTGGCGGAAGTGTTAATGTAGGTTAATCTTTTGTAAGGATTTAGAAATGTGCGTATATTTGCCGCGTGCGCCCGTGCACAACGGTAGAATTATATCGTACCAAAACAACAAGTTAACCTATAATAAATTATCATGAAAAAACTCTATGCATTGCTTGTGGGCCTGCTCATATGTGCAGCCGCAGGCGCAGCGCCCGCCACGACGCTCTACCTCATCGGACAGCCGGCAGGCGGCTGGAGCCCCCTCAAGGGCACCGCAATGACCCAAACGTCGGACGGCGTCTTCGAAATAGACATTACCTTTCCCCAAAACCAGTGGTTCGGTTTCAGCCAGAAGCTCGGCAGCAACGGCAACGACTGGGGAACTATGAACGGCAGCCGCTACGGCGCGCCGTCGAACGACTACAGACCCACACTGGACGTTCCCGTGAGCCTCAGCTATCCGAGCGAAAACTCTTTCCAGCTCGACAAAGGCGAATACCACTTCACGGTAGACACCAACACCAACACGTTCACCGTCAGCGGCCAGGAAATTGAAGATCCCACCGCCAACGTTCTATACCTCCTTGGCACGATTAACAATTGGAACGCGACCGACGCCTACAAGTTCGCCCAGGACGGCAACACTTACACTCTGACGGTTGCCGCACTCTCCGGCGAGTTCAAAATCGCCAACAGCGGCTACAGCCAGCAGTTCTCCGCCTCCAGCCCCATTGAACTCGGCGTACCTACCGTAGTCCAGAACCTCGGCCCTGCCAACTCCACCCTGGCCGTGGGCTCTGCTCAGAACGTAACTCGTAACTACTCAGCTATCGAACCTCTTTATTAGGAGGCACGCCGATAACAGGGTTGCGCCCTCCATTTCGCCTCTTG
>ENA-ORLW01001464-ORLW01001464.1-human-gut-metagenome-genome-assembly--contig:-NODE-1464-length-25735-cov-4.036948_pt1 | contig 25735 bp, 26 predicted proteins | sample MGYA00243017_ERZ508829 | MGnify/ENA primary metagenome ERZ508829 (study PRJEB26277, sample SAMN04329776) | human gut metagenome | biome: human-associated habitat | host: Homo sapiens | place: USA...
ATACAGTTTATTACAGCAATGCTGTTTATTGTATGAGTGCGGAAATTTTCTGCACTCATATTTTTTATTCAGAATATACTTTAAGTAGATTCACGGAGGTGTTTAATCATTAGCAACAAAAACGATACTCAGATTAACGAAGCAATTAACGATAAGGAAGTTAGACTTATCGGCAGTGACGGAAGTCAGCTTGGCATAGTATCAGGAAAAGAAGCTCAGAGGATTGCATATGAAAAGGATTTAGACCTTGTTAAAATTGCACCTGCTGCTAAACCACCTGTATGCAAAATAATGGACTACGGCAAATATTGCTTTGAACAAGCAAAGAAAGAAAAGGAAGCAAGAAAGAACCAGAAAATCGTTGAAGTTAAAGAAGTAAGAATGTCTTCAACTATTGACACTCATGATTTTGAAACAAAAGCAAATCAGGCCAATAAGTTTTTAAAATCAGGTGACAAATTAAAGGTTTCAGTTCGTTTCAGAAAGCGTGCGGTTGCTCATCCACAGCTTGGCGAGGAGTTGCTAGAGAGATTTAAAGAGGCTGTTTCAGAGTTTGGAACGGTTGATAAGAAGCCTAAAATGGAAGGGCGAAGCCTTGTTATGTTCGTCAATCCAAAGACAAATAAATAAACAGATTTACTAAAGTAATTCTTTATTAAGGAGGAAGAAACAATGCCTAAGATGAAAACACACTCAGGTGCTAAAAAGCGTTTTAAGGTTACAGGCTCGGGAAAAGTTAAGTATATGCGTACTAACAAGAGCCACAGACTAATTCAAAAAGGTCACAAAAAAGCAAGACAAACTCGTAATTCTGCATATGCTTCAGCAGCAGATGAGAAGAACTTAAAGCAGCTTATCCCATACAAATAAACGAGTATAGGGAAACCGAAGAAATTTATAAAAACTAGGAGGAATTTACTATGGCTCGTGTAAAGGGAGCAATGATGACTCGAAAGAGAAGAAATAAAACCCTAAAGCTTGCAAAAGGTTACTGGGGTGCTAAGAGCAAACACTTCAAAATGGCTAAAGAAGCTGTAATGAAGTCAGGACAATATGCATATATCGGAAGAAAGCAGAAGAAAAGAGAATTCAGAAAGCTATGGATTACAAGAATTTCTGCTGCTTGCAAAATGAACGGTATCAACTACTCACAGTTTATGAACGGTGTTAAGAAAGCCGGAATCACATTAAACAGAAAGATGCTTTCAGAAATCGCAATCAACGATCCGGAGGGCTTCAAATCAATAGTAGAGCAGGCAAAGGCTGCTCTTAACTAAAACATTTTAACACGCTGAGTGGTTACGCTCTAGCGTGTTTTGTTGTTTATTATGGAATGTTAAAAGTTGTATGCAAAGGGGGATTTTATGCTGATTACAAGCAATGAAAATGCAAATATCAAGCTTTATGTAAAGCTTTCGTCAAGCAAAAAAGCTCGTGATGAGCATAATGAATTTACCACCCAGGGCAGCAGAATTTTGAAAGAAGCGGTTTTGGAGAACGCTGACATTCAGATGATTTTTGCGACAGAGTCGGGTTTTGAAAGGGACAGGCTTTTTTTAGAAAAATATGCTGATAAAATTATTTTTATCAGTGAAAATGTTGCAAAAAAAATAAGCGATACAAAATCAAATCAGGGCGTTTTTGCTGTGATTAATAAACCGGAGAAAAAGGCTTTGTCCGCTCAATCTTTAAACGGAAAATATGTTGTTTTAAATAATATTCAGGATCCGGGTAATTTGGGAACCATATTAAGAACTGCCGACGCTGTAGGTGTGTCGGGAGTTATTCTTTCGGAAAATTGCTGTGATTTATACAATCCTAAGGTTGTTCGTTCAACTATGGGAAGTCTTTTCAGGCTGAATATATATACAGAAAACAGTTTTTGTGATGTATGCAGCATTTTGAAAGATAACGGTGTAAAAACATATGCGGCAGTTGTTTCAAAAACAGCTCATGAAATAAAGTCTGTTGAATTTGCAAAAGACTCTGCTATAGTTATCGGGAATGAGGGCAATGGCTTGAAATACGAGCATACCGGTCTTTGTGACGAGTGTGTTACCATAGCCATGAACGGTAATATTGATTCACTTAATGCAGGTATTGCAGCAGCAATCTTAATGTGGGAAATGACTAAGTAATTAACTCGATTACATATCGTATAAGACAGATTTTAGGGGCGGTGACATCAATGGGAAATGCTAATGAAAACTTGAAGTATTGGATATGGCTGACGATTGCTTTCGGTCCTGCTAACCCTCGGAAGTGGGAGGTTTTGCAGGGATACAACAGTATATCTGATTTTTATAATGAAGCTGTAAACGGCAGGTTCCCGCAGGGACTTTTGGATAAAGAGATCAATTCTATTAAGTCGGCATCTATGTTCACTGCTGAGCAGACAATAGCATATTGCGAAAAAAAGGGCATAAATATATATTGCTATGAAGACGAAGCTTTTCCTAATATGCTGAGAGAGATTTCAAATCCGCCGTCTGTTTTGTTCAGCTTAGGTGATATAAGTTTTATAAATGAAAAAGTTATTATAGCAGTTGTCGGGGCGAGAGATGCTTCGCCGTATAGTCTTAATGCTGAAAAAATACTTCTTTTGTCAATGCTTGAAAAAGGAATACGCTTTGCAAGCGGTTTTGCGGTTGGTGTTGATTCGCTGGCAAATGAAGTTTCACTTGAAGCGAATGAAAAATCAGCGGCAGTTTTAGCCTGCGGACTTGAATATGATTATCCGGAGGGAACAACATCACTTAAACTGTCAGTCGGTAAATGCGGAGCTGTAATATCTGAGTATTTTCCGAATCATAAACCAAGGTCTAAGGATTTTGTAGCAAGAAACAGAATTCTTGCAGGACTTAGTATGGGGGTTTTTGTTGTTGAAGCAAGTCAAAAAAGCGGAGCTTTGAGATCAGCGTCGATGGCACTTAATCAAGGCAAGGATATATTCACAATAGTACCTCATAATATTTTCGACAAGCGTTATTTCGGTCAGAGAGATTTATTAAAAGATGGTGCTATTCCGGTGTTTTCGTGCGAAGATATTTCAAATGAATATATAAACAATTTTTCGCACAGATTAAATTTTGTTCCGAATGATTCACAGTTTGTTTCTATAGAACGAAATTATAAATCTAACAGAAGTGCAAAAACAATCGGTGAAAAAATAATATCAAAACAAAATAAAAAGAGTTCAAATTCTATTAAGGAATTTGACACCGAACGGGGTAAATTAACAAACGAAACTGACGACAGCAGAACACTGAGTATCACTGCATCATATGCAGACACATCTGATTTAAGTGAAATTCAAAAGAGAATTTATGATGAGCTTTCAGGTGGGGTTATGCATGCAGATCAGCTGTGTGAAAAGCTGTCTTTAGATATATCGGTTCTTTTAGTTGAACTCACAGAGCTTGAGCTTTTGGGTATAATAAAGTCACTTTCGGGAAAGAGATATATGCTTTCATAAAGAGCCGAACATGATGATTTTTAAGTTTTAACAATATGACTGAAAAACTAAGGATTTCAGTTATGAATTGGAGGATTAATATGTCTAATCTTATTATAGTTGAGTCGCCTAAAAAGGTTGAGACAATAAAAAGATACCTCAAGGGTGACTATGAAGTTATTGCTTCTATGGGGCATCTTCGTGATTTGCCGAAATCTAAAATCGGAGTTGATATTGAGCACGATTTTAAGCCTGAGTACTGTGATATTAAGGGAAAAGAAAAAACTATTTCGGAAATAAAGAAAAAGGCAAAAAAAGCTGATAATGTTTATCTTGCCGCCGACCCTGATAGGGAGGGAGAGGCTATTTCCTGGCATTTGGCTAATATTTTAAATCTGGATTTAAACGACAACAACAGAATTACATTCAATGAAATTACCAAATCAGGTATAGAAGCAGGAATAAAATCACCCAGAATGATTGACTTAAATAAAGTCAATGCACAGCAGGCAAGAAGAATACTTGACAGAATAGTCGGATATAAGCTGTCACCTTTTTTGTGGAAAAAAGTCAGAAGAGGACTTTCAGCAGGGCGTGTGCAGTCGGCTGCTGTAAGAATGATTGTTGACCGTGAAAATGAAATCAAGAATTTCGTTTCAAAGGAATATTGGTCGATAGACGCAAAGCTTTGTACGCAAGGTTCAAAAAAAGCATTTGATGCTTCTCTTGCCACTGTTGACGGAAAAAAATTTGAAGCTGACAATCATGTTCCTGTTGATGAAATTGTAAAAAGGCTTGAGTCTGCTGATTTCACAGTGGTTAATATTAAAAAGAGCGTGAGGAAGAAAACCCCTCAGGCACCTTTTACTACATCAACTCTTCAGCAAGACGCTTCAAAAAGACTTGGATTTCAGACAACAAGAACTATGAGAACAGCTCAGGAGCTTTATGAGGGTGTTGATATTAAAGGACTCGGTTTAACAGGTCTTATCACCTATATGAGAACTGACAGTTTGAGAATTTCCGATGAGGCAAAGGCTGAGGCATATAAGTTTATCGAAGATAAGTTTGGCACAGATTATATACCTAAACAGCCTAAAAAATTTAAAACAAAGGGCAATGCGCAGGACGCTCACGAGGCTATCAGACCGACTATCCCGTCACTTACACCGGACAAGGTAAAAGAAAGCGGAGTCACAAACGACCAGTATAAGCTATATAAGCTTATTTGGGAACGCTTCATTGCCAGTCAGATGGAAAACTGTTTGCTCAATACAGTAGCTGTTGATATTGAAGCTGACGGATGTATTTTTAAAGCGTCGGGACATACGGTTAAATTTGACGGATTTACTGTGATTTATGACGATGTATCAAAGGATGACGATAAAAAAATCCTTCCGGAGCTTAGTAAGGGTGATAAGCTTTCAGTTAAGTCACTTTGCGGGAATCAGCATTTCACACAGCCTCCTGCAAGATATACAGAGGGTACTTTAGTAAAAGCATTTGAAGAAAACGGCATAGGCCGTCCTTCGACATATGCATCAACTATAAAGACAATTTTCGACAGGAATTATGTTGAGCGTGAGGGAAAGCAGATTAAGCCTACTATTTTAGGTGAAGTAATAACAAATCTTATGCTTGAGCATTTTAACAGAATAGTTGATTTAAAGTTTACAGCCCGAATGGAAGACGACCTTGACAGCATTGAAGAGGGCAAGCAGGACTGGACAAAAACCCTTGATTCTTTCTATGCTGATTTTGAAAAAACACTGACCACGGCAGAGGATGTTATGGACGGTAAAAGGGTTAAGATTCCTGATGAAAAAACAGACCAGGTCTGTGAGGTCTGCGGAAAACCTATGGTTATAAAAATTGGTAAGTTCGGAAAGTTTTTAGCCTGTTCGGGATTTCCCGACTGCACAAACACAAAAAAGATTGTTATCGAAACAGACGGGATTTGTCCGTACTGCGGTAAGAAAATTCTTCAAAAGAAATCTAAAAGAGGAAAGAAATATTTCGGCTGTGAGGATAATCCTAAATGCGAGTTTATGACATGGGATACTCCTGTAGCCGATAAGTGTCCCGACTGCGGTTCAACGCTCTTCCAAAAGGGCGGAAAAAAGGGCAAGCTTATATGTCACAAGACCGACTGCGGATATGAAAAGGATTTATCGGATGAATAACAATGAAGTAATAGTTATCGGAGCAGGGCTTGCCGGTACAGAAGCAGCTTTTACTCTTGCCGAGGGCGGGGCTTTTGTTAAGCTTTACGAAATGAAGCCTAAAAAGTTTTCACCTGCACATAAATACAGCGGATTTGCTGAGCTTGTATGTTCAAATTCTCTGAAAGCAGACAGGGTTGAATCAGCCGCGGGAATGCTCAAAGAGGAAATGCGCATTTTGGGTTCGATTACTATGAAATCGGCTAATGAAAACAGGGTTTCCGCCGGAGGTGCTCTGGCTGTTGACAGAGAGGGTTTTTCTGATTATATAACCGAAAGTATAAAATCACATCCTAATATTGAAGTTATCAGTGAAGAGGTTTTGAAAATCCCTCTTGATAAAAATGTGATTATAGCTACAGGACCTTTGACATCAGACGGTTTGGCAGAATCTATAAAAAGTCTGTGCGGAGATTATCTTTATTTTCATGATGCGGCAGCACCTATTGTGACTTACGAAAGCTTGGATAAAAATAAAGTATTTTTTGCCTCACGATACGGAAAGGGCGAGGCTGATTATATAAACTGTCCTATGACAAAAGAAGAGTATATGACTTTTTATAACGAACTTATAGGTGCAGAAGCTGTAGAGCTTAAACACTTTGAAAAGGACAATTTAGATGGCATGAACAGCGGTTCAAAATCAAAGGATAAGTTTAAGGTCTATGAGGGCTGTATGCCTATTGAGGTTTTAGCAAACAGAGGCGAAGATACTATGCGTTTCGGTCCGCTGAAGCCCGTTGGTCTGACAGACCCTAACACAGGCAAACGCCCGTATGCAGTTGTTCAGCTGAGAGCGGAAAACCGTGACGGCACGCTTTATAATATGGTGGGTTTTCAGACAAATTTAAAATTCGGCGAGCAGAAAAGAGTTTTTTCTCTTATACCGGGACTTGAAAATGCCGATTTTATCAGATACGGTGTTATGCATAGAAATACATTTATCAATTCCCCGAAGCTTTTGACAGAATATTTTAATATGCGTGAGCATGAAAATATATTTTTTGCAGGACAGATAACGGGAGTTGAAGGTTATATTGAATCGGCTGCAAGCGGAATATTAGCAGGCGAAAATATGCTGAGAAAACTTAAGGGGAAGGATATGATTTCACTGCCGAGAGAGTCAATGCTCGGTGCGTTGTCTAAATACATAAGTGATGAAACTGTAGTGAACTTTCAGCCTATGGGTTCTAATATGGGTATTCTTCCGCCTCTTGAAGAAAGAATTAAGGATAAAAGAGAAAGATATAAACGGATTTCTGAGCGTGGACTGAAAAAGCTTCATGAGTTAGCAGATGAGCTCGGCATTTAATATTAATTATTATAAATAAAAGAAGGAGAAATGCTTTTAATAAAGCATATTATTGATAATGAAAATAATTATTGACGCATTCGGCGGTGATAATGCTCCTCTTGAAGTAATAAAGGGAAGCATTGAAGCAAAAAAAGATTTTAACGCAGATATATGCTTAGTAGGTGACGAAGAAAAAATAAAAAAATGTGCAGAGCAAAACTCACTCAATATAAAAGGGCTTGAGATTAAACATGCTCCAAGCGTTATTGAAATATGTGACGAGCCAACTGAAGTTATAAAATCAAAGTCAGACTGCTCTATGGCAGTAGGTTTAAAAATGCTTGCAGACGGTGAGGGTGACGCTTTTGTTTCGGCAGGGTCAACAGGTGCTTTGGTTGTAGGTGCGACATTTATTGTTAAAAGAATAAAAGGAATAAAAAGGGCAGCACTAGCCACGATTTTGCCTACTCATTCAAAACCGACAATGATTTTAGATGTCGGTGCTAACGCAGACTGCCGCCCTGAAATGCTTGTTCAGTTTGCAGTTATGGGAAGCATTTATATGAATAAAATAATGTCTGTAAATTCGCCTTCTGTTATGCTTGCGAACATAGGTGAAGAGCCTTCAAAGGGCAGGGAGCTTGAAACAGAAACATATAAGCATTTAGGGCTTGCTCCTTTGAATTTTAAAGGAAATATCGAAGCGAGAGATATTCCGAAAGGTAAATGCGATGTTGTTGTAACTGACGGATATACGGGAAATATTATTTTGAAGCTTTATGAGGGAATGGGTAAGTTTTTCTCAACTGAGCTTAAAGAAATACTTCTTGGAAATTTTGTTTCAAAAATCGCAGCACTTATGCTTTTAAAAAAAGTGAATAGATTTAAAAAGAAAATGGATTATTCCGAGTATGGAGGTGCACCTCTGCTCGGAACTGCGAAACCTGTGATAAAAGCACACGGAAGCTCAAATGCTAAAGCGTTTTACAATGCAATCAGGCAAGCGTATAAGTTTACCGAAACCAATGTCATAGGTGAGGTCAGCGAAAGCCTTTTAAAAATGAAAGAGAATAAATCTAAGATTAAAATAGAAGAATAAACAAGTGAAAACTATTAACAGAAACGGAGTATTTTAAGAAAATGGACAGTCGTTTTGCGGATTTGGATAAAAGACTTGATGAATTTCAGAATATTATAAATTATAAGTTTAAAAATCGAAAACTTTTATATGAAGCTTTGTCACATTCTTCATATGCAAATGAGGTTAAGAAGAAGCATTGCAATAGTAATGAGCGCTTGGAATTCTTAGGTGATTCGGTTTTGTCTATTGTTGTTTCCGATTATATATACAAACAGTTTAATCATTTGCCTGAGGGTGAGCTTACTAAGCTCAGAGCGTCCCTTGTCTGTGAAAAAGCTTTGTTTGAGTTTTCTAATCAAATAAAACTCGGTGATTATATTTTGCTCGGAAAGGGTGAGCTTAGGGGCGGAGGCAACAAACGCCCGTCTATCCTTTCAGACGCTTTTGAAGCGGTGATAGCTGCTATTTATTTAGACGGTGGATTAGACGCTGCAAAAGCACACATACTCAGATTTATGCCTGACAATATTATTTCAAAGAAAAAAGAGAGTTATGATGATTATAAAACAATTCTTCAGGAGATAATTCAAAGAAACCCTGAGGAAAATGTTGAGTACCGATTGGTTGACGAGAGCGGTCCTGACCATGATAAAAAATTCACAGTCAGGGTAATGCTTAACTCAAACATAATAGGCGAGGGAACAGGAAAAAGTAAAAAGAACGCTGAACAGATGGCGGCGAAAGAAGCTTTGGAGCTTATGGGATATGGCAAAGTGTAATATTTCATTTTTCATTCCTCATTTGGGCTGTCCGCACAAATGCAGTTTTTGTAATCAGAATTCAATAACAGGACAGAGTGCAGGGAATATTCCGCACAAAGAGGATATTGAAAAAACACTTAAAAAAGCAATTTGTGAGATTGATGATAAGGATAAAAATATAACTGAAATAGCCTATTTCGGCGGGAGCTTTACAGCGATTAAGCGTGAATATATGTTAGAGCTTTTAGACGCTGCACAGCCTTTTATCGGCGAGGGGAAATTTGCCGGGATACGGATTTCGACAAGACCGGACTGCATTGATGAAGAAATTCTTCATATTTTAAAAAGTCATCATGTTACTGCCATTGAGCTCGGCTGTCAATGAATGATACGGTTTTAAAAGCTAACGAACGGGGACATTCAAGAGAAGATGTTATTAAAGCGTCAAAGCTTATTAAAGAGTTTAATATAAAGCTGGGACTGCAAATGATGGTTGGGCTTTATATGTCAACTCCTGAAATTGATATGTATACAGCAAATGAAATTTTAAAGCTTTCACCTGAAGAAGTGAGAATATACCCTGTTGTAATAATGGAAAATACAAAGCTTGGGAGTTTGTTTAAAAGCGGGGAGTATATTCCTTATGACTTTAAAGATGCAGTTAAGCTTTCTTCGCAGATATTATCATTGTTTGAGCAAAACGGAATATCGGTTATAAAGCTCGGACTTCATGCAAGTGAAGTTGTAGAAAAGGATTGTATCGGAGGTTTTTATCACCCTGCTTTCAGAGAGCTTTGCGAAAGTGAGATTTATAAAAACAAGATTGAAGATATGCTCAAAAAAACTAAAGCAGATATTGACAGGGTTATTGTCAGTGTCAATCCTAAAATTGTGAGTAAAGTTATCGGACAAAAAAGGTCTAATATAGAGTATTTTGAAAATAAAGGTATAAGTTTAAAAGTTACTCAAAATGATAAGCAGAAAGAGGATATAAAAATAGTGGAAATCCATTAAGGATTTTTATGTAGAAAGGCGTAAAAATATGTATTTGAAATCACTTGAATTACACGGATTTAAGTCTTTTCCGGATAAAATTAAACTTGACTTCAACAAAGGTTTAACAGGTGTTGTCGGGCCTAACGGAAGCGGTAAATCGAATATCGGCGACGCTGTGCGCTGGGTTCTTGGTGAACAGTCGTCAAAAAGCCTCAGAGGCGGAAAAATGGAGGATGTTATTTTCGCCGGAACACAGCTTAGAAAGTCGGTTGGATTTGCATCGGTAACTTTAAATATAGATAATTCAGACAGGTCGCTTAATGTTGAAAACGATTTGGTTTCAGTAACAAGAAAGCTGTATCGAAACGGTGACAGTGAATACATAATAAACGGCGAACAGGTAAGACTTAAGGATATTGTAGAGCTGTTTATGGATACAGGTCTCGGTAAGGACGGATATTCGATTATCGGTCAGGGAAGGATAGCAGATATAGTTTCGGGAAAATCAACCGAACGGCGTGAGATTTTTGAAGAGGCAGCGGGTATATCTAAATTCAGGCATAAAAAAGCAGAAGCAGAAAGAAAGCTTGCAGCTTCTGAGGACAATATACTGAGACTTACCGACATCTTAGGCGAACTTGAGAGCCGTGTCGGACCTTTAAAAAACCAGTCTGAAAAGGCAAAGAAATATCTCGTTTTAAGAGATGAAAGAAAAGTATTAGAGGTTTCATTATGGGTTGCTAAGCTTGATGAGCTGAAAATCACATTGACAGAGCTTGATGAAAAAATTCTTTCATGCACTGCTGAATATGAAGCACTCACCCGTGAGCTCGATGAAATTGATGAAACTATTGATGATAACAACATGGGACGGGCTAAATGTACCGACCGTATTGAAGAGTTAAGAGAGCTTATTCATAACACTGAGCAGATAAGCGGTGAAGCTAATTCTAAAATTGCCGTTTTAGAAAATGATATTGAGCATATAAACGAAGCTATAAAAGGTTTTGAAGAACAAATTCTGAAAACACAAAACAGTGACAGTGAGTTTAAAGAACAAATTGAAAGAAATGAAGCTGAGCTGTTAAAGCTTTCCGAAGATAAAGTGTCGGTTCAAAAAGAAATCGACGCCACTCAGAATGAGCTTTCGGGGCTTGCTTTAAAGTCTGATGAATTTGACAAGAGTATAAGCGACAAAGGTAATGAGATAAACGGACTTTATGTAAAAAAATCCGAGCTCACATTTATGATTGAAAGCAGTCTTTCAAGCATAAATGAAAACGAAAAGCTTATCAGCGAGGGAGAAGTTTATATTCAAAACGCTGAAAAGCTTGTAAGTCAGAATAATGAAGAAAAAAGAGAAATTCAAAAAGCCATTGCCGAGGTTGACGAAAAGATTTCCGAGTTTAATAACCGAATAGCAGGGATTTCAAAGCTGCATGAGTCCAAAACAAAGGCTTTGAATGAGAAAAGAGAAAAATATACCAAAAAGGAAATCAGACTTCGTGAGTTGAGAGGCAAGGTCAACCTTCTTAACGATTTGGAAAACTCTATGGAGGGGTTTGCAAATTCGGTAAAGCAGATTATAAAAGCTAAAAAGCATGGACAGATAAAAGGAATTTACGGCTCTGTTGCACAGCTTATAACAGTAGAAGGAAAATATTCGACTGCAATTGAAACAGCGTTGGGCGGTGCAATGCAGAATATCATTGTTGATAATGAGGACACCGCAAAGCGTGCAATAAGACATCTGAAAGAAACCCGTTCGGGAAGAGCGACATTTCTGCCGATAACATCAGTTAAGCCGAGAGAATTCAGAGAAAGCGGATTTGAAAACTGTGAGGGTTTTGTTGCAATAGCAAGCGACTTGGTTTCGGCTGATGAAAGGTTTAATGGCATTATAAAATCCTTGCTGGGAAGAATAGTTATTGCCGAGGATATAGACCTTGCAACACTTATTGCTAAGAAGTACGGATACAGATTCAAAATTTGTACCCTTGACGGTCAGGTTATAAATGCGGGAGGTTCATTTACCGGAGGAAGCACATCACGTTCATCCGGTATACTCACAAGAAAAAATGAAATTGAAGATATTAAGCTTGAAATATCGGATTTGGACGCTCAGACAGCTGAGCTTTCACAGTCGCTTGAAAGCTTAAAGCAGGAGGTAACCAAGCTCGGATTTGATATAGACGGCGAAAAAGAACTTTTATCAGAGCATATGACTGATAAAGTCCGTTTCGAGGGTGAGCTGAATCGTTTAAGAGATTTGGGTAAAAGCTATGATGATAAGCTTGACGATGCAGAACACCAGATTGAAATGCTCAAATCCAAAATTATATCATCAAAAGAAAATGCTCAGAACGCACAAAAGGAACTTGAAAGCATTAATGTTAAGATTGCTGAAACTGAGAAAAATCTGGACGAAACACAGTCAAAAATTCAGAGCTTCAAGGACAGCAGAGAGAGCCTTTCTCAAAAGCTTTCTGACCGAAAAATCAGGTTTATTGAGCTTGAGCGTGACGAGCAGGCGGTTATGCTTTCTATTGAGCAGTTGAAAGAAGCTGCGAGAAATGCAAATGATGTTAAGACACGACTTGATTTGCAAATACTTGAAAGCAAGTCACAAATTGAAGAAAAACATAAATTAATTGAAAATATCAAGGGCAGCATTACAAATTCCAAAGCTGAAATTGATAAATATAACAGTGAGATAAGAAAAGAACAGCTTGCTTATCAAGATTACGAGGCTAAGAGTGCTAAACAAAGAGCTTATCAGAAAACTAAAATCGATGAGCGTGAAAACATTTCCCGTGAGCTTGAAAGAGGTTCTGAGAAAAAGTCTAATTTTGAGGCACAGCATGACAAAATCATTTCAGAACTTTATGAAGTTTATGAATTAACAAGAAGCGAAGCTATTGCCGAGGCTAAGCCGATTGAGAATGTGTCTGAGGCAAATAAAGAACTTAATTTGCTGAAGAATAAAATGAAATCCTTAGGCTCTGTCAATCTTGAAGCAATTGATGAATATGTTGAGGTTTCAAAGCGTTATGAATTTATGAAAGCTCAGCTGGGCGATGTTGTTAAATCGAAAAATGAGCTTGAAAAGCTTATTGACGAACTCACAGAGAATATGAAAGCTATTTTCTCAGAGAGTTTTAATAAAATAAACGATAACTTTAAAAAGATTTTCGTTGAGCTTTTCGGCGGCGGTGCGGCAGAGCTTGTTTTATCGGACCCTGAAAATATTTTAGAGTCCGGAATTGAAATAAAGGTTGCACCTCCCGGTAAGGTAATCAAAAATCTTATGAGCTTATCAGGAGGAGAACAGGCATTCGTAGCTATTGCAATTTATTTCTCAATACTTAAAATAAAGCCGTCTCCGTTTTGTATTCTTGATGAGATTGAAGCGGCACTTGATGATGTAAATGTCACCAAATATGCCCAGTATTTAAGAAACTTTACTGATACAACTCAATTCATATTGATCACTCACAGACGAGGAACAATGGAAGAGTGTGATGTGCTTTACGGTGTTACAATGCAGGAAAAGGGCGTATCAAAACTTCTTAAAATGGAAGTCGGACAGCAGATTGAAATGGAATAAATTATTTTAAACAGAGGATTTGACTATGGGATTATTTAAGAAATTAAAACAGGGCTTATCAAAAACGAACAATGCGTTTTTAGGTAAAATCAATTCGATGCTCGGTGCATTTACAAAGATTGATGAAGAGCTTTTTGAGGAACTTGAAGAAACTCTTATTATGTGTGATATCGGTGTTAATACATCAATGAGAATATGTGACGAGCTGAGAGAACGTGTTAAAACAGAGGGTATTACCGACCCTAATATGATAAAGGATTTGCTTAAAGATGTTATTGCAGATATGCTTGGCGAAGAACAGGAGCTTGACCTTTCTACAAAGCCGTCTGTTATTTTGGTGATTGGTGTAAACGGTGTTGGAAAAACCACCACAATCGGCAAGCTTGCAAATCAGCTTAAAAACGATGGCAAAAAGGTTCTTGTCGCTGCGGCTGATACTTTCCGTGCTGCTGCTATTGAACAGCTTGAAGTATGGACCGAACGAGCAGGAGTGCCTATTATCAAGCAAAAGGAAGGTTCTGATCCTGCCGCTGTGGTTTTTGATGCGTTAACTGCCGCAAAAGCACGTTCAGTTGATGTGGTTATATGCGATACAGCAGGCAGACTTCACAACAAGAAAAACCTTATGGATGAGCTTAAAAAGATTTCGAGAATTGTTCACGAACAGGCAGAGGGCAGTTCTTTAGAAGTTCTTTTAGCACTTGATGCAACAACAGGACAGAACGCAGTCAATCAGGCAAAGCAGTTTAATGAGGTTGCTGATATTACCGGTATTATACTTACCAAGCTTGACGGAACAGCAAAGGGAGGAATTATTATTTCTATTACTGAAGATTTGAAAATTCCTGTTAAGCTGGTAACCATAGGAGAAGGAATAGATGATATAGAGCCGTTCAACTCACATGATTTTGTGAATGCTTTGTTTGAGTAAAATTAAAAAGGAGAATAACGTGAAAAATACTTTTTCACGCACGTTTTTGAGCCTTTGCCGCAAAAAAGGTATTGCGTCAATTCCGTTGCCGGAACCGGCTCAAATTCCGTAGAAAGGCATGGTGATTAAAATGAAGCTTTTATTTGTAGAATATCCAAAATGTACAACCTGTAAAAAAGCAAAGGCATTTTTAGATGCTAATGGGTTAGACTACACCGACCGTCACATTAAAGAAGAGAATCCAAGTGTTGATGAGCTAAAAAGTTGGATTGAGAAATCAGGACTTGATGTAAAGAGATTTTTTAACACAAGCGGAATTTTGTATCGCGAAATGGGTTTAAAGGATAAATTAGCAGATATGTCGGAAGATGAAAAACTGACAATCCTTTCAAGCGACGGAATGCTTGTTAAAAGACCGATTTTGGTCGGTGATGATTTTGTGCTTGTTGGATTTAAAGAAAGCCAGTGGACAGAAAAGCTTGAAGTTAAGAGGTAAGGAGCAGCTTTAAAATGAAACTTATTTTAGCGACTAATAATAAGGGAAAAGTTAAAGAGTTTAAAGAGATTTTATCTCCGCTTGGATTTGAGGTCGTTTCTCAGTCAGAAGCAGGGATAAACATAGAAGTTGAAGAAACGGGAACAACCTTTGAAGAGAATGCTGTTTTAAAAGCCAAAGCTATTTATGATATTACAAAAACTTATGTTATAGCAGATGACAGCGGACTTGAAGTTGACGCCCTTGATAAAAAACCGGGTATATATTCAGCTCGTTATGAAGGTCTCGAAACCGCACATGAGAGAAATATGAAGATTTTAAACCAGCTTGACGGAATTGATGACAGTAAGCGTGCAGCAAGATTTGTCTGCACAATTTGCCTTATCCGTGATAACGGTGAAATTAACACTGTCAGAGGGACTTGCGAGGGTAAAATCGGATATGAAGAAAAAGGAACAAACGGATTTGGCTATGACCCTATATTTATATACAATGATAAAACTTTGGCTCAGATGAGCGAAGATGAAAAAAACAGCATTTCTCACAGAGGAAATGCAATAAAAGAGCTGCTGAAGATTATATAGTGTTTTGTATTTTTCGGCAAAAGAAAGGCAGATGAAAAAATTTTATGTTGACATCAAAGCAAAGAGCGTATTTAAAGAGTATATCAAATAAGCTCAGTCCTGTCTTCCAGATAGGAAAGGGAGGGGTTTCAGCCTCACAGATAAGTCAGATAGACGATTATCTTCGTGTACACGAGATTATGAAAATCCGAGTGCTTGATAACTCACTTTATAACGCAAAGGAAGCCGCATCAGAAATTTCTGATGCGATAGAGGCTGATGTTGTTCAGGTTATCGGCTCAATAGCAATATTGTATAAAGAAAATAAAAAAGAACCTCAAATTAAACTGCCTGAATAAGTTCTATTGTCATATTTTTTAGTGTTTTAAGTTTTAAAAAAGGAGATGGATTGAAGTGAAAAATATTGCGGTTTTCGGAGGAACATTTAATCCGTTTCATAAAGGTCATAAAAATTTGATATCACAAGCTTCAAAGGCTTTAAAATTTGATGAGATTATTATAATTCCTTCAAAAATACCTCCGCACAAAAAAGCAGAATGCTTAGCGGATAAAAATGACAGAATAAGAATGATTGAGCTTTCACTTGAGAATAATAGTATTGACTGTGATAATATTATAATAAGTGATATTGAATTGAACCGAAAAGGGAAAAGCTATTCAGTTGAGACGCTAAAATCATTGAAAGAAATTTATCCTGATGCAGAGTATAAGCTTCATTTTGTTATGGGAAGCGATATGCTTTTGTATTTTAAAAAATGGTATGAATATCGAAAGCTGCTTGGACTTTGTACATTGGTTTGTTTAAGCCGCTGTGATGAGGATACAGGTAAACTGAAAGCTTGTGCAGATGAGCTTGAAGCTCTTGGCGGAGAGGTTATAATTGTTCCGATAAAGCCGTTTGAAATATCTTCAACTGATATAAGAAAAGCGTTTAAACTAAAAGATTATGAAAAGCTGACTTGCTATTTGGATAAAAAGGTAGTAGAATACATTTTAGAAAAGAATTTGTATATTGAAGATTTTGATAGTATTAACTATGACAAGAAAATAAAGTTTTTTAAAAGTGTTTTAAAAAACAGACTCAGCAAAAAACGCTATCATCATTCTGTTTGTGTTGCAAACGAAGCTAAAGCTTTGGCTAAGGAAAACGGTTATAATGAAAGACAATCATATCTTGCAGGTCTTATTCACGATGTTTGTAAAGAGGACAGTACAGAAAATCAGCTTGAGCTTATGTCCAGAGCTAAAACATATATAGACGATACTGAAAAGTCGGCTAAAGTTTTATATCACGGCATAGCCGGTTCGGTTTTTATTGAAGAGGAATTAGGGATTTGTGATGAAGATGTTCAAAACGCTGTAAGATATCACACAGTGGCAAGAGAAGGAATGTCAACACTTGAAAAGATTGTATATCTTGCCGATTTGGTTTCAGAGGACAGGACATACAGTGATGTCAAAAGATACAGAAAGCTTGCACATAAGGATTTGGATATCGGAATGCTTGAGGCACTTAAATATTCGATTAAGGACACAGTTGATAATGAGTGTGAAATAGTGGGTTCCACTCTTTTGGCATATAATGAGTATATAAGGAAATTAAAAAATAAGAAGTAAAAAGGAGAAGTGCAAATGACTCTTGAAGAGAAATTAAATCTTATTATTAAAACACTGGATACAAAAAAAGCCGAAGATATACAAGCAATAAAAATCAGTGATTTAACAATAATCGCAGATTATTTTATTATAGCTAACGGTATGTCATCAACCCAAACCAGAGCGTTGGCTGACGAGGTTGAATTTAAGATGAAACAGCAGGGTGCTGAACCTCTGAGGGTTGAGGGTGAGCGTGGTGCTAACTGGATAATTATAGACTACGGTGATGTTGTTGTTCATGTGTTTTATAAGGAAACAAGAGAGCATTACAACCTTGAACGCCTTTGGGCAGACGGGGAGCATATTGATATAAATAAGTTTTTAGATTAGAGCAGATTTATATATTTTAAACTACCGATGCAGTGAAATTTTGAATTTATGTTTCGAAAATAAAAGCATAACGCTTTTTACAGATAAAAAATAAACACAAAGGATTGAAAAGAATGGATTACAATTTTAAAGCAATTGAAAAGAAATGGCAGAATATCTGGGACAAAAACAAGACTTTTGAGGCAACTTCCGATTATTCAAAACCGAAGTTTTATGCTCTTGTTGAGTTTCCGTATCCGTCAGGACAAGGGTTACATATCGGACATCCCCGTCCGTATACAGCAATGGATATTGTTTCAAGAAAGAAAAGGCTTGAAGGATATAATGTGTTATTCCCGATGGGCTGGGACGCATTCGGACTTCCTACTGAAAATTTTGCTATTAAGAATAAAATTCACCCTGCTGTTGTAACAGAAAAAAATATTGAGAGATTTAAAAGTCAGCTTAAAATGCTTGGTCTTTCATTCGACTGGGACAGAGAGGTAAATACAACAGACCCTGATTATTTTAAGTGGACTCAGTGGATATTTATCCAGATGTTCAAAAAGGGACTTGCTTATAAGAGTGAAATGGCAGTAAACTGGTGTACCTCATGCAAAGTTGTTTTAGCCAATGAAGAGGTTGTCGGCGGTGTTTGTGAACGCTGCGGCGGTGAGGTAGTTCACAAGGTTAAAAGCCAATGGATGCTGAAGATTACCGAGTATGCACAAAGACTTATTGATGATTTGTCCGAAGTTAATTACCTTGACAAAATAAAAACTACTCAGAAAAACTGGATTGGTCGTTCAGAGGGTGCAGAGGTTGATTTTGAAACCTCCGAGGGTGATATTCTTACTATTTATACAACCCGTCCCGATACACTTTTCGGTGCAACATATATGGTTATTTCACCTGAGCACCCTATTTTAAAGAAGTGGGAACCGAGTTTAAGCAATAACGATGCTATCCATGAGTATCAGGAAAAATCAGCAAGAAAATCTGATTTTGAAAGAACGGAAATGGTTAAGGAAAAAACCGGTGTTAAGCTTGAAGGCGTTAATGCAATAAACCCTGTAAACGGCAGAGAAATTCCAATATTCATTTCTGATTATGTTTTGATGGGATACGGAACAGGTGCAATTATGGCCGTTCCTGCACATGATACCCGTGACTATGATTTTGCTAAGGTATTCAATCTGCCTATAATAGAAGTTGTTAAGGGCGGTGATGTGACTAAAGAAGCATTTACCGATTGTGCAACGGGAATTATGACAAACTCAGGTTTCTTGGACGGACTGACTGTTGAAGAAGCTAAAGTGAAAATCAAAGATTGGCTTGAAGAGACAGGAAAGGGCAAGAAAAAGGTAAACTATAAGCTTCGTGACTGGGTGTTCTCCCGTCAGAGGTATTGGGGAGAGCCTATCCCTATAGTGCATTGTGATAAATGCGGATATGTGCCTATACCTGAAAGTGAGCTTCCGCTCACATTGCCTGATGTTGACAGCTATATGCCGACTGACAATGGTGAGTCGCCGTTGTCTGCTCTTGACAGCTTTATAAATACAACCTGTCCGAAATGCGGCGGTTCTGCTAAAAGAGAAACCGATACTATGCCTCAATGGGCAGGTTCATCATGGTACTTCCTTAGATACTGTGACCCTCATAATGAAAAAGAGCTTGCTTCAAAGGAAGCTCTTGATTACTGGATGCCTGTAGATTGGTATAACGGCGGAATGGAGCATACTACACTTCACTTGCTTTACTCACGCTTTTGGCATAAGTTTCTTTATGATATAGATTCTGTTACAACCAAAGAGCCGTATATGAGAAGAACTTCACATGGTATGATTTTAGGTGAAGACGGTCAAAAGATGTCAAAGTCAAGAGGCAATGTTATTAATCCCGATGATGTTGTAAACGAATACGGTGCCGATTCACTTCGCTTATATGAAATGTTTGTAGGTGATTTTGAAAAGACCGCACCTTGGAGCACAAAGTCAATTAAAGGCTGCAAGAGATTTTTGGACAGAGTCTGGGCACTTCAGGATATGCTCACAGACGGTGATGATTATCGTGAAGAGCTTAAATCCTCATTCCACAAGACAATAAAAAAGGTTTCCGAAGATATTGAAAGTCTTAAGTTTAATACAGCTATCGCCGCACTTATGTCACTGATTAATGAAATTTATGCCACAAAACAGATTAATAAAGCAGAGCTTAAAACATTTATCACATTGCTTAATCCATTTGCACCTCATATGACAGAAGAAATGTATGAGAATGTCGGCTTTGCCGGTATGCTTAATGAGCAGAAATGGCCTGAGTTCGATGAAGCTCTTTGTGTGGATGATACAATTGAAATCGTTGCTCAGATTAACGGAAAGGTTAAAGCAAAGCTTGTAATAAGTGTTGATGAAAGTAAGGAAGATGTAATTGCAAAGGTTAAATCCGAATCTAAGATTAAAGAAGCAATAGACGGCAGGAATATTGTTAAAGAAATCTATGTTCCCGGCAAGCTTGTAAATATTGTAGTTAAATAGTAATAACCCCTTGACATTTTGAGGGAGTTATAGTATAATTAATTTTATTAGGTTGATGATTAGTGAATTTTATAGGTAAACAGAGGTATGGGCTTGTTTTAAGCTCTAAAGGGTAGAAATCCTTCATTATCACTATCTGTAAAATTCTTTGCATTGACTTTATATGCCTCTGTTAAAGGTGACAAAGGGAGGGAATTAACCATGGCAGAAATCCGTGTTGGAAAAAACGAATCTCTGGACACTGCTCTTAAGCGCTTTAAGAGAAGCTGTGCTAAAGACGGCGTTATTGCTGAAGTTCGTAAAAGAGAACACTATGAAAAGCCTTCTGTAAAAAGAAAAAAGAAATCAGAAGCTGCTCGTAAGAGAAAGTATTAATTCAATGTTTATTAAAATGGTTTCAGCGAATTAAATTAACTTACAATTATTAAAACTCCATGAGATTTTTCTCATGGAGTTTTTTATGTATATAGATTTATACTTTGTAATTTTGTTTAATAAATTCATTCAATCCGCAGAAAATCGTAAGTGCTACTTGTTTTTGATACCTTTCTGTTAAAAGCAAATCTGCCTCTTTTTTATTAGACAGAAAACCGCATTCAACCATCACCGAAGGACATTTCGAGTAGTAAAGCAGATACAAATCTTTTCCTGCATTTTTTATTTCTCTGTTATTGTCTTTTTGAAGTTTGTTCCTGAAAGTGTTTTGAAGGGTTTTTGCGAGTGTTTCGCTAAGCGGATTGGTTTGAGTATAAAACATTTGAGCACCGCTGAATTTCGGGTCTGTAAATTGATTTTGATGTATTGAAACGGCAATGGCATTTTCATACTTATTAAACATGTTCAAACGGTTATTCATATCGGATTTTTTTTGTTTTGAAAGACCGACTACTCCCGGATCATGTATAGAAGTGTCTGTTGAACGGGTCAGCTCAACTGAGTAACCGAATGTTTCCAGCATAGCTTTAAGTGAAAGTTCAATACTAAGATTAATGTCTTTTTCTAAAGATCCGTTGTATGCAACGCATCCGCCGTCCATGCCTCCGTGACCTGCGTCAAGAATTATAATAGGTTTAGTATCAGCTGAAGCGGAAGATGTAGTTATGATTTCATTTTCGTGTGTTTTCAAGTTTCCGGGAATCTCAACATTTATACTGTGCAGAAGTCCGTAAATTGCTAAATATGAAAAAACTACTCCCAGTACGGCATATATTCTTTTTGAGCTTTTAACCAAAATAAATCGCTCCTTTTCATAGAATGAAATTAATACATTTTATGAAAAGGAGCAGTCGATTATGATTAAAGATTAAATATTATAATTTTTTTCTGTTTTTATAAAACAGTTTTCCTTTAACATCAATATTGTTATATCCTATGCTGTAGCCTATTTGACAGGCAATCGGCATGATAAGCGGTAAAATGACAAGCACTATAAATGAATACATCGGAATTGAAGATAAGACCAGTACACTGTGTTCACCGATTGTTTGATATTCAGCTTTGGTTAAAAACATATCAAAAACAGGATAAAAATAGACATTGAACATTGCATACAGCCAAAGCGGAGCCTTTACAATTTGTATCTTTGCTAAAAATAAAGCAATAACCCCTATATAACTTGGGATTGCACCGACAAAGCCTATTTTAATTCCTAGATTTTTGCAGTCATCAGCACCGTGAAATTTAACCTGGTTTTTCATAGTTTCACTTACTTTCAGTCCGTAATCCCCGAATATCATTGCAAGAATCAGAATAAAGCAAAATCCGAATATTAAATCGTTTGAAATTCTTGATTTATCATGAAATACTACCCAGAAAATCATTAATACCAAACAAAAAAAAGTTGCAAGTAAAAATCTCAGCAGTCCTTTTATGACTATCTTATTTTGTTCTTTTTTCATTTGTATAACCGTCCTTAAAATACATTAAGATTATAATATTTAAAAATATTTTTTTATATTTTCAATATTTTTTATTATTAAGAATATTATACATGTTTTTTCATTTAAAAACAATATAATTTCAAAAAAATTTATAACATATCAATTCTTTAAATGCAGATAATATTATCAGAAAGGATTTGATATCATGTTTGAAAAATTCAAAAAGGACACTATGCTGATAAAATCAACTGACGGAACAAAAATCTATCGTCCCAAAAACATTAAGCCTGCTTTTGAAACCTATGTTGTCACTGATAATTACACAGATGAAAGAGGAAATGTTTATAATAAGAGTGAAGAGAATATTCTTCTTTCAAAAAATTTTGTTGACCAAAATCACAAATAGTGATTAGAAGTGTATAAAAACAGTGCCAATGTATTCAAAAGAAATAACTTTACACAACCGCTTGCAGGCTTCACATTAACTGAGTTTTATGATATAATTAAAATCAGACAAATTATTTAAGGAGTGAAGTCTGTGAGTAAGGTTGCATTAATAACCGGTGCATCGAGAGGTATCGGACATGAGATAGCTTTAGAGCTTGCTAAGTCCGGTATAAGTATTGCTGCAAACTATTATTCATCTGATGATAAAGCTGAACAGCTTTTATTTAAAATAAAACAAATAAATCAAAACGCACAGATTTATAAAGCAGATGTTTCCAGTGAAACGGAAGTGCATGATATGATACATAAAATTACAGAAGAACTAGGTGAAATTGACATACTTGTCAATAATGCGGGGATTTCGCAGATAGGACTTTTTACTGATATGACATCTTCTGAAAGAGATAGAATGATTTCAGTGAATTTAATTGGTGCAATGAATGTTACAAAAGCTGTTTTGCCGAGTATGATACATTACAAAAGGGGAAGTATTATAAATATTTCTTCTATGTGGGGAGAAGTAGGAGCATCATGTGAGGTAGTTTATTCTGCATCTAAAGCAGGTCTTATTGGTTTTACAAAAGCTTTGGCAAAAGAGTTAGGTCCAAGCGGGATAAGTGTCAATTGCATTTCTCCGGGAGTTATTGATACTGAAATGAATTCTGAACTGTCGGATGACGATATGAATGAACTGATAAGTGATATTCCTCTGAAAAGAATAGGAACACCTGAAGATGTAGCAAAGGCTGTTAAATTCTTTATTTCGGAAAAAGCATCTTATATTACCGGTCAGGTACTGGGAGTAAGCGGAGGAATGATAATATAATGACTTATGTAAAAAACCTCTGATAAGCATCAGAGGTTTTTTGTTTATTTATCGAAGCTAGGGTTGAATGCATAGAAGTTTTTGGAGTCAAGTCCGTCCTGAACCATTCTAAGTCCTTCGCCGAATCTTTGAAAGTGGACAATTTCCCGTTCTCTTAAGAATTTAATCGGATCACGAACATCAGGGTCATCAGCAAGCCTTAAAATATTGTCATAAGTCAGTCTGGCTTTTTGTTCCGCTGCCAGATCTTCTGTGAGGTCGGTTATAGGATCACCGGTTGACTGGAAGGTTGAAGCAGAGAAAGGCATTCCTGAAGCTGCCTGAGGATAAATACCGGTAGTGTGATCTACGAAATATGCATCAAAGCCACCTTCTTTAATCTCTTTAATAGAGAGATTTCTTGTCAGCTGATAAACTATAGCACTGACTATTTCAAGGTGACCGAGTTCTTCGGTACCAATATGTTATCAGCAAAAAAAAACCGCTCATATTAGAGCGGTTTTATATTTTCGGAATATACAGGAATTTTAGGATATATTGTTATTTCAAAGTTATCCGGAGATGTTCGTCTTGTAATTGTATCTTTGACATAGATAACCTTTTCGAGAATTTCTTTGAGCATATCATTTTTAGCTTTTATTGAAAGGCAGTCATATACATCAAGAAGTTTTTCAACTTGTGGAACATTGTTAATTTTATTTTGATTTTGAACAAGTTCACCGTTCAGATTTGCTTCAAGAGCAGTTATATCATTTTTTAATTGATCAATTCTTGATGTGAGTGAACGAGAACGATTAAAAAAGGTATCAGTATCATATATACCCTGTTCTAATAAATCATGAGTTTTACTAAGTTGTCTGATAAGAGTGTCAAACTCAGTTTTAAGCTTATTCAGGGCTTTTCGTTTAATATCCGTTTGTGAAACCTTTTTTGATTCTTCAGCTTTGTTATTCCATTTAAGTCTATATTCTCCAAGCCAATCTTTTAAAGCTGTCAAAATGCGTTTTTCAACTAAATCTAAATTTGAGCTGACATTATCACAAGTAGGTTCAGCACAAATAAGCATATCTGAATATCCGTTGTTATAAGGTCGGCGTACCATGTGCCGTCCGCATTTTGCACAGATAACAATTCCGGCAAGTGGATTTTTTATTGTACTTCTGTCTCCTATGGGGCGTGGAGGATTTTTGCTCATATATTCCTGAGCAATGTTATATGTTTCTTCTGAGATTATAGGTGAGTGTAGTCCTTGAACGACAATACACTCACTGTTTTTAGCACGTGGTCTGGAAACAACGACTTGGCCGTCAATTACTTTTTTAACACATTTTCTTGAGTTCCATCGTATTTTTCCTATGTAAACAGGATTTTTAAGAATATCACGAATTGTAGATGCAATCCAAACACCGCCCGATTTTGCAGGGATTTTCATATCATTCAAACGTCGTGCGATAAGAGATGTTCCTATCCGTTTATACATTCCGTCAGGCTGTTTTTCTCCAGTGGTATACCATTCATAAATAAGACATATGATTTCAGCCTCATCTTTAATAATTGAAAGAGTGTATCCTGTATCATTTTTAATGCGAACACGTTCATAACCATATGGAGTTTTGTTACCGACAAATTTTCCTTCCATAACAGAAGCTACACGACCATGTTGCAAACGGCGATTGATAGTCTTATACTCTCTTCGGCTCATAAATAATCCGAATTCGAAATACTCCTCATCGAATTCATTGTTTGGATCGTAAGTCTTTACAGGAGTTATTATTTTAGTATCGCTAAATTTGAATGTTTGTGCAACTATGCCTTGGTCTATTGTGTCACCGCGAGCCAGACGCTCAACTTCCATTACAAGAACCCCCGCCCAAAACCCTTGTTCAACTTCTTGGAGCAGACTTTGCATAATAGGCCGTGCAGCAATAGTTTCTCCTGAAACAATTTCTCTGTATATTTCCGTAACATTTAGATTTAACTTTTTTGCAAGTTCTAGCAGTGTTTTTTCGTGCCGTATAAGAGTTTCACCCTCACCGCGTTCTTCAGCTTCTGCGTCTGCTCGTGATTTTCTCAGATATAAGCAATATTGCAAAATTATCACCTTTTTATATTAGTATAAATTTTATTGACAATTGCATTATTACAGTTTAAATAACATGTTTATTTAGATTTAATAGTTTAATGATAAATATTATAATCTATGAAGAATATTTTGATTTAATGCTACTAAATTAAAATATCATTATGTATGTAATACTTGTAATTATAAAATTTGTTGTATAGGACAATTAATATTCAGAATATATTGATGTGGGAGGTGTAATGATGGTTAATGTTAAAGCAGATTATATTGCAAAAGATTTTTTGATTGGAAATACAAAAGTTAAAATAGCAACAAATTATTGTGTATATAAGACATATGAGGATGTGCAAAAGATATTCGATAGAGTTATGAAAAAAGTTAAACCCGGCTTAGTTGATCATTTAATAAAACAACAAGATAATAGATAGAAAATAAATCGATAGGAACTCAAATCTAACAGTTTCAGGTATCTTTTTGATATAAACAGAATAATACAGTCAACTTGACAACCGCCAGAAAAACATGCTAAAATAATCCTATGGGGTATTATGCGAAGGTGACAGTAAAG
>ENA-ORLW01001465-ORLW01001465.1-human-gut-metagenome-genome-assembly--contig:-NODE-1465-length-25723-cov-4.121851_pt1 | contig 25723 bp, 25 predicted proteins | sample MGYA00243017_ERZ508829 | MGnify/ENA primary metagenome ERZ508829 (study PRJEB26277, sample SAMN04329776) | human gut metagenome | biome: human-associated habitat | host: Homo sapiens | place: USA...
TTTTCGAGGTTGTTTTATACAAGGTTTTATTTTGTTTGTTAAAGACAAATTTAAAGACTTCTACCGATACAAAATAAAAAAAGAAGTCAAACCTTATGATTATTACGGTGTATATCTTTTCTGCGGTAGGGTAGGCTGTGGAAAAACAATATCCATGATAGAAAAGGCTAAGCGAATAAAACAACGATATCCAAAAGTTAAGATATACAGCAATTTTAATACCGATATATCAGACGGTCTGATAACTTCTTGGGAACAACTCGAATTGTTGGAAAACAAAGACGAAAAAGGAGTTGAACAAGGTATTCTATTTCTCTTTGATGAAATTCATCTGACTTTTAGTTCTCAAGGTTGGCAGACAGCTCCTGAAGATTTACTTTCATATGTCAGCTTACAACGGAAGAATAAGAAATGTATATTCTGTTCTTCGCAGGTTTGGACTAGGGTGAATAAAGTCATCAGAGAACAAGCTGATTTTGTTATCGAATGTAAAGGCTTTTTTAAAAGCCGTATAATTCGTAACAAGTATTACTTGCAGGAAGATTATGCAGTCAACGGCGAACAGAAAGACAGCGGAATGCGAAAGCGTGATGTTATAAATAACTATTGTTTTGTTGCAACAGACAAATTGCGTAGTTTATATAACACTAATGAGATAATAAGAGGGTTAAAAACACGCAAAGACGCAAAGGCGTAAGCCTTGCGTCTTGCGTATTTACCCCCCTTAGCTAACAGGGGGGTATAACCATACATGAGGTGTATTGCATGGATAATTTAATCTTAATTGACTGGTGTAGTTTTACACTTCGTTTATATGATGAACAAAACGATTTTCGATATGATTTAACTGATGTTATTCAGCTTTTGGGTTTATCTGAATATACTGAACGATTTGAACATCTGAAAGGCTTTTACGGATATAAAGAGCGTTTTTACTTTGGCGGTATAAATATACATTGTACAAATGAAAGCAGTAATACTGTGTGGGTTGAAATGAGCGGTAAAGGTTGCAGAATGTTTGAAACATGCAGTACAACAGACTTTACATATCTGTTCAATTTTTTTAACATAAATAAACACATAGTTAATGTGACCCGTATAGATATAGCATACGACGATTTTAACCATGTTTTAGATAAAGATACATTAATGTATCACGCTTCCAAAGGTTTTTATATATCACGGTTTAAGTCTATTTACAGTGAAATAAGCTATACTGCTGATGATTGGACTTTATATTTCGGCTCAAAAAAATCCGAATGTATGTTTCGAATATACGATAAATCAGCCGAGAGAGGTGTAAAGGACAAAATACCTCACTGGCTTAGGTTTGAAATACAGCTTAGAGATGATAGGGCTTTAGAGTTTGTTAATCAAGTTGTCGACAATGATTTAAACATCGGAAAAATATTTAAAGGTGTATGCCATAATTACATACGCTTTTGCAAGGAAACAAAAGATACAAATAAACAGCGTTGGAAAACTGCACAGTGGTATAGTGATTTTCTGGACAATGTCGATAAAATATCATTATGGACTAAATGCGATATAGACTATAACTTTGATAGATTGCAAAACTACATACAGATTAATTGCGGAAATGCTATAGATGCATATATCAAAATAAAGGGTATAGACGGCTTAGAAAAGGCAGTAAACGCAAGACCGACAAAGCCCAGCGAAAAGTATTTAAGGCTTGTTAATGAGTTTAATTCAAAAGAAGATATTAATGTTTAAAAACAAATTTTACTGCAATTATAAAATATGTTATGATATATTGGGGTGATAAAATGAGACATTTCAATCATTTAACATATAATGATAGATTGAAAATTGAAGCTTGGTTAAAGGTAGGTTTATCAAAAAAAGAAATATCTATGCTTTTAGGAGTACATATTTCAACAATATACAGAGAAATTAAAAGAGGTACTTATAACAGATTAGACGGAGATACATATACATATAAAAACGCTTATAGTCCTGATATTTCACAAAAGAAGTATCAGGACTATTTGTCTTGTAAAGGGGCAGATCTAAAAATAAGCAATGATTATGATTTCGCTGATTTTATTGAAGATAAAATATGTAAAGAAAAATATTCTCCTGCTTCTGCTCTTGCAGTTGCTAAAAAGTTAGGATATAAAACTTCTGTTTGCATATCTACTTTATACAGTTATATTGATAAAGGTGTTTTTTATCATATTACTAATAAAGATTTACCTATTAAACGAAACAAAAAACATTCACCTTACAAAAAAGTTAAACCGTTAAGAGCTTCTAAGGGTACAAGCATTGAAAAAAGACCGCTTGAAGTTTTAAAACGGAACACATTCGGTCATTGGGAAATGGATTGTGTTGTAGGAAAGAAAGAAACTAAAAAAACTTTGCTTGTACTTACAGAGCGATACACTCGGCAAGAGATTATCAGAGTTATGAAAGACAAAACTGCAAATAGCGTTGTTAAAGCTATTGACAGAATTGAAAGGCAACTAGGCTCGAAGAGATTTCGCAGTATATTTAAAACTATTACCGTTGATAATGGTGGTGAATTTATGGATACTGAAGGTATTGAATCCTCTGTTCTATGTAAATCTAAAAGAACGCATTTATATTATTGTCACCCTTATAGCAGTTACGAAAGGGGCAGTAATGAAAGCCAAAACAAATTAATTCGCCGTCATTATCCTAAAGGTACAAGCTTCGATAATTTAAATCAACTTGATATTGACAAGCTTCAAGATTGGATTAACAATTATCCGAGAAAAATTTTTAATTGGCGTTCTTCAAATGATATTTTTGAAGCGTGTTTGAATAGTTTGTGATTTGTTCAATTTTTCATACATATAAATTCGATTTTAGTTTTTTTATTATTTCTTGTACAGTTTGCACAAATTTGTTTTTCGCTCTCTTTTTTTCGCATTTATTGTTGACATTTACAAATTTCAGCAGTGTCACTATTTGTCGAATAATGTCGAAATATTTATAACCTTTTTGTCGAATAATGTTGTATAATAAAAAAGGGAAATAATATTTAAAATAGTCTTAGCTAAATAATTTGTTTGAGTTCGCACAATTATTGCTGCATAGTTTTTAAGAGAGTGTAGAAAGGACGATGACACAATATGAAAAAGGTATTAAAAACGCAGAATACCACAGACAGCAAAACTCAGTATAATCTCGTTGCCAGTGAGATTAATTTGGATGACGATGCAGTTATCACATATGGTATAGAGATAGTAGAAAGTTTATCTTCAGGAAAAACTCAGACAACGGAGATTTTGGACATTACTTCAAATTTTGAAAAAGTTGAGGGCTTGTTTGAAAAAGTAGTTCGTTTGGAAATCAATGCTTCATCTTTAAGGGGTATTGTAGATGATTTTATAATTTCATAAATGATGAAGTTTTGGTTTTTTAGAATTTTTCTATAAATAAAGGTGAATCAGAAAAATATTTGTTAACGATTTAATAAAACTGTAATATTACAATATATTTAGTGTTTTCACTTGCAATTGTATACTATATATGATATAATAGCATATATAACAATAAGGAGAGCTATACTATGAGATGCCCGTTTTGCAATTATGAAGATACAAAAGTAATCGATTCACGACCAAGCGATGAGAAGAAAAGGCGTCGCCGTGAATGTACAAACTGCGGTAGAAGATTCACCACTTATGAGGTTGTTGAAAAACCGACTCTTATGGTTTATAAAAAGGACGGAAGCTTTGAGCCTTTTGATAAGGATAAGATTATAAAAGCTATTGGCAATGCAATTAAAAAGCGTCCTGTAAGCGTTGAAGATGTCAATTTAATAGTTGATGAAATCGAAAACACATATGCCAACGCTATGCAGACTGAAACAACAACAAGCGAAATAGGTGATAAGGTATTAGCAGGTCTTAAAAAACTAGACCCTGTGGCATATGTTCGTTTTGCGTCTGTATATAAAGATTTTAATGATTTAGACAGTTTTATTAAGATTATTGCCGAAATCAGCTAGCTTGATTATCAGAAAATGCTGTGAAGATAAGGGAATTCATTGTTATAAATGAGTTTTATTCCGTATTTTATTGTTTCGCACTCAGAGTATAATTCTTCGCTGTTTTTGAGTAAAAGTGCTTCAAGCTTAGCACACGAGGCAGAGATGTCCTCTAAGCGTGAGCTTTCAACTAAAAAAGAAACACAAATATAATAGTCTTTCCAGGACCGGCTGAACTCTTTGATTTTTTCAAGAGCTTGGTCGGTTTTTTCGTCTTCTGCATATTCTGTAATTGAATCAAGAGTATTAATAAGCTTTTGGTTTTTGTTTTTTATTAAAAACAGGGAAGAAACTGAACCTGAAATTATAACGATTAGAATTGTTATACAAAGAATCAATCGTTTCAAGGCAAATCCTCCTTTTTAATAAGTTTATAATTTTTATCTTCATCACAGGACATTAAAAACACATCAGATGTTTCAACATTATTTTTTGAAAGAATTTCATGTATGAATTTCATGTCTAATCCTAAAAATTCAATAGCTCCGTGCATAACAACTCCGTCATCAATAAGAATTTGAGGCGGATTTTTTGATTGTCTGTAAAGTTCAATATCAGACGGAGAAAGCGGTTGGTAATCTTTTTTCTGCATAACGCTTATTTTTCCTGTAGTTTCAACAATTGCATACTGCACTTCGCTTATATCAAAGATGTTATAATCATGAAGACTTTCCATTAAATCGTCGACAGAATATCTGAGTTTTTTCATTTGCTTCTGGTCAATAACTCCGTTTGAAATTATAACTTTCGGACTTCCCGAAACTATCTGTCTGAGTTTTCTTGAACGAAGTGTAAGTGTGGACATGATAACATCAAGACTTACCAGAGAAAGCATGGGAATAATTCCTGTTGCCATTGGGATTGTTGTGTCTTCAATAGGGAGAGTAGCTATATTTGAAACAAGAATGGTTATTACAAGTTCCGAAGGCTGCAGCTCACCAATCTGTCTTTTTCCCATAAGGCGAATTGAAAAAATGACAAGGGCATATAAAATGATAGCTCTGAAAAAAACTATAAGCAATTTAAACTCACTCCTTGATTTATTTAATTTATCAGCACAATTACGAATTAAAATTTACATTATTAAATATCTGAATTTTTATAGCATTGACACTATTAAATAACTTTTCCAGAGACGGCAAATAAATACATGAAGTATGCTTTAAATATAAAATTATAAACTGCGTATAAATTTTCAAAATGAACTAATATTAACTAATGAATATCTATTTGAACATGTGAGGAGGAAAGTTTGTGGAAAAGAAAACCGTTGTAAAGGTTAATGAGAATAACTATGAAACCGCACTGATTTCAAAAAGCTTAAAACAGGCTCTTTTGGATTTAAAAATAATATCGGGAAAAACTATGGACTTAAACATTATGGAAGTTGAAATTTCAGGTCATAAGTGTGCATTGGTATCAATCGAGGGAATGGCATCGACTTCTTCAATGGCAGAACTTGTTTTCAGGCCGCTGATGGAGTTTGATGTTAAAGGTTATGCAACAGAAGATGATATTTTTAAGTTTCTCACCAAACAAAGCTTGCTGGCGGCAGAAAGAAAAATTCTTTCGACATACGGTGAGGTTTTTCTCACATTATTTTCCGGGTTTGCAGTTATATTTATTGACGGCTGTGATAAATGTGTTTCATATGGCATACAAGGTTTTGATAAGCGTTCTATTGATGAACCGACAAGTGACGGAAATATAAAGGGTTCTCATGAGGGTTTTGTTGAAGTTATAAGGACTAATATTTCTCTTGTCAGAAGAAGAATGAAAACCCCAAAACTGAGATTTGATATGCAGCAGATAGGAAAGGATAGCAAGACAGATGTCTGTGTTGCTTATATTACAGATAAAACTCCTCAGGCAGTAATAGATAAGGTTAAGGAAAACTTGAACAAAATAGACCTTGATACTGTTTTAACAAGCGGATATATAGAGCCTTTTTTACAGGGAAAGCATAAAAGTATTTTTTCTAATGTGATTTCTACAGACAGACCGGACACTTTTTGTGCGAAACTTAATGAGGGCAGGGTTGGCATTTTAATTGACGGAGTTCCGTTCGCTCTGATTTGTCCGTCACTTTTCATTGAAAACTTTCAGACCATTGACGATTATGTATATAAGCCTTTTTATACAACTTATATCAGGTGGATAAAATATATTGCGTTCTTTTTGGCTATTGCTCTTCCGGGAATTTGTGTTGCTATTGCTACAAATCATCCCGAAATACTGACCCATAAGTTTTTAATGAATCTCGCTGCCAGTGAGGAAGTAACTCCGTACTCATTTTTCTTTGAAGCATTCATAATTACGATAATGTATGAGATTATGAGAGAAGCAGGAATAAGGCTTCCAAAGGCTGTCGGAGGAGCAGTATCTATAGTGGGTGCTTTAATCATAGGCGATGCGGCTGTTTCAAGCAGTTTAGTATCTGCACCACTTTTAATTATAATAGGTCTTACCGCGACAGCGTCATTTGTAATCCCGAATTTGAATTCACAGACATCAATAATGAGAATGGTTTTTATTCTGGCGGGAGGATTTGCAGGACTTTTCGGAATAACTCTTTGCTTTGCATTTATGGTAGTGAACATTTCAGCTCTTGAAAGTTATGGCGTGCCTTACAATGCACCGCTGTCACCGGTCACATTTAAAGCAATGAGAGATGTAGTGTCAAGACCGAGCTTTAAAAAGCTTGGAAAATCAAAAACAGTTGTTGAGGATTTGAACGGTACTAAAATTTAAAAGAAACGCTTAAAATCTGCAAAATTGGAGGAATGCTTCGGGAACGAAGCGGTATATAGCGCGAAAAATACTTTTTCACGAATGTTTTTGAGCCTTTGCCGCAAAAAAGTATTGCGGCAATTCCGTTGTCGGAACCGACTCAAATTCCGTAGGAAGGAGAGCCTTTGCAAAGCAAAGGCATGGTGATTAATATGAGAAAAATATCTTTTGGACAATTAATGATAATCCTTTTTATTTCAAGAATTTTTTATACAATGACATTTGTACCTTTTATGTATAACGATATTACTTCACAGATAATAGGTTTTTCCGTTACCACAGCACTCGAATGTCTGATGGTTATACCGGTTATTATTTTGTATAAAAAACATCCGGACAAAAACATATGCCAGGTGGCATATGAAAAGTCAAAAATTTTCGGTATATTAGTTTGTATAGCATTTGCGTTTGCGGCAATTTTAGTATTAAACCGTTTATTTAGATATTTCGGGTATTTTATGTTTGTTAATTTCCCTGACCTTTTGCCGCCTTGGATTGTAGTATCTGCAATTGCTCTGGTATCGTTTTATGCTGCATTTCAGGGTATTGAAGCTATTGCAAGGAGCAGTGCTATAGGATTCGGATTTTTTGTACTTTCTTTTGTAATTGTATTGGTTGTGATTTTACCGAAAACATCATATTCTAATGTTATTTACACTTATCCGCAAATAGATGATATATCACATGAAGTTTATTATGAGCTGTCAAAAAGCAGTGAACTGTTTCTCTTTCCGATTTTATATCCGTACGCTAAAGAAAAAGCGGGAAAAAGTATTTACGGAGCAATTGCATTAAAGCTGATTTTTGTTTATGTAATAACTTGTATTTGTATGCTGACATTAGGAAGTTATCTGAATATAAGTAAATTCCCGTTCTTTGATTTAGGCTCATATGCAGAAACATTTTTAATTGAAAGATTAGACGCATTTTTACTTCCGGCATGGATTTTACTTGCGTTTATTAAAGCGGCACTGTTTATGTTCATCGGAAAAATTGCACTGTCTACGGGATTTAAAAACATTAAGTCGAATGTATTTTTAGGCATAATAGGTGTAATCAGTACAGGATTTTCTATAGTGTCGGTTTGGAAGCAAAATTGGAATGTCAATACATTTGATATATTCATCATTACTGTTTTGATATTTGCATTGGGTGTTATTCTTCCGCTTATATACTGCTTTGGAAAGGGTGATAAAAATGAAACGAAGTAAGGCTGCATTAAAAAAAGTTATTGCTGTGATGATTTGTGTATTTTTCATTTTCAGCTTGTGCTCATGCGTTTCAAAAGGCAGATATAAAAAAAGAGATCTTGATGAGCTAATAATTGTTCATGCGATAGGGGTGGATAAAACAAAAAACGGTAAATTTGAAGTAACTATGCAAATTCTCTCACAGCAGGGTTCAGGTTCAATTACCCCTATAGACCCGTCGCAATCAAACAGTGCTACGGTTTCTCAGATTGCAGATACCATACCTTCTGCTATAGAAAGATGCGAGACGGATTTGGGTAAAAAGGTGTTTTTAGGACATTCGGAATTAGTTCTGCTTGGTGAGAATATAGATGACTTACGGCCGATAATGGAGTTCTTAATTAACAGCAGAGGAATTTCTCTGGGAGTTATTATGGCATATACTGATGTAACAGCCAAAGAAATTCTGGATATTAAAGTTACAAGCGGAACTTACTCCGCTGAAATTTTGAAAGAAATTTTTGAAGAGTCCGAGAAAAACGGAACAAGTACCGAGTGCGAGCTTATTAAACACATTGATAATATGGAGAATACAAACGGTACAACTGTATTGCCGATAATCAAGAAAATAAAAGATAACAAAAAAACCTCAAATCAAAAAGAAAGTGAAAATGCCGATAAAGGAGAAAACTTCGGTGACAGCAGCAGTGATGATAAAACAAAATCAGGAAACGAAAAGCTTAGTGATGAAAGCGGAGGAGATTCTAAGTCTGACAGCAGTTCACAATCAGAAGGAGGGGGTTCAGGCGGAGGAGAAGGTTCACAGCAGAGCGAAGTGAACGCCTTTTATATTGACGGTGCGGTTATTGTAAAAAACAGAAAGCCAAAAGGTGTTATAACAAGAGATGAGGTAATAGGTTTATCATTTTTAAATAACGGCATTACAGAGCAGACGATAAATGCAAAGCTAAATGATAATATGACAGCGGTATGTGCGGGAAGCGTTAAAAAAGGTACAAATGTAGGTATAGATGGCGATAGAATTTCAATAGATGTCAAGCTCACCATTTCATATGAGTTTTATAAAACCTTATCAGATAAAGATAAAAAAGAAGCTGCGAAAAAGGCGACAGAGCATATTTATTCATTGTGCGGCAAGACGATAAATAAAGTACTGAAAAAAGAAAATGCAGATTTGTTTGAAATCCACTCACTTCTGAATCATAATGACTATAATTTGTACCGTGCATACAAGGAAAATACTGAGGAAATAATGAAAAAGGTTGATATAAGCGTTAATATTAATCCTCAAATATAGTTTGCATTTTAATGTGAAATATGGTATACTTTTTTTATCTATTATGGTAAAGGGAGCTGTGCTAAGTGATTAAATTTGAAAATCATATAGGTGAGATTCATATTTCAAATAAATATCTGATTTCTCTTATCGGTAATACTGCGACAAGTTGTTTCGGTGTTGTGGGTATGAATACTTTCGGACCGAAGCAGAGAATAAGCTCGCTTTTTAAAAAAGGTGATTCATTGGAAAACGGTGTAATAATTCATCAAACTGATAATAATGAGCTTATTATTGATTTGCATATAACCGTTTCATATGGAATAAATGTTTCGACAGTCGTAGAAAGCATTATGGAAAAAGTTCAGTATACCGTGGAAACAGAAAGCACGGTTAAGGTTGCAAAGATTAATGTTTTTGTCGATGAAATGCAATCTTAACATAAGGGGGACAGTTTAGTGATTAATGGTAAAACACTTAGAGATGCTTTTATAAGCGGTGCAAACAGTATCGCTAATCAAAAAGCAGCTGTTGATGAGCTTAATGTATTCCCGGTTCCTGACGGTGATACGGGAACAAATATGTCTATGACAATGAGCAACGCTCTTATTGCACTTGAGCGAATGCATGACGATGTTACGGTAAGCGAGGTCGCAGAACAAACAGCTTCTGCATTACTCAGAGGTGCAAGAGGAAACTCGGGGGTAATCTTATCTTTGATTTTCAGAGGGTTTTCAAAGGGCTTTAACGGAAAGAAAGAGGCGTCGGTTGAAGATTTCGTTTCAGCACTTGCACAAGGTGTTTCAGGAGCATATAAATCTATTATGAAACCGACTGAAGGCACAATTCTGACTGTTGCAAGACTTGCAAGCGAAAGAGCTGCTGCCGTTTCTGTTTCGGTTGATAATGAAGTATTACTTTGGGAAGAAGCCTGCAAAGCGGCAAGCGAAGCACTTGAAGATACACCGAATCTGCTCCCTGCACTAAAAAAAGCAGGAGTAGTAGATGCAGGCGGCAAGGGCCTTTTAATAATATTTGAGGCAATGCTGGGTGTATTTAAAGGCGGGGATATAGTAAAAACAGATGTACCGTCAGAAAAAAAGGCTGTTACAATTGATACATTTTCCTCAACAGTAGGGGATTACGATGAGGAAATAAATTTCACCTATTGCACGGAAATGCTTATCACAAAATTAGCTGACAGCAATGATTGTTCAAAGCTTAGAGCTTATTTAGAAACAATCGGTGACTGTGTTGTAGTGGTTGACGATGATGATATTATAAAGGTTCATGTTCATACAAATAATCCAGGTAAAGCTATTGAAAGAGCACTAAAATTCGGAACAATAAATCTTCCGAAGGTTGAAAATATGAAAATGCAGCATGAACAGCGTATAATTGACGCAAAGGTTCCTGAAACCAAGCCTGTAAAGCCTGAAAAGGAATTCGGTTTTGTTGCGGTTGCAGCAGGTCACGGAGTTGAAACACTTTTTGAGGATGTTGGTGTTGACTGTATAGTAAGAGGCGGACAAACCATGAATCCGTCAACAGAAGATATTTTAGCGGCTATTAATAAGTGTCCTTCGGAAATTGTTTTTGTTTTACCTAACAATAAAAATATTATTATGTCAGCCGAACAAGCGGGCAAGCTTGCTGACAGAAAGGTTTGCGTTCTTCAGACAAGAACTATTCCGCAGGGTATGAGTGCAATGCTTGCTTTTGATGAGGACGCTGATTTTGAAACTAACAGACTTGAAATGACTCATGCACTTGAGCGTGTATCAACAGGTCAGATTACATTTGCTGCCCGTGACAGTGATTGCGAGGGTCACAAGATTAAGAAAAATGAGATTTTAGCACTTGATAACGGTAAGCTTTCTTTCGTTGATAAGGATATATCAAAGGCTGCATTTAAGCTAATCAAAAAGCTTGTTAAGGGGGATACTTCATATATCACTATAATTCAGGGAAGTGATGTTTCAGATGAAGATGCCAATGCACTAAAAGAACAAGTTGAGAGTAAATATCAAAACGCAGAAGTTTTATTAGTTAACGGAGGACAGCCGGTTTATTATTACATTCTGTCTGCTGAATAAGAGAAAAGAGAGGTTTAAACGATATGACAAACAGCTATGAGAGTCCATTCTGTACAAGATACGCAAGTAAAGAAATGCAGTATATTTTTTCTGCCGATAAAAAGTTTTCAACATGGAGAAGGCTTTGGGTTGCTCTGGCAAGAGCTGAGATGAAGCTTGGTCTGCCTGTTACACAAGAACAGGTTGACGAGCTTGAAGCCAATATTGATAATATAGATTATGAATGTGCATCTGAGCGTGAAAAGCTTGTCCGTCATGATGTTTTGGCACACGTTTATACATACGGACAGGTTTGTCCAAATGCAAAGGGTATAATTCATTTAGGTGCAACATCCTGCTATGTTGGCGATAACACAGATGTTATCATTATGCGTGACGCACTGAATGTTGTTAAAAGAAAGCTTGTAAGCGTTATCGGTCAGCTTTCGGAATTTGCTGACAAGTATAAAGATTTGCCTTGCCTTGCCTATACACATCTTCAGCCGGCACAGCTGACAACTGTCGGAAAGAGGGCGACACTTTGGTGTAATGAGCTTTTGATGGATTTAGAAGAAATCGATTTCAGATTAGCAAACTTAAAGCTTTTAGGCTCAAAGGGTACAACAGGTACTCAGGCGTCGTTTATGGAGCTTTTTGAGGGTGACATTGAAAAAGTTAAAAAGCTTGAAGATATGATTGCCGAAGAAATGGGATTTGAGGGTGTAGTTCCTGTTTCGGGACAGACATATTCAAGAAAGGTTGATTCAGCTATTGTTTCAACACTTTCGGGAATTGCTCAAAGCTGTATGAAGTTTTCTAATGATATAAGAATTCTTCAGAGCTTTAAAGAAATCGAAGAGCCGTTTGAAAAGAACCAGATAGGTTCATCGGCGATGGCATATAAGAGGAATCCTATGAGATGTGAGAGAATAACATCACTTTCAAGATATATAATTTCAGATATGCTGAACCCTGCATTCACTGCGGGAACACAGTGGTTTGAAAGAACTCTTGACGACTCGGCAAATAAGAGGATTTCAGTCGCCGAGGCATTTTTAGGAATCGATTCTGTTCTTAATATTATGCTTAATGTAACAGACGGGCTGGTAGTTCATGATAAAATCATAAGAAAAAGAGTTATGGCTGAGCTTCCGTTTATGGCAACCGAAAACATAATGATGGATGCTGTTAAAAAGGGCGGAGACCGTCAGGAGCTTCATGAAAGAATTCGTGAGTATTCCATGAAGGCAGGCTCAAGAGTTAAGGACGAGGGTCTTGACAATAATTTGTGCGAGCTTATTTTGGACGACCCTATGTTTATGATTTCAAAAGAAGAAATGGACAGCATCATGAAGCCTGAAAACTTTATCGGAAGAAGTGTTTCTCAGGTTGAAGAATTCATTGAAAACTGTGTTAAACCTGTTCTAGAAGAAAACGATTTCAAGCATGAAAGCGTTGAAATTAATGTATAATTATTTTATAATTGAAAAGGAAAGACACTTATGCCAAAGCAAAAAATAATTTATTTAATTGCCGGTATCGTTTGTTCGGCATTGACTGTGCTTATGATAGTTTTAGTGGCAACCGGTTGGGGAAGTGTTGCACTTGTTATCGGTCCGTTTGCTTTTGCGGCAGCATTCCTTGCCAGTGCAATATCTATCAAAACTCCTGAACAGAAAAAGAAGATAGATGAAAAAAACAAGCAGAAAAAAAGACTTGCCAGAAAAAAACAAGCAGAAGAAGAATATGTTTCTCCTTTTTTTAAGGACTAGGACTAGTCTGAAAGGTTTAGGAATTTTGGCATAGTGTTTTATATATAAGACATGAAAGGAAATGATATAAATGAAGCAGGAAACAAAATGCTTGCACGAAGGTTATTCACCGAAAAACGGTGAACCGAGAGTAGTGCCTATAGTTCAAAGCACTACATATGTGTATGACTCAACAAAAGCGGTAGGAGATGTTTTTGATGACCCTACATTAAGTCTTATTTATTCAAGGTTTGAAAATCCTACAACAGATGCAGTTGAAAAGAAGATTGCCGCACTTGAGGGCGGTGTTGCCGCAATGTGTACTTCAAGCGGTCAGGCAGCGTCGCTTGTTTCTATTTTGAATTTATGTTCTGCCGGCGACAGCTTTATTTCAGCGTCCACAATTTATGGCGGAACAGTAAATCTATTTGCTGTTACACTTAAAAAAATGGGTATAGAATGTATTTTTGTAAGTCCGGATGCAACGGATGAAGAAATTCAAAACGCCTTTAAGCCAAATACTAAATGCGTTTTCGGTGAAACCATTGCAAACCCTGCACTAACTATTTTCGATATTGAAAGATTTGCAAGAATCGCTCATAAAAACGGCGTTCCGCTTATTGTTGACAACACTTTTGCAACACCTATTTTGTGTCGTCCGATTGAATGGGGTGCAGATATAGTTATACATTCAACCAGTAAATATATGGACGGTCATGCAGTTCAGGTTGGAGGAGTAATCGTTGACAGCGGGAAATTTGATTTTACAAGCGGAAAGTTCCCTGACTTTACCGAGCCTGATGAAAGCTATCACGGCGTTGTTTATACAAGAGATTATTCAGCTGCACCTTTTATTACAAAAGCAAGAATGCAGCTCATGAGGGATTTTGGATGTTATCCTGCTGCTAACTCATCATTCTTGTTAAATCTCGGATTGGAAACACTTGCTGTCAGAATGAAACAGTACTGTGAAAATGCTTTAAAGGTTGCAAAATTCTTTAAGGAACAGGATAAAATTGAAGAGGTTATTTATCCTTCACTTGAGGGTGATAAGTATTATGAACTTGCTTCAAAATATGTTCCCCAGGGTTCAAGCGGTGTTATTTCAATAGTTGTAAAGGGCGGAAGAGATAATGCTATAAAATTCATGGACGCTCTTGAGCTTGCATCAAATGAAGTTCATGTTGCCGATATAAGAACTTGTGTTCTTCACCCTGCTTCTGCAACCCACAGACAGCTTACAGACGAACAGCTTGTTGCTGCCGGTATTAACGGAGGAATGATTAGATTTTCATGCGGTCTTGAGAATGTCGATGATATTATTGCCGATATTCAAAAGGGACTTGATGCAATAGATTAATATAAAACCCATATGAACAATATATCAAAAGGACAGAAGAGTTTTTTCTTCTGTCCTTATTTTTTGCACATAATAATAACCTCACCATTATGATGATGAGGTTATTTATGGTGATATTACTTAATTTCTTCTAAATGCTTTTCTCTTGCATTTATATAAGTTATCATGAGTTCAACAGAGCCGTCAATTCCTATCTGTGAAGAATTAATGCAAAGGTCATAGTTTTTAGCTTCGCCCCATTTCATATCAGAATAGTAATTATAGTAATTAGCTCTGTTTTTATCAGTTTTCTTTATAAAGTCTTGTACTTTATCTTTTTCTATATCATAGCGTTCTAAAATCCTTTTTCTTTTATTAACCATGTCTGCATTGATGAAAAAGTTGATTACATTTTTATTTTCTTTAAGAATATAATCAGCACATCTTCCTACAATTACACAAGGTCCTTGTTCGCCTATTTTTTTTATTGTATCAAATTGCGCTAAAAAAAGCTTGTGATTAAGAGGCATATTAGGATGGATTTTACCGTCGGCGCTAAGAGGATATGTCCCCATAACCAATGAATAAAGAAGGCTGTTTGAATGTGATTCATCATTTTTATAAAAAAGCTCCTCACAAATCCCGCTTTCTTTTGAAGCCATCTCCAATAGCTCCTTATCATAAAATGGGATATTAAGTCTTTCGGCTAATTTTTTTCCTATTTCTCGGCCACCGCTTCCGAATTCTCTGCTTATAGTAATAATTGATTTCACAACAAAAACCTCCTTTCAAAATTTCAATTCTGCATTTGTTGCTAAACTTAGTATAACATGTTTTTATAGAATTAGCACTGCTTTTTTTGAACAATTTTACATTAATTTCTTTGTGCAATAAGTCAATATAGAAAGCTGTATATATTTATTTTTTATGGTTAGAATATTTGTATTCAGTTATTTTAACCGTAAATGCTGTGAGCGATAAGAGTATGTTAATAAAGGAGCAATGTGTATGAAACTTAGTCAATCACAATACAGTGAGTTGTATAAAGAAGCGTCAAAGGGAACAAGGTCATGGATTACAATACCAAAAGCATTTATAATAGGAGGTCTGATTTGTACATTGGGCGAGGTTTTACTTAACCTTTATGAGCATTGGGGATTAAGTGAAGAAAACGGTGCGATGCTGACTTCTATAACCCTTATATTTTTATCGGCATTGTTCACCGGACTTGGACTTTATCAAAAGCTTGCAAAGCATGCCGGTGCAGGAACTCTGGTACCTATAACAGGTTTTGCAAATTCTGTAGTTGCACCTGCTATTGAGTTTAAAACAGAAGGTTTGATTTTAGGCTTGGGTGCTAAAATTTTTATTATTTCAGGTCCGGTTATTTTATACGGAACGCTGGCATCAATGGTTTATGGATTGATATATTTTATATGTACCAAACTGTTTTGAAATAAGTCAGTATTATTACTGCAATTTGTTATATTGAATTATTTACCTCACTATGATACAATAATTAAAGAGGTGAATTGTATGCTATCTAAAATTTTATCAAGGGAAGAATGCTCAAAATGCAGAATTTGCTGTCAATTCGATGACAGCGATTTATGGGAAACACCTGTTATATATAATGACATCGCTGATAGTATTCTAAAAATAAATCCAAAACAGGAATTTTTAGAAACAGATATTAATGACCATAACAAAATAAGAGTTTTAAAGCTTAACAAGGAAAATGAATTATATCCTTGTACTATGCTAGATAAAGATAAAGGGTGTATGTTAAGTTCAGAAGACAAGCCATTCGATTGTAAGATATGGCCGCTTAGGGTCATGAAAAAAGATGACAGTATAGTAATTACATTATCTCCTGTATGTCCGGTCGTTGCTGAAAAACCAATTGAGGATGTAAAGAATGTAGTTAATGAATTATCTGATTTAATATTTGATCAGGCCGGACTTCATCCTGAAATAATCAAAGATTATATAGATGGATATAAAATTTTGGACAGCAGGTCTTTAGTGACGCACTAGTGCATGTCTTTTTGTTTTTGTATACAGTAAAAAAACTCCTTTGAAAAATCAAAGGAGTTAAATTTTTAATGTTTACTTTTTCTTTGCAGAAGCAGAAGCAGCTGCAAGTTTTTTCTTTTTATGTTCCTGCCAGCATACCCAAAGTGTAGGTGCAATGCAGTTTGATGAATAAACACCTGCTAACATTCCGATGATAAGAGGGAATGCAAAACTCAAGATTGAAGAAACGCCTGCTATAATACATACAATACATACAACAGCCATTGCAACAATTGTTGTGACATTCGTATGAATTGAACGACCTACTGTTTGAGTTACTGAGATATTTACAAGCTCAGCAACATCAGCTTTTCTTCCGTAAATTCTCTTGTTTTCACGGATACGGTCATATATGATGATTGTAGCATTGATTGAGTAACCCAGAATTGTCAGAAGTACTGCCATAAAGTTTGCATCGATGTCAAATCCGCAGATAACGAAGCATCCGAATACCATAAGCATATCATGGACAAGTGCAACGACCGCCATGCAGCCTGCTGAGATACCTCCGATTTTTCTGAATCTGAATCCGATATATACAATCATTACAATTACTGAGAATATTACAGCAACCAAACATTTAATGAAGAACTCTTTACCGTTTGAAGGTGAAACATCGTTTGAACCGTAAACTTCAAGCTTGTTATCTTTTAATTCATTTTGAAGTGCGTCCGTCAGTTGTGTCTGCTTTGAATTGGTAAGTCCCTCTTCAGAAGCAAACGATAAGGTAACAGTTTTTGATGAATCTGCCATACTTTCACCGGTTGTAACCTGAACTCTTTCGCCAATTGAATTCTTAACAACTTCTTCAATCTTAGAAGTATCAATATCACCGGAATAAGAGTAAGTAATTTCTGTACCACCCTTAAACTGAATAGCAAGGTTAAGTCTTCCGCATAGTGCAACAATAATCGAAATAACAATTAATGCGATTGAAACAATATAAAATGTTTTTTTGTGACCGCATATATTCAGTGGTTTTCTTTGTGTGGTTTTATCATCCTTAACAACTTCTGTTGCAGGAGTATTAGTCTTTTTAGTCATGCTTAACACCTCCATAAAGTTTTGGATTTTTGAAGCACTTAAACTTTGAAAGTGATGAAAGCATTAATCTGGAAGCAAATACTCCGAACACAAAGTTAAGAATAATACCTACAAGCAATGTGTATCCGAGTGAATAAATTGTTCCGGCTGTTGAAGCTCCGAACGAGAAGAATACGAAGTTAAGCATTTTTGCAAATAAGCTGTCTGTAGGTCCGAATGCACCCATTAATATAACAGCTACAAAAACTACTGTTATGTTACTGTCAAATACAGCTGACCAAGCTCTCTTGTATCCAACCTCAATAGCTCCGTTAAGAGTTTTGCCGTTACCCAGCTCTTCTTTTATTCTTTCAAAAGTAACAACATTAGCGTCAACGCCCATTCCGACAGCAAGTATAATACCCGCAATACCCGGAATAGTCAAAGTGAAGCTTTCAATATTAGGGAAGAATCCTGAAATAGCAGCTATTGTGCATATAACTTGTCCGACCAGAGCAATTGAAGCAACTGCACCTGCGAGTCTGTAAATACAAATCATATAGATACAGATAAGTGCAAATGCAATAACACCAGCAATAAGCATAGCATTTAAAGCACCTGTTCCAAGTGTAGGAGAGATAATATCTGTACTTGTTGCCTCAAGCTTAAACGGAAGCGAACCGGCGTTGATTTTATCTGCAAGTGCTTTTGCACTTTCATATGTGAATCTTCCTTCAATGATACATTTGCCATCTGTTATAGCAGAATTTACCGAAGGTGCGGAAATACAGTCATCATCCATGTAAATTGAAATAGAACCGCTGCCTGCAAGTCTTGAAGTAGCATCGGCGAATGCTGCTTTACCTGCGTTGTTAAATTCAAGGCTTACAACATATTCGTTTGCACCGCTTTCTGTTGTCTGCATAGTAGCTTCTGCATTTTCTACCTGATCACCTGTAAGAATTAGTGCACCGTTAGGATCTTCCTGACCTTCTTTGAAAGTAAGGATTGCAGTTTCACCTAATTCTTTAACGGCAGCTTCAGGGTCAAAGCTTGTGTCACCTGCCTGCCAAGGGAAGCTTACAACAACTCTTTTATTGTTGTAATCAACATAAACTTCACTGTCAGTGATGTTTAAGCTGACAAGTCTTTGTTCGATAACCGATTTGGCTGCGTCCATGTTTTTGTCTGTGGCTTCATAGCCGTCAGCAGGCTCGAAAGTAGCATTTACTCCGCCTCTGATATCGATTCCCCATCTGATTTCATCTACGCCCTTAATATAAGAAGTCCTTGTGTCACCATATTGTGAGTGGATACCTGCGAATGTCAGATAACCAATCAAAACAATTATTGCGGCAACTATAAAGAACACGGGCTTTTTTACCTTTCGCACTGTTAGTCCTCCTAGTATGTAAAATTGTAAAATTGCGGTTTAAATCGCAAAAATATTCACTAAGTAATTATAACTAAAATATCGTATCTTGTCAAGTGGTGGAAATGATTTATAGCAAAATACCAAAAAAGCCCTGTACCAATTTATGGTACAGGTTCTTTTTTCGATATTCTATAAAATTGAAGCGGTTTATAAAATTAATTTTTTATAGATAAATTATAAATTTTTGATTAATCTTCCATTTGTTTACTTAAAAACATTGCAGCCGCTTTTGTCAGAATCAGTTTGTTTTGGTCACCTTTTGAACTTTCGTCATTTGCAAGAAGCGCAACGGCACCGGTGACAGTACCTTCTGAAATAATAGGTGAAATCGCCAATGCTTTTTTTGAAACGCCTTCAATAGGCATAACAGGCTGTTCATTATTTTCATATGTGAAAGATTTTCCGCTTTGAAAAAATTCTTCAAGCGCCTGAGAAACTCTTCTCTCGGAGTATTCCTTTTTACCCTGACCTGAAACGGCTACAACATGGTCACGGTCAAAAACAACAACTGTTCCTCCGTCAAGCTTGTGAATTACATCAGCTGCTTGGGTTGCTGATTCGCTTAATTCATGTACAGGTGAATATTTTCTGAAAATTACATTTCCGTCATTATCGGTATAAATCTCAAGCGGACTTCCTTCTCTTATTCTTAATGTTCTTCTTATTTCTTTTGGAATAACGACTCTGCCTAAGTCGTCTATTCGCCTAACTATTCCGGTAGCTTTCATTTTTATTTCCTCCAAATTGTTTTATATAATTACAGTAGTACTATTGTTTGCATAAAACAAAAATTTATACTATCATTTTAAACCACAAAATATAATTTCATATAAAATTTATATTTTGTTTTTTCTTGTTTTTTAAGTTGGTGTATTTATATTTTATCTGTTTTTATATTTTTCATGCAGTTTATAGAAAATATATTTTTAAATTTAAAAAATAAAAACAGCCCGGATTTTTGTTCCGGACTGAATGTTTTGTTTTTTTATTCTTTGTCATTATTTTGTGAATTTTGCTGTGTTATAAGCAAATCACGGATTTCGGTTAAAAGTGTTATATCGGTAACAACCGGTTCTTCTGTTTTATCTTCTTTAAGTTCTTCTTTTTTTCTTCCTAAATGCTGTGCTTTATTTATTGTTTTTATAATTATAAATATAGTGAATGAAATAAGCAAAAAGCTGATAATTGCATTTATAAAGCTTCCTATGCCAAATCCTCCGGGAGCCCAGTCGGCAAACCTTTCGATTCCGGCTTTTCTTAATACTATACCGATAATAGGAGTTAGAATATCCTTAACCAAAGAAGTAACTATCGCAGTAAAAGCAGAACCTATAATCATACCTACTGCAAGGTCTAAAACATTTCCTCTTGAAATAAACTCTTTAAATTCCGCGATAAATCCTTTTTTGTTTTCCATTTTACATTCCTCCGAAGAATTATGTTAATACATATATATTAACATATTCCTTTCGACTAATCAACAGTTGTTTCGACAAAAACGAATTATAATATCAATTTATGCTGAAAAGCAACAGTGTTTTTATTCTTGCTTTTTTATTTTTGAAGTAGTATAATAAAATTAAATATGTAAATAAGGAATGATGGAATATGCTTCGCAATTTAATACCTGAACAATACACCAATATTTATTATGGAATTTTGGTTTTGGCAAGTTTTTTTATAGCTTTCGGAGGAATTAAAATATTTCGCGGATTGCTCCCTAAAGATCAGGGAAGAGAATTTGCTTTGAACGGAAAGCTTTCAGAAGGAAAGCCTCGCGGTGCGGGTATCATTTTGGTTATTGCTTTTATATTGTCATCTGTTTTATTTGTGCCTCTTGACTCAGAGCTTATTATTTATCTTGCTTTGATTTTTATTGAAATGATGAGCGGATATTTAGACGACGGTTCAAAGGTTCCTTGGGGCGAGTATAAAAAGGGGCTTATAGACCTTGTGGTTTCGATAGGCGTTTCTGTCACATATTATGCATATAACGGAAGTGTTATTGATTTTGCAATGCTTGGCGTCAGAAACATTAAAATTCCTGCTGTAATATTTATTATTCTTGGGGCAGTTTTAGTTTGGGCTGCTATAAATGTGACAAATTGCACTGACGGTGTTGACGGACTTTGTGCAAGTGTGTCAACAATATCTCTTCTTACAGCTTATATAATGCTTTTCCTACTTGGAAGAGGCGGGAATTTCAGTCCGATGCTTCTTATAATGATAATAAGTGTTTTGGCATACCTTTGGTTTAACGCTTCACCTAGCAAGCTTTTAATGGGTGATGCTGGGTCAAGGGCTTTAGGCGTAATGCTGGCAATTGCATTTTTACAGACAAAGTCACCTTTTACATTCATTTTTGCAGCGTTTATTCTGATAATTGACGGCGGTCTCGGTTTAATAAAGATTGTTGCTATCAGATATTTCAAAATAAAAGATTTTATGAAAAATATAAGAACTCCGATTCATGACCAAATGAGAAAGGTTAAAGGTTGGAGTGATACTCAGGTAGTCTTCAGATTCAGCATTCTTCAGTTGGTTATTTCATTGGTGGTTGCAGCATTGGTACTTAATTTTTAAGGAGATGATTATTTGTTAGGATATTATAATTATTCTGTAATTGTTACATATATCGGTCTTGCTTCTTCGATTTTCGGTATAACTCAGGTGATAGAAGCGTATTCCGGAAACGGCGATTATGCACTGCCGTTTCTGTGTTTGCTTTTTTCTGGTCTTTGTGATATGTTTGACGGTAAGATTGCAAGAAAAATGAAAAACCGCACCGAGCGTGAAAAGGTTTTCGGCATTCAGATAGATTCACTTTGTGATTTAGTGTGCTTCGGTGTTTTTCCTGCAATACTTGGTTATTCATTTGGATTAAATTATGGTTTAGGGCTTGCTGCTGCATATTTTATTATTCAGGGTGCAGTTATAAGGCTGGGATTTTTCAATGTTATGGAGCAGGAAAGACAAAAAGAAACCAGCGAAAACAGAGTAGAATACAGAGGACTCCCCGTAACATCAGTAGCCATAATTTTGCCTATAATTTATCTTGGAAAATCATTTGTAGGGGAAAATCTATTCCCATATGTTTTCCAGATATTTATGATTGTAACGGGAATTTTGTTCTTATTGAAATTTAAAGTTAAGAAGCCTCACATAAAAGGAATGCTTATTCTTTTCACTATAGGAATCCTTATATTAATAGGATTTATCAGAGGTCAGCTCAAGTAATTTTGTAAAAGTAATAAAGAGGTACTAATGAAGTATATAGATTTAGACGGAAACAAATTTAATAACGAAACATTTCAGGACAAGCTTTTAAAGAAAGTTTATGCATCGCCGATAGGCAGGGCGATTATAAAACCCCTGACACATGATATAGTTTCATATATAGGCGGAGCTTTTCTTAATACAAGGTTTTCAAGGATTTTTATCAGACCTTTTATAAAAAGCAATAATATTGATATGAATTTATATGAATATGGTGAGCAAAGTGACAGCAGTACCGGCGTTGACAAGTATTACGGATATAAATCGTATAATGATTTTTTCACCAGAAGAATAAAGAAAACGAAGCGTATTATCGGTAACAGCGATATTGTTTCACCGAGCGACGGAAAAATTTCCTGCTATGAAATTTCAGGAGATACAAAGTTTGAAATAAAAAATTCAGTTTATTCTGTGGCGTCTATACTCAAAAGCAAAGCTCTTGCTGAAAAATTCAAGGGCGGATATGCTGTTGTTATCAGACTTTCAGTAGATGATTATCATAGATACTGTTATTGTACAGACGGAAAAAAATCAGCAGACAGATATATCAGAGGTGTACTGCATACGGTTAATCCTGCGGCTTTTGAAAGTATTGAGATTTTTAAAGAAAATTCAAGAGAATACTGTTTGATAGAAACCGAAAAGGATATTGTGGTTCAGATGGAAGTCGGTGCATTGATGGTCGGACGCATTTCAAACAATGATATATATCCTTGTAAGGTTACGAAAGGTGATGAAAAGGGTTTTTTTGAATTTGGCGGCTCTACTATTGTTTTATTTCTTCAAAAAGAGAGAACGCTTTGTCATGATTTTTTAAAGAATACTAAAGACGGATTCGAGACTATTGTTAATCAAGGTGAAAACATCGCAAATTAATATTTTACGTTTTAAATCAGTTATAAAATTGAGGATAGGATAAATTAATGAATACATTTGATTATGAAAAGTTTGATAGAGAAAATGCTTATTTCGGCAATGATTTAGGTGCGGTAATTATTGATGATAAAACACAATTCAAGGTTTGGTCACCTAATTCATCAGCCGTTTTTTTAAATTTGTACAGTGAGGGTGAAGGAGATAACCTGATTGAGAGTGCTCCCATGCAAAGGCAGGAGAAGGGTGTTTGGACTTTAACAGCTTCAAAGAATTTAGACGGTATTTTTTATACATATACTTTCGAGTATGACGGACAGCGTCATGAGACAATTGATATCTATGCGAAAGCCTGCGGGATAAACGGTGACAGAGGGGCTGTTGTTGACTTCAAAACAACAAATCCACCGAATTGGGAAAAGGTTAAAAATCCGGAATGCAAAAGTCCCTGTGATGTTATTATATATGAGACTAATGTCAGGGATTTTTCAATTGATAAAACAAGCGGGGTTAGCGATGAAAACAGAGGAAGATTTTTAGCATTTACCGAAAAAGACACATCTTATAACGGAACAGAAACCTGTTTGGCACATTTAAAATCTCTCGGTATTACTCATGTGCATTTACTTCCGGTGTTTGATTTTGCAACTATTGACGAAAAAATTCCGATTACGGAAAATAAAAATTACAATTGGGGATATGACCCTAAAAATTATAATTGCTTAGAAGGGTCATATTCGACAAATCCTTATGACCCTAAATCCAGAATAAAAGAGTTTAAACAGCTTGTTCAGTCGTTACACGAAAACAATATCGGTGTGATAATGGATGTTGTTTATAATCACACATATGAAAGTGTTAATTCTTGTTTTCATAAAACTTTTCCTTTTTATTATCACAGAACTAAAAATAATTGGTTTTCTAATGGTTCGGGGTGCGGAAATGAGTTAGCTTCTGAGCGTGCCATGGTAAGAAAGTATATTCTTGATTCTGTTGAATTTTGGGCGAGAGAATATAAAATCGACGGTTTCAGATTTGACCTTATGGGACTTCTTGATATCGAAACGGTTAATTTAATAAGGGATAAATTGAGTGAAATAAATCCACAGATATTGATGTACGGTGAAGGATGGACAGGCGGAGAATCTCCTCTCCCTGCACAAAAGCTTGCATATAAATGGAATTCATATCAATTCGCCAGAGTAGGTTTATTTAATGATAATATTCGTGACTCTGTTAAAGGCGGAGTATTTAATATAATGGATACAGGATATGTTAGCGGAAATTACAATACATCAAATCTGATAAGAAGAGGACTTTCGGGAAGTATTCCTCACAGTCAGGTAAACGGGAATGATGATGCATGCTTTGCTTATAATCCCACTCAGACTATAAATTATTGTGAAGCACATGATAATCATACATTATGGGACAAACTCACAATTTGTGCAAGGCAATACACTTTAGAAGAGCGTGTTAAGATGGATAAGCTTTCAGCCGCTATAGTGATTTTGGCACAGGGAGTTCCGTTTTTAGAAATAGGACAGGACTTTTTGCGTTCGAAGCCAAAAGCAGCAAACGGAAATGAAAATGCTTTAAACAATGATTTTAGTTTCAGCGGTAACAGCTATAATGCACCCGATGAAACAAACTCAATCAAGTGGAATCAGAAACAAGATAATTTTAGCGTCTTTGAATATTATAAAACACTGATTAAAATCAGAAAAAAATATCCTCAGCTAAGACTTTCAAGAAGAGAAGATGTTGAGGCACAGATGAGATTTTTCGATACAGGTGATTTCAATATAATAGGATATTCTGTTATCGATACAAAATCAGAGAACAAGTCGACTATAGTGGTTTTGTTAAATCCGTATAATGAGATTAAAGCTTCTAAGCTCCCTGAAGGAGAGTATAAGGTTATTTTAAGCTCTGACGGAAAGCAAAGTTTAAAATCCAGCAAAACTTCTTCAGGCAGTATTGAAATCGATGCTATTTCGGCAGTTGTTCTTTTAAAAAAATAAAATAATGCATATAAAACCCCCTGCACGTTTTGTGCAGGGGGTTTTTGCTTTTTATTTCTACTTTACTTTAACTTTTCTGAGCTTCTTGTTCCACTTGCTGTATACTTTGATAGCCTTACCGTTTTTATCTTTGTATGTAGCATAAGCTCTGACTCTTACAAAGTATGTCTTCTTGCTCTTAATCTTCTTGTTCTTGATTGTGAGCTTTGTCTTTTTAAGGTCTTTCTTGAAGATAACTTTCTTGAAATTCTTCTTTGCTGAAACCTGAATCTGATAGCCCTTAGCTTTCTTAACTTTCTTCCAGGTTACATTAATCTTTTTCTTAGCATTGCTCTTAACCTTTAGAGTATTTAGCTTAGCCTGTTTCATAGCCTTCTGAGCAGCCTTTTTATCCTTAGCAACTTGTGAAGCATTTCTTGTCGTTGCCTTAGGTTTGGAAGTAGTTTTTACAGGTGTTGCCGGTTTAGATATTGCTTTGCTTATTGTTTTGATAACTTTTCCGTTTTTGTCGAGAAGCTCAATACTTCTTATT
>ENA-ORLW01001467-ORLW01001467.1-human-gut-metagenome-genome-assembly--contig:-NODE-1467-length-25704-cov-3.380575_pt1 | contig 25704 bp, 27 predicted proteins | sample MGYA00243017_ERZ508829 | MGnify/ENA primary metagenome ERZ508829 (study PRJEB26277, sample SAMN04329776) | human gut metagenome | biome: human-associated habitat | host: Homo sapiens | place: USA...
AGTACTAATTGCTAATCGTGGAGAGATTGCAGTAAGAGTAATAAGAGCATGTCGTGAAATGGGAATTAGAACAGTTGCAGTATATTCAGAAATAGATAAAGATTCATTACATAGAAAAATGGCAGATGAATCTGTTTGTATAGGACCTACCAAATCGGCTGTAAGTTATTTAAATGTAAAAAATATAATAGAAGCTGCTTGTTTAACAGGAGCTGATAGTATTCATCCAGGATTTGGTTTCTTATCTGAGAGCAGTACATTTGCTAAAATGTGTGATGAAATAGGAATTAAATTTATAGGTCCATCTTATAAAATAATAGAACTAATGGGAAATAAGTCTATGGCAAAAGAAACGATGCAAAAAGCGGGAGTGCCAGTAGTACCAGGATCAGATGGATTAGTAAAAAATATTGATGAAGCAAAAAAAATAGGAAAGAAAATTGGTTATCCAATTATAATAAAAGCATCTGCTGGTGGTGGAGGAAAAGGAATAAGAGTTGCTTATTCAGAAGAAGAACTAATTAAATTCTTTGAAGTAGTAAAACAAGAAGCAAAAATATCATTTAATGATGATAGTATATATATAGAGAAATTTGTAGAAAATCCAAGACATGTAGAAATGCAAATATTAGCAGATGAATACGGAAATGTAGTGCATTTAGGAGAAAGAGATTGTTCTGTTCAAAGAAGAAATCAAAAAGTTTTAGAGGAAACACCATCAGGAGTTATTTCAGATGCTTTAAGAAAAAAGATGGGAGAAGTAGCTGTAAATGCTGCTAAAAAAATAGGATATTCGAATGCTGGAACTATAGAGTTTTTGGTTGATAAAAATAAAAATTTCTATTTTATGGAGATGAATACAAGAATTCAGGTAGAACATCCAGTAACAGAAATGGTTACAGGAATTGATATTGTTAAAGAACAAATTAAGATAGCTTCTGGGGAGAAGATGCCTCTAAAACAAAAAGATATTATTTTTAAAGGTCATAGTATGGAATGCAGAATTAATGCAGAAAATCCTAGTAAGAATTTTATGCCTTGTCCTGGTAAAATAACAGGACTTCATATTCCAGGTGGAAATGGTATAAGAGTAGATACAGCGATTTATTCAGATTATAAAGTACCACAAACTTATGACTCTATGATTGCTAAAATTATAGTTTATGGAAGAGATAGAAATGAGTCGATTGCTAAAATGAAGAGTGCACTAGGAGAATTTATAGTAGAGGGTATAGATACAAATATTGACTTTTTATATAGTATTTTAGAAAACGAAAATTTTATTAAAAATAATTATGATACATCTTTTATAAAAAAAGAGTTTGGTTTTTAAGATATAAAAATAGTGATTGGGTAAGATTATTATAAATAAAAGTTTATTGGCTATAAATAGAAAATAATATATACAAAAAGGTGAGTATATGATTGTAGATAAAATTAAAAAAATTAATCAAACAGAAGAGGAAAATACAAAGAATATAAAAGCATCTGATATGTTAATTGGTAAATGGGTTAAATGTGATGCTTGTAAGGAAATTTTATATAAGGAAGAAGTGCATAAAAACTACAGTGTGTGCCCTAATTGTGGAAAACATTTTAGATTGTCTGCTAGACGTAGAATTTCTCGGGATAATAGATGAAGGAACTTTTGTAGAAATGTATGAAGATATGGAAACAAGAAATCCATTAAACTTTGAAGGATATACTAGAAAGATAGAAGCTTTGAAAGAAAAGACACACATAAAAGAAGCAGTTACTACAGGTTTCGGAGAAATTAATGGAGAAAAAGTAGTAATAGCTGTTATGGATGGAAATTTTATGATGGGTAGTATGGGAAGCGTAGTAGGTGAAAAGATAACCTCGAGCATAGAACAAGCTATAGAAAATAAGCTTCCATTTATAATGTTTTGTGTTTCTGGTGGAGCTAGAATGCAAGAAGGAATTATTTCTTTAATGCAAATGGCTAAAACTTCAGCAGCTTTAGCGAAACTTGATGAAGTAGGACTTTTATACATATCTGTGTTAACAGATCCAACAACAGGTGGAGTTACAGCAAGTTTTGCAAGTTTAGGAGATATTATTTTAGCAGAGCCAAATGCTTTGATTGGTTTCGCAGGTCCAAGAGTAATTGAACAAACAATCAAACAAAAATTACCTGAAGGTTTTCAAAAGTCAGAGTTTTTATTAGAACATGGATTCATCGATAAAATTGTGGAAAGAAAAGATATGAAAGATACATTATATAAAATTTTGAAATTGCATCATTAGATGTTAGTTTGGGGAAGGTATAATATTAACATATTTAAGAAATATATGAATAATTAGTTTATAATTTAGAAATTTTTATAACGGTTTAGTTTATCTAAAACTAGGGAATATTTTTTATTTTTTAAAATGCATAATTGCATTAGCAAAAAGGAGGAAGCAAAAAATGGGGTCAAAAAAACTTACTGCATGGGATAGAGTAGTGCTTGCAAGAAAAGCAGATAGACCAAAATCATTAGATTATATTAATTTAATATGTGATGAATTTATCGAACTACATGGAGATAGATTGTTTTCTGATGATAAGTCAATAATAACAGGTATTGGAAGAATCGACAAATATGTAGTTACTTTAATTGGTCAACAAAAGGGAAAGACAACTAAAGAAAACATGGAGAGAAATTTTGGGATGACAAATCCAGAAGGATATAGAAAAGCTTTAAGAATAATGAAACAAGCAGAAAAGTTTAATAGACCAATTATAACATTTATAGATACACCAGGTGCTTATCCAGGGATTGGTGCAGAAGAAAGAGGGCAAGGTGAAGCAATTGCTAAAAATTTATTAGAAATGTCTAGATTAAAGACTCCAATTATTTCTATTGTTATAGGAGAAGGTTCTAGTGGTGGTGCTTTAGGAATAGGTGTAGCAGATAAAATTATTATGCTAGAAAATGCAGTATATTCTATATTATCACCAGAAGGATTTGCAAGTATTTTATATAAAGATGCAAGCAAAAATAAAGAAGCAGCAGAACATATGAAGATTACAGCAAAAGATTTAAAAGATTTAGATATTATTGATGAAATTATAACTGAACCAGAAGGTGGAGTAGGAGAAAATGTAGAAGCTGTAAGCTTAAAAATAAAAAAGTGTATTTTGGATAATATTAAGGAATTAGGAAAGATAGATAAAGAAAGCTTAGTAAACAATAGATATGAGAAGTTTAGAAAAATAAAATAGAAAATATGAAAAGTAGTTATCTTATATGATGATTAAAGATAACTACTTTTTATTACTTTTTTTACCATATTACTAGACATTTTAACATTTTTAGCTTAAAATATAAGCATACTACAGAAGAGGAAGGAAATGAAGTAATTATGATGAATATATGGCATGATATTTCAGAAACAAGAGTAAAAAAAGATGATTTTGTTGCAGTAATAGAAATACCAAAAGGATGCGGAGATAAATATGAATTAGATAAAGAAACAGGTATGCTTAAACTAGACCGTGTACTTTATACAGCTACACATTATCCAGCAAATTATGGATTTATTCCTAGAACATATGCAGGTGACCATGATCCTTTAGATGTTTTGGTAATATGCCAAGAAACTGTATATCCACTTACTTTAATTGAGTGTTATCCAATTGGAGTATTAAAGATGATAGATAGTGATGAGCAAGATGAAAAAATTATTGCAATAGCAAAAAATGATCCATACTTAAACTGTTATAAAGATATTTCAGAATTACCAAAACAGATATCTGATGAACTTATGCACTTCTTCGAAGTATATAAGCAATTAGAAGGCAAAAAAACGACTGTAGATAAGATGTATGGGAAAGAAGAAGCAGAGAGAATAATAGAAGAATCAATTAAAAATTATAAAGAAAAATTTAATAAATAAAGAGGATGTATATGATAACCCAAAAAATAATATTCAATTTATTAGCTTTTACTTTATTTATCATTGTATTTTTTAAAATGATAAAAAAGAATGACACTACATATATAGATATATTAGTATTACAATTTATAGGAATAGCAGTCAATTTTATAGAGTTAATATCAGACATAAAGTTTCCTATAATAATAAAAATATTATTATATATTTTATGTGTAATTATTCCAGGAATTGTTTTAATTTTAGAAAAGAAAAATATATTATTTCCAGAGTTATTAAATTTAATTATAGCTAAATATTATTTAAAGCAAAATAATCTGGAGCAAGCTAAAAAATATATGCTAAAATTAATAGATAAATATCCAAATACCTATTTAGGACATAAAATGCTTGCCGAAATATATGAAGAGGAAGGTAAACTTACAAATGCGATAGATGAATATGTAAGAGCAATAGAAATTAATACAAAAGATTATAATTCATATTATAAGATATCAGTATTACTTCAGAAGCTAAATAATAATGATGCTGCTATTAATATGCTTAATGATTTATTAAAAAAGAAACCAGATTATTTAGAAGCAAGTATGCTATTAGGAGATATTTTATATGATGAAGAAAGATTTAAAGAGGCGACTATTGTTTATACAGAAGCTTTAAAATATAATCCTACAAATTATGATATATATTATAACCTTGGAATGGTTTATACAAGATTAAATGATTTTCAAAAGGCAAAAGAATATTATCAAATTGCAGCAGAAATTAATAGTATGTTATATAATGCAAAATTCAATTTAGCACAAATATCTATGATATATGGAGACTTGCGGAGAAGCGGAAAACTATTTTATGGAATGTTTAGCTAAAGAGGATATAGAAGCAGGTTCTTATTATTATTTAGCACAGATTAATATGTTACGAGGAGAAAGGCTAAAAGCTATTAATTACATTAATGTGGCAATAGAATTAGATAGTAATATATATAAAGAAATAGAAGGACAAGCTATATTTTTACCTATAATAAAAAATATAAAGGCACCAAATTTAAATGATACTTTAAGTATCAAAGTAGTAAATAAATTAAACAAAAAAGAAAAATTAACACAAAAACATTTAAAAGATACATATTGTTTAGTAAATAAATTAAATAATAATGACATGAAAATGATTAAAAATATTAAGAAAAATGTAGAGATTAATAAAGAAGAACAAATAGAAAAAGAAGAAAAATAAATGTGATAAATTTCTAAAAACAGAATATATTCATATTAAGTTTAATATGAAAGGAATGTGTTAATATTGGAAAAACAAGTATCTGTTATAGGTGGAGATTTAAGAATTGTTTATCTTGTACAAATGCTAGTGGAAGATGGATTTAATGTATATACATATGGATTAGAAAAAGCAGAAAATTTGCAAGAATTAAAAAATGTTTTTATTTGTAAAAATGAAGAAGAGTGTATAAAAAAGAGCAAGTTAGTTATTAGCTCTATACCATTTTGTAAAGATGAGGGATTTATAAAAGCACCTTTTAGTAATAAAGATATTTTAATAGACAATGTTACAAAATGGTTAAATAATAAAGTTTTTGTAGCTGGAAGTATACCAAAAGAGTTTTATAAATTACAAAAAGAAATTAATTTAAAAGTTATTGATTTAATTGAATGTGAAGAACTTGCTATTTTAAATAGTATATCAACAGCAGAAGGTGCAATTCAAATAGCAATGGAAGAAACAAATTTCACTTTGCATGGTAGTGATATTTTAATATTAGGATTTGGAAGAATTGGAAAAGTGCTTGCTAAAATGCTTCAAGGGATTGGAGCTAATGTCTATTGTGAGGCTAGAAAGAATGAAGACTTAGCTTGGATAAAAACATATGGCTATAAAGAAGTACCACTTTCAAAACTAGATGAGAACTTATCAAATAAGGATATTATAATAAATACGATACCAAGTATTGTGTTAGATGAAAATAGATTAAAATTATTAGATAAAAATAGTTTGATCATGGATTTAGCATCTAAACCAGGAGGTGTAGATCAGCTAGCAGCTGCAAAGCAAGGAATAAAAGTTATATGGGCTTTAGCACTTCCTGGTAAAGTAGCACCATATAGTGCAGCAAAATGTATTAAACAAACTATATATAATGAGATTAAAGATAAAAATACCTTTTTTGAAATATAAGGTATTTAAGGAAAGAGGAGTTAAAAATGAATGAAATACAAGCATTAATATTAGGAATAGTACAAGGGCTTACAGAACTTTTGCCAATATCAAGTTCTGCCCATTTGGCAATTATACCATGGATATTTGATTGGGAGGTGCCAGAAGCTTTTGATGTAGCTTTACATTTTGGTACATTATTAGCTATAGGAATATTTTTCTTTAAAGATTGGATAGAGTTAATAAAAGGTGGTTTTAAAAAGGTTATAAAAAAAGAAGATTCTACAGAAGGAAGAATGTTCTGGTATATAGTACTTGCTACAATTCCTGGTGGAATAATAGGATTTTTACTAGACCATTTTGTAGGAGATAAATTAACAACTCCATTAATAATAGCAATTGCATTAATAATCATGGGTATAATTTTATATTTTGTAGATAAAAATGCAAAAGCTACTACAGACTATGAGCATATGTCATTAAAACAAACTTTTCTAATAGGTTTAGCACAAAGTTTAGCTTTTATTCCAGGAGTTTCAAGGTCTGGTGTAACTATGACAACAGCAAGATTATTAAAAGTAGATAGAACATCTGCTGCTAAATATTCATTTATGTTATCTGCTCCAATAGTCTTAGCTGCAACAATATTTAAAATAAAAGATTTTGTATTTAATGTACCATTTTTTATTGGTGTAATATCAAGCTTTATAGTTGGTATTTTGGTAATTAAATATTTATTAAAATACTTGCAAAAAGGTAGTTTTAAGGGATTTGCCATATATAGAGTAATAGCTGGAGTAATTATTATAGCTTTAACTTTTATAAAATAAGGAGGAAAAGTTATGTTTAAGAAGGAAAATTTAATTAAACTATTAATTGGATTAGTAGTATTACTTATATTAGGTGCTATTACTGTTGCTTTAGTTTTAGATCCAAATGCAGGATTTATAAAAAAAGAGTCAAATAATAATATAATGTATTCAAATGATGCTGTTTATTAGCATAAATATGTGAAGGTTGCCTATAATATGTGTATAATTAGGTAATCTTTATTTATATAATAGGAAAGTTTTCCAAACTTTCGATTATATAAAAAATTAATAAGTAAGAGGAGAAACAAATGAATATAGGAATAGATTTAGGTGGAAGTCACATAGGTGTTGGTATTGTAAATGATGAAGGAAATATAGTTTGTAAAAAAGATACAGATATATTGATTGAAAAAGTAGAAGATATTCAAAACTTTATAATAAAAACTATAATAAATAGTATTAAAGATTTATTAGATAAAAATGAAATAACTTTAGAAAATATACAATTAATTGGAATTGGAACACCAGGTGAACCAAAAGATGGTGTTATAAAAAGAATAGTAAACTTAGGAATTAAGGATTTTGATATTGTAGAAAAACTAAAAAATGAATTACAATATGAAAATATAATTATAAAAAATGACGGAAAATGTGCAGCAATAGCAGAAAAAATGTATGGGAGTATGAGAAATTATGAAGATTCAGTATTTTTATGCCTGGGGACAGGTATAGGTGGAGCTGCATTCCTTAATAATAAATTGTTAAAACCTAAAAAACATTCAGGATTTGAGTTTGGTCATATGATTATAGAAAAAAATGGTAACTTATGTAAATGTGGTAATAGAGGATGTTTTGAAACATATTGCTCAATGAAAAGATTAAAGGAAAAAATAAACAAAGAAATAATAGAAGAAAATATGAAATCTAGAGATTTACTAAAGTTTTTAAAAGATAATAAGAAAAATGAAAAGTTACAAGAAATATTTAAAGAATATATTAATGATTTAACAATTGGGTTATCTAATATAACTAATTTATTAGAACCAGAATGTATAACAATAGGAGGAGGTTTTGTTCATTTTAAAGATGTTTTATGGACAGAATTAGTATCAGAATTTGAAAAAGCAAAATATTTATTTAATAAAGAAAATATCCCAGTACTAAACTTGGCAGAGCTTGGTAATGATGCAGGAATAATTGGGGCAAGCATTGACATAAATTGAAATTAGTTGTATAATAGTACCATTGATTACCAATAATGGTAAAGAAGAGATTTAAATTTATATATTTCTATTTATAAGGTGTGTATAAATAGAATAATATTGTAAAAATGAGTTCGGTATTTATAAAAATTTAAGTTTTAATAAAATTGAGCTAATCTAGTTAGCATATGGTAGTGCAGCAAGCGGAATTTTATGTGCAAGGCCATATTCTAATTTTAGTTTGTGATGCAATAATTTTAGATAATAGCCAAAGAAGAGTTTATAATATAAATTTGTTTTAGAAGTATATAAATTTAAACAAATTTAAAGAAGAAGGAGATAAAAACAAATATGACAGAAAATTTAAAAAGTAAAGAAAGGATTAAAGAAGAAAAGGAAAATGAAAAATTAGTAGTTCCAAAAAGAGAAAGAGGGTACAAAAATAATAGGAATACTAAACAAAAAAAAGAAGGAGAAAAAACGGAGAGAAAACCAAGAAATAATAGAAGAGTAAAAAGCGAAAATAAATCTAATGATTTTGAATTTAAAAAGCCAAACTTAAAAATTATTCCTTTAGGAGGATTAGAGGAAATCGGAAAAAACATTACTGTTTTTGAATATGATAATGAAATAGTTTTAGTAGATTGTGGACTTGAGTTTCCAGAAGATAATATGCTTGGTGTAGATTTAGTAATACCAGATGTAACATATTTAGAAAAAAATAAAGATAAAATAAAAGGATTGGTAATTACTCATGGTCATGAAGATCATATAGGTTCTATACCATATGTATTAAAACAAGTTGATATGCCAATATATGCAACAAAATTAACAGTAGGATTAATAAAAAATAAACTAGAAGAACACAAATTATTAAGAAAAACAAAATTAAAAGTAGTAGAGCAAGGACAAACTGTTAATTTTGGAAAAATCAAAGTAGAATTTATTAGAAGTTCACATAGTATTCCTGATTCTGTAATGCTTGCAATATATACACCAGTAGGAACTGTATTACATACAGGTGACTTTAAAATAGATTATACACCTATTGATGATCAATTAATGGATTTTGGAAGAATTGCAGAAATTGGAAATCAAGGAGTTTTAGCTCTTATGTCAGATAGTACAAATGCAGAAAGAAAAGGATATACAATGTCCGAGAGTTCTGTTGGTGAAGTATTTGATAAATTATTTTTAAACTGCCCCAAAAGAATTGTTGTTGCAACCTTTGCATCAAATGTGCATAGAGTTCAACAAATAGTAAATTCTGCAGTTAAATATAAAAGAAAAGTTGCTGTATGTGGTAGAAGTATGATTAATATGATAGAAACAGCAAGAGGTTTAGGGTATATTAAAGTACCAGAAAATGTTTTTATTGATATTGATATGATAAAAAATTATACAGATGATCAATTAGTTATTTTGACAACAGGTAGTCAAGGTGAGGCTATGTCTGCTTTAACAAGAATGGCTTCAGGTGATCATAGAAAAGTGGTAATTACTCCAAATGATAAGATTATAATTTCTGCAACACCAATACCAGGAAATGAAAAATTAGTATCAAAAGTAATAGATGATTTAATGAAAATTGGTGCAGAAGTTGTATATAGTTCATTAGAAGCGATTCACGTTTCTGGACATGCATGCCAAGAAGAACAAAAATTAATTTTTTCACTTGTAAGACCAAAATATTTTATACCTGTACATGGTGAATATAGACAATTAATAGCACATTCAGAAACAGCTAAAAAAATGGGAATACCATCAGAAAATATATTTATGATGAAAAATGGTAGAGTACTTGAATTAAATGAAAATGAAGCAAAATTAACAACTTCAGTACCATGTGGAAAAATATTAGTTGATGGACTTGGTGTTGGAGATGTTGGAAATATTGTTCTTCGTGATAGACAACATTTATCACAAGATGGATTAATAATTATAGTAATGACAATGGATTCTGCCTCAGGTGAAATTGTTTCAGGACCAGATGTTATATCAAGAGGATTTGTATACGTAAGAGAATCTGAGAATTTAATGGATGATGTAAAAAGAGTAATTAGAGAAGAAGTTCAAAGATGTGAAGAAAATAAAATTACAGATTGGTCAACAATAAAATCTACATTAAAAGATAACTTAAGAGACTATATTTTCCAAAAAACAAAAAGGAACCCAATGATTTTACCAATTATTATGGAAGTGTAGCGGAAAGGCTTGGAATATAGCCTTTTTTGAATTTGAGTGTGTGTCTTTGTTATAATTTGGTTATACCCCACGATGTTTTAAGAGGTTTTTAGAGCAAAAATTATTGTGAAAGAAATATAATTTTAATTTACAAAAAATTGTTTTGTTTACTTGTGTTTTAAGTTCAAATGTAGTATAGTAATACCCATAGGAAATGATGAAAAGCAGATGTGGTTTTGCCACCTAATTTACGAATCTTCGTAGGAAGGGTGGTGATGTTTATGGTTAAAGTAATACTATTTTATATAATATTGCTAATGTTATCTTTAACATTAAACGTTGCCTTGACAGCAGTTCTATATAAGAACTGGGTTGATAAGCAACTACATAAATAAAAAAGACTCACATCTGTAACTTTGACGAGTTGATGTGAGTTTTCATATATTCTCGGCAAAACCACGTTTGTGGATTTGTCATTTCCTATATTTATTATAATCTATTTATGAGTAAAAAGTCAATAAGTATGAAAAATTTCAACAATTGTTATTAGTATAAAAATTACATTCTAGTTATACTTTGATTATACCGCATTAGTTTCGAGTAAGTTTCAATGAATTAGAAAATGTAGATGACTAGAGAAATAAGGAAAATGGAGATTATAAATAGAATACAAAAAATAGGCAAAAATTGTCCTATGATAATACCAATTATAATGAAGTTTAATATATAAAAAGAGATATAAAAGGAGAGAGGTTTATATGGATTATAGAGAGTTAGCAGATTTAATATATCCAAATGCAAAAGATATTTCATATTATGAAGAAAAATATCCAAGAAGAAATTTAGAAGAAGGAGCGGTAGTTACAAGATATGCACCAAGTCCAACAGGATTTGTACATATAGGAGGTATTTTTCAAGCTTTAATAGCGAAGATGATTACTAAAAAGACAAAAGGTGTATTCTTTTTAAGAGTGGAAGATACAGACCAAAAAAGAGAAGTAGAAAATGGAATAGCAGATATTGTTTCTTCTCTAAAGAGTTTTGATATTGAGATTGATGAAGGAATGATTAATCAAACAGAAGAAAAAGGAGAATATGGTCCATATAAACAATCTTTAAGAAAAGATATTTATCAAGCTTATGCAAAATTTCTAATTAGCCAGGGAAAAGCATATCCTTGTTTTGCAAGTAGCGAAGAACTAGATGAAATGAGAAAAAAACAAGAAGCAGCAAAAGTAAGAACAGGATATTATGGTGTATGGGCTAAATATAGAAATCTATCAGTAGATGAAGCAATTGCAAAAATAAAAAATGGAGAAAAATATATTATACGTTTAAAATCTCCGGGAAATGAAGAAAAGAAGATAAAACATCATGATGTAATAAAAGGAAATATCGATTTTCCAGAAAATGACCAAGATATAGTTATAATAAAATCAGATGGACTTCCAACATACCATTTTGCTCATGCAGTAGATGATCACTTAATGGGAACAACTATGGTAATAAGAGGAGATGAATGGCTTTCTTCTGTTCCACTTCATTTGCAATTATTCTATATGTTAGGGTTTAAAGCTCCAAAATATGCTCATATTCCTACAATTATGAAAATGGATGGAGGTTCTAAGAGAAAATTAAGTAAAAGAAAAGACCCAGAGGCAGCAGTTGGATATTATAAGGAACAAGGTATTCCAAAGGAAGCTGTGATTGAATACTTAATTAATATAGCTAATTCAAATTTTGAAATTTGGAGAAAACAAAATCCAGAGAAGTCTATAGATGAGTTTGATTTTAAAATTAATAAAATGGGTGTTAGTGGAGCTCTATTTGATATGGTAAAAATGTTAGATGTATCAAAAAATGTTATATCTAAATATTCTGCTGAATATATTTATGAAAATGTAAATAGTTGGGCAGAAGTATATGATACTGAGCTTGCAAAAATGCTTGAAGATAAAGATTATGCATTAAAGGTATTTGGAATAGAAAGAGGAAATACAAAGCCAAGAAAAGATATTTCAAAATGGTCTGATATAAAGGAAAATATTATTTATATGTATGATGACAAATTTGATAACAATATAGAATATTCATTTGGAAAAATTTCAGATTTAAATGAAGTTTCTAAAATAGTAAAATTATACATAGAAAAATATTATGATGAGTCAGATGATAAACAAATGTGGTTTAATAAAATTAAAGATTTAGCAGAAAAATTGGGATATGCAAGAGAAGTAAAAGAATATAAGCAAGAACCAGAAAAATGGCCTGGTCATGTGGGTGATATTAGTACAGTTCTTAGAGTGTCCTTAACTGGAAGGCAAAATACACCAGATTTATATGAGATAATGCAGGTTCTAGGGAAAGATAGAGTTGTAGAGAGATTAAATAAATTGGTAAAATAATAATTATTAAAATATATTTAGAATGTTGAAAAATATAAAGTTAAAGTAGGTTATAGAAATTAAAAATACTTTGAATTTATATTTTTCAATTTTTTTACAAATATAGGGGTTATTTGAAAAGATATTATATATACTTTTCAGGAAATTGTATCTTTATACAGCTGTAAATCTATTGCCCTTTGAAAATATATTATACAGAGGTCTATTATAGGAATAAAATAATTACTCTGTAACCTTGAAAAATGTGTTAATATAAATTTTATATTGAAAATTCATTAATAGCATGATATATTGCTAGTTATAGGAGTGATAAAATGGAATATAATATTGGAGATATTGTAAGAACAAAAAAACAACATCCATGTGGAAGTAAAATGTGGGAAATAACAAGAGTTGGAGTAGACTTTAAATTAAAGTGTTTAGGTTGTGGACATGTTGTTATGTTAGAGAGACAAAAAGCACTTAAGGCAATAACTAAAAAAGAAGATAAAAAATAGAAAATGAAAAAAGGCATATAGTATAATTCTATATGCCTTGAAAATAACAAAAATTAATCAATCATTTCAGAACATTTTTCATTAAGCTTTCTACTCTTAAATCATAAATTAGTGATTTAGTAGATTCAACAAAAAGTGAAAAAACTTCTACACCATTATGATTTGAAGAAGAGATAGTTGTTCGAAGATTTGGATACTGTTTGGAAATATTTTTTTCCGCACTATCACGATCTTCTTTGCTTAAGAATTGGTACCGAATCATTTTTGTCATTTGAGCCATGTGAAGGGCCCTCCTTAAAATAAAAATTTCGCTTCCGCGATGCTTAAGAATGTTAATATTATAACATGAATGAATACATAGAGTCAATAGATTTAGCATATGAAATTCGACAAAATATTCCATACATTTTCTGTATAAATCTTTCTTTCACTAGAGAATGGTAAAAATGTAAAGTCTCCAAGAGGATTTAATTCTTTTTGGAGCTCTTTTACTGCACTATCTACTTTAGTAACAGCAATTTTATCAGCTTTATTTGCAATTACTATAAAGGGTAATCCAGAACGAATTATATAATCATACATTAATCTATCATTATTACCTGGTTTATGTCTTATATCTATTAATAGTACAATTAAAGAAATATTTTTTCTAATATGTAAATATTCATCAATAAATCCATTAACTTTAATTTGTTCTTGTTTTGACATTTTGCTATATCCGTAACCTGGTAAATCTACAAAATAAAATTTATTATCCATATTATAAAAATTAATTTGTCTTGTTTTTCCAGGTTCACGACTAGTTCGTGCTAGTTTTTTTCTATTAATCATAGTATTAATAAAAGAAGATTTTCCAACATTGGATTTTCCAACTAATACTATTTCTGGTAATCCGATTTCTTGGATACTGTTTCTGACTTACTGCTGATACTTCAAATTTTGGTTCTTTAATTTGCATAGTTTATCTCCTAATTAATAAATTTTAAATAAATACAGAATCTATAGATTTTGTAAGATAATATATGAATATATTAGCTTTTTTTAGGGGTTATTTTTTCAAGTCCTCCCATATAAGGTCTTAAAACTTCTGGAATATTTATACTTCCATCAGGATTGTAATTATTTTCTAATAAAGCAATTAGCATACGAGGTGGGGCAACTACAGTATTATTTAAAGTATGTGCATAATAATTTCCTTTTTCACCTTTTATACGAATTCCAAGACGTCTACTTTGTGCATCTGTCAAGTTAGAACAGCTTCCAACTTCAAAGTATTTTTGCTGCCTAGGGCTCCAAGCTTCAATATCAACACTTTTAGCTTTTAAGTCTGCTAAATCTCCACTACAACATTCTAATGTATGAACTGGAATGTTTAAACTTCTAAATAATTCTACAGTATAAGACCACATTTTATCATACCACTCATAACTTTCTTCAGGTTCACAAACAACAATCATTTCTTGTTTTTCGAATTGATGAATACGATAAACTCCGGCGTTCTTCAATACCATGGGCACCTTTTTCTTTTCTAAAACATGGAGAGTAAGATGTCATTAAGTAAGGTAATTCAGATTTTTTTAGAATTTGGTCTTTAAATTTACCAATCATAGAATGTTCGCTTGTTCCAATTAAATATAAATCTTCACCTTCGATTTTATACATCATCGCATCCATTTCTTCAAAACTCATAACTCCAGTAACTACGTCAGAACGAATCATATATGGTGGAATACAATAAGTAAAACCTTTATTAATCATAAAGTCCCTTGCATATGATAAAATGCTAGAGTGAAGTCTTGCAATATCTCCTATTAAATAGTAAAAGCCATTTCCAGCAACACGACGAGCAGAATCTAGATCAAGCCCAGATAAGTTTTCCATAATTTCAGCATGATATGGAATTTCGTAATCTGGAACTACAGGTTCTCCATATTTTTTTACTTCTACATTTTTACTATCATCTTCTCCTATAGGAACAGATTCATCCATAATGTTAGGTATTTTCATCATTCTAGATTTTATTTCTTCTGCAAATTCAGCTTCTAATTTTTCATTTTTTACAAGTTCTTCATTTATTTTTTGAACTTCTAGTTTTATATTTTCTGCTTCATCTTTTTTACCATCCTTCATTAAAGTACCAATCTTACTACTTAATGAATTTCTTTTACTTCTTAATTCATCGCCATTTAGTTTGACTTCGCGATTTTTTTTATCTAAATCAATAACTTCATCTACTAAAACAAGTTTGTGATCTTGAAATTTTTTTCTAATATTTTCTTTTACAATATCTGGATTTTCTCTTAAAAATTTAATATCTATCATAAATTGTCCTCCTTAATTATAAATGAATAGATCATCTAAATATATCTTCATTTTTATTTTAATTAACAATATCTAAAATTTTCAGCAAATAATTAAATTAGTTTGTGTTATAAATAGTTCTTTTCAATATCTTCTGCAATTTCAAATCTATGTGTTTGACCTGTTATGTTATCTTTCCTTTCCGAGATTGACGATTAAAACATTTTCTGTGGTGTAAGCCATATTTTTTTATTGTCTTCTCTATTGTAAAGAGGTTTATATACAACCATTCTTTCTTGGGTTTCACTATCATAAGCAATATTTTCTACAAAATAATAATTTCCTTTAAAGTGTCTATACACTTTTCCTATTTTTACTTCTTTGCCCATAGATTTTTCCTCCTAACAAAATATAAATAAAAAATAAAGTGAGATGGTAGTGATAAAACAAAAACGTCCTTATGAAAACATAAGGACGAGAAGTTTCGTGGTGCCACCTTAATTTATACATATAATAAAATATATATAACTTAATAATGCTTATAACCTAGCATAACTTGGTTTAGCTTTCACTAAAAGCTTCAAGAGGAGATTCTTAAATTATTTTAAACTATTTCCACCAAACATAGTCTCTCTATATAAAATTTAATTTAATACTAGTCTCTTGTTAAACGCTTAATATTGTAAAATATTGTACCATAAAATAAATTAAAATGCAATATAAATATAAAGAAAAAACAGTAGGTAATAGATACCTACTGCATTGAGGTTAAATAACTTTATCTACAATACCTGTAGATAAAAAATCGAAATACAAAGTTGTTGTCATATCTGACTTTTCTTTGTTGTTTGGTACAAGAAAAACATTAAATGTTATATTTTGCTCACTATCTGTAACCATACTGAATTTCATAAATTTTCTAATTTCATGAAACCAGATGTTTTTTCCAGAATAATTTTTTCTGGAGTAATTAAGATATAGTATTTTTTGTTTCAAATCAAAATGAAAAACCTCATTAATATTGGTTCCAAATCTGCTTTGGGTAGAAACAGAGAAGTTTTCCTTGTGATTAATTTTTTCTAAAAGAATATCAGATAATGATAGTTCTAACTGTAGCCGATTTTTCATGGTAATCCTCCTAAATATAATATTATCGCTAATGCGATTAATTGTATTATAACATATATTTACATAATGTTCAAATTTATATACTTTAGAAAAGAATGTATTGTATTTAGGAAGTATTTGTGATATATATTTTAATATTAAAATGCTATAATATTTTAATCATAATTAAGAAATTTTTGGATTAATATGATTTAATTAATAATAAAAATTAGATTTTAGAAAGGAGAAAAGATGAAAGATAAATTTATAAACTTGTTAAGAAGTACTAATAGAGAAGGAATGGAAGAGTTAATTAAGTTTATGGAAGAAAAAACAGATTTTTTTATAGCTCCTGCAAGTACAAGATTTCATGGTAGTCATGAAGGAGGATTGCTTGAGCATAGTATGAAAGTGTATGAAATATTAAACTATAAAATGAAAAATAATGTAATAGATTTATATGCTCCAGATGATACTATAATTATAGTTAGTTTATTACATGATATATGTAAAGCAAATTTTTATAAAGTAGATTATAGAAATGCTAAAAATGCAAGAGGTGAATGGGAGAAGGTTCCATATTATACAGTTGAAGATACTATACCATATGGTCATGGAGAAAAGTCTGTAATGATGCTAACAGAGTATATAAAATTAACACCTGAGGAAAAATATTGTATACGTTGGCATATGGGATTTTCTGAACCAAAAGAAAGCTATACAACACTTGGACTTGCATACAAAAAATATCCACTGGCTTTATTAGTAAATGAGGCTGATTTAGAAGCAAGTTATTTTTATGATTTATAGTGAAAATGTTATATATGTTTATCTGAAAGTATCTAGATAGGGATGTATAAAAAATACATTTTGTTAACTTTTTTATAAAAAATGGAATAGTATATATTAGGAGGAAAAGATATGTTTTATCTTGGTTTATTTATTCGGTTTAATTATCGGTTCTAATATAGGACTATTCTATTTTGCCATGTGCAAAAGTGCCTCGAGAAGTTAATAGTGTAAAGATATTATGGTATAAGTTTATTTAAATATTGAAAAGTTATGTAAAGTGTGATAAAATTAAATAGCATTCTGCAATATTTGAATGAAAGGGAGCTGATAATAAGGTTCACAAAATTTGGTAGAATAAATTAAATAATTTGAATGGAGGTATTACAAATGCAAACTTTGTATGAAAAGTCTCGAAATATTCGGAGGTTAATCGACGAAGGAAAGACAACAAAGCAAATAAAGAAAATAATGCAGATTAAAAAGTCTGACCTGTATCAGATAGTAAAATCTGAATATAGTGAAAGATTTAGTGAAATTCTTTTTAAGAAGCTAAAACAAAATGATTACTTTGATAAAACTAAGATACTTGTTGACACATCTGCTCTTGAAGTTGAAGGTATTGTGGACTATTTATGGAAATACCACAAAATTTTACTTCATATAGATGTGATTAGAGAAATGGATGATCACAAATTTGGAAAGAAAAAAGTTTTCGTAGTTAATATTCGGGATTTATTAAAGCGTTCGGCTGAAGATTATGATAGTCTGAAAGTTAAAATCATAACTTCGAAGAGAGTTAGCTTATATACCGACGAAAATATCATTCATTATCTTAAGAAAAAGGTAAAAAAGGACAGAAATATTGTCTTAATCACTGATGATAATGCATTTGCATCTCTTGCCAGAGGATATGGAGTAAAATATATTCTTGCAAGATCTCTCGAAAGGGAGCTTACTAAGACTGATGTATCTGAAAGTGAAAAAGATACAGATAAAGAGGTAGTAAATGATAACAATAATGAGAAAGTTAATGCAAAAATCAAAAAGGATAAAGGGTCATCAAAAAGTGCAATTAATACACAGAAAAGAACTAGCTTGCAATTTGTAGAATTTGTAGGAGAAACATTGTTTTTGTGTCCACCAATAGGTAAAGAAGCTTCATTTATTGTACTTGAAGGAGGAGAAATAAAGAGAAGTGTTACCAAAGATATTCCTCTTAGGAGTGGAAATAAAATTTTATATTTATTTTACACTGAAAAAAGGAAGTTAAAGATTCAGACATTTAAAATCACAGATATTCATAGAAAGAAATTTGCTGAAGATTTAGGTGTTGAAATCTTTAAATCTGTGGAAGACATTAAAGAACTTTCATACTCAGATGCAGTAAAATCAAAGATAAGATATTTCTTTAATTTAAATAAGAGATTGTAATACCATATTTCTACCCAAAGAGAGTTCTTTTGAACTCTCTTTGAAATTTATAAAAAATGTGTGGAAAATAAATAAAAAGTGATATATAATATATGCATTATGAAAAAGGGAGGAATAGGATTAATATGAATCCTAATATGTCAGATTTACGTATAGGAATAGTTTTTTCAGGTGGATTTGCAAAAGGTGCTTATGAAATAGGTTTTTGCAAAGCTATTTTAGAATATATAGAAATGAATAATATAAAAGCTGTAAGTGGCGCATCAATTGGAGCAATAAATGCATATGGTTTTATAAATAATAGATTTGAATATTTGCTTGAGGTATGGAGAAAATTAGAATTTAAATCGGCAAAGGAATTTTTAGTAAAGTCTGATAAAAGAAAAGTTATTTATAATTATATAGAAGATATGCAAGCAGAGGTGACAGAAGAAAATCAAACACCTTGTTATATAAATTATATAAAAGTACCAAATATCTCGTTATGTTATAAAAATGTTAATAAAGAACATAATAAAATTCAAAATGATTTTTTAAAAGCTAGTATTTCTGTTCCAGGATTATATAATCCAATTTTAGTAAAAGAGGATTATTATGTAGACGGAGCTTTCCTAGATAATACACCAATATCTCCATTAGAAAATGAAGACTTAGATTTGATTTTTGTTCTAAGATTTGACCATGCGAGTGAACAATATGAAGAATTGAAAACAGGTGCAGCAATAATTGAAATTGTATTTGAAGATGATAAAAAATTGAAAGACTATTTCTACTTTAATAGTAGTTTAACAACTAGACTAATAGAGCAAGGGTATAGAAAATCAAAAGATATTTTGGATATTGTTTTTAGATATGGTGAAGATATAGAGTATATAAAATCAATCGCTAGAATTTATAATCAAGAATCTAGAAAAAACATTATACCAAAGAGTGGAGAAGAGATTGTTAATAAAATGAATAAACTTAGAAAAATATTTAAAAATGAATATGTGGATGAATTAAAAGATAGTTCATTAGATTTGGAAGAAGATAATGAGGTTGTGATGTAGAATTTGACAATATTTTATGTTCAGAAAGTTTATCTTTTAATAAAAAATAATACATGTCCTAAGTGTATGGACATGTATTATTTTTTGAAATTTGCATAATCTGTAAAAAAATATTTTTTTATATTGACATATAAAAAAAACTAGGATATATTATAAATAATAATTAATATATCCAATTAAATATAAATTATAAGATAATGTAAAATATAAATATATTAGAATGTGAAGATTAAATATAAATTATAAGATTCACAATATTAAAATTTAATCTAAATATACTAGAAAAGAAAAGGAGGGTATTTTGAATCTATTATATTTAAACAATGAAGAAGAATATAAAAATTATTTCATTTTAAATTATTGTAAGCAGAAAATTTTTACATATTCAGGTATAGAAGTAAAATTTTATGAAGATCAGTTTAAGCATGCTTTTTATGAAAGTGAAGATTATAAAAAGAGGGACAAATCTATATTTTCTTGGAGAAGAGCAAGGAGAATAAATTGGATAAAAAGTGTATTGCTAAATCCAAAAGTAGAGTTATATGTGGGATGGGATAGAGACAAGAAGAAATACAATAATAATAGAAGAGTAAGTATTATAACAGAAGATAATTATGTTGTTATATTAAATATAATTAATGAAAAAAAGGCCAAGTTTATAACGGCATATACTGCCAGTGTAACCAATGCTAAGAAGATAAGGAGTGCTCCGAAATGGGAAAATAAATAGAGACTACTGATTGCTGGTTCAGTAGCCGAAACCTCTAGTGATCCTTTGATGTGACAAAGGATTAACTTATACTATAATATTACTACAAATAAATTTATTTGTCAATATTATAGTAATAAGTATATTCAAAAATAAAAAAAAAATTCAAAATATAATCGACACAAAACGACAAAAAAGTTCAATAAGTTATGATATTATACAAAATATTAGGAGGTGAAATAATGAGATATAAGTTATTTTTTGAACTAGAAAATAAAGAAATATCAATCCAATACCGTAAGAGTATATTAAGTTTTTTTAAGAAGTCATTAAGTGAGTACGATATGGCAAAGTACGAAAAGTTATATCATGCAAAAGACCCAATTATTAAGCCATATACCTTTGCGGTATTTTTTAGAGATTCTGAATTTAAAGAAAATGAATTCAAGAAATACTATAACCAGAAAGATAATATTATAAAACCTTATGCTTTTTCTGTTTTTTTTAGACACCCACAAATTAATGGACAAGAGATAATATTAGAAGATAAAAGACTTGAAATGAATATGACAATAGAAAATTATGAAACAGCCATAATAATATATAATGCATTTAATCATCAAAGAAACAAAGTATTTCATTTAGAACATAACTCAATGACATTAAAAAATATTGTATTAGTTCCAGAAAAACAAATTAATACAGATGAGGTAACAATAAAATTTATGTCTCCATTAATTGTAAGACAAAGAGAAAATGAGAAAGATTACTACTATTCTATTGAAGGTGAAAAATTTTTAGAAACATTAAAGATCAATATAAAAGAACAATTAAAATTAACAAATTATCCTACAGAAATTATAGACACTATTAAACTTGAAAAGATTAATGGAAGAAAAACGGTAATAAAATTTTACGAAAAACAGATGGAGGGAACTATAGGAACATTTAAATTATATGGAAACAAAGATTTACTAAGTTATTTATATAAATCAGGAATAGGAAGTAGAAGATCAAGTGGATTTGGAATGTTCGAAGTGGTATAAAAGTGAGGTGAGGATGTGAAGATAAAAGTATATTTAAATGAATGGTTTATAAATGCTGGGATTGTAGGTTTCATGAATATAATGAAAGAAAATAATTCAAATTCTATTAGAGAACAGGACAATTATATTGAATTTGAGACAGAAGAGTTAAGAGATTTTCATAAATATTATTTTGAATACTTTTTTAATATATACAATATAGCAGCAAAAATGGAAAATAGAATGGATAATTCATTTAAACAGATAAGACAACTATTAATGAGTGTAGAGGAAGATAAAAACAAACAAAAACAAGAGAAAATAAAATCAGTAAAAAAATATATAAAATTAGTAATAAAGGGTCAGTTAGATAAAATTAAAAAAGTTGATGAAGATATCTATAATGAGATGTTTGAGCTATATAGCAGGATAGATGAAGTAAAAGAAAAGGAAGATATATCTAAATTAGATGATATATTTACAGGATTGAATACTAATTTTTATAAAGAAAAAATAAATAAAAGATTAACAATGAATCTCTTTAAAAGTATATTAAGTAAAAGTTATTTTGGACAACCAAGTTTTTTAAATGTAGTTAAAAGTGCCTTAAGTTATGAAGAACAATGTCAGCTAATGTATAAAGATTATATATCTAATATTGTAGAAGTAGGATATTTAAATAATCTAGTAAATGATAAATATACATTAGAAGAAATAAAAGAATATATACAAGAAAGATTAACTGATGACAGAATTACAAAAGAATTACAAAGTGTATATTCTAATATTAATAAAAAATATATTGAAAAAGAAAAATCTATAGAGGATATAAAAAAATATTTAAAAGAAAAAGTATTTACTAGTTGTTCTATGTGTGAAAATGAGAATATTATTGCTAATAATTATTCTGAAAGTAGATTTGTACCGTTAGCAATTAGTAGTGAAAATATGGAAAACTTTTTTTGGAACAAAAAGGCAAAATTTCCAATATGTGATGTTTGTAAATTAATGTTATTTTGTACACCAGCTGGAATTACTTCAATTACTAAAACTGTAAAAGAAAATGAGAATGGAAATGCAGTTTACAAGGAAAAACAGGTGTATAGCTTTGTGAATTATGATACGAATATAAGACAACTTTTGCAAATAAATAGAAATTTTTCAAACCAAGCAAAGCTTGATAAAAGTTCAGAAAATCCATATCAAGAATTAATTTTAGACATAGTAAAACAAGAAAAACAAGTAAGCAAGTGGCAATTGGAAAATATATTTGTGGTTGAATTTGAAGCGGAGTATTTAGCTTATAGTAGAATGGAATATTTTAATATAAAAAGACATGTGGCAGAGTTTTTTAAAAATTATTCTGAAAAGAGCTTAGATAAAATTAAAAATTATCGTTTCAAATTGCAAATAGTAGATTATATTTTAAAAAATAAAGAATTAAAATATGTAATTAATGACAGAATTAGGCAAGAATTAACAAAGGAAAATTCATATGGTTATGAATGCTTTTTAGCTACTAGAGTTAGACTTGAGTTAAATTTATTAAGGAAAGGAGAGTTAGAAGTGAAAAGTATAATTGAAAAAAATAATAATAAATTAAAAGTATTATATAGTTTAGGAATGCAAATACATGAGGAGTTAAAAGGAAAAGGTGAAGATAATAAATTAAATGGATATACATATAAAATGCTAAATAGTATAAAAGCTGGCAATAAAGCTGAATTTATGGATATTGTAATTAGATTACATATGTTTATGGGAAAAGATGTATCACCTATTTTTCTAGAAGTAATGCAAGATACTAATTTAGATTTTGAATCAATAGGACATAGTTTTATGTCTGGATTAATTTCAAATAAATTTGAAAAAGAAGACGCAAACAATAACAATCAAACTGTAGGAGAATAATAGTTTTATTAAAAATAAAGAGGAGGAGAATAATAATGATGAATAAAAAAGGGTTAACATTAAGTATTGTTTTTAAAGCTCAAAGTTTAAATTATGGAGAAGGAATTGGAAATATATCAGAACTAAAAAAATTATCAAGAGGAAATGGTAATGTATATACTTTTGCATCAAGACAAGCTATTAGATATGATATTGCAAGATTAGGAAAAGAGTTATTTGGGTGGAATTTAGAAGTGGTGGATAAAACAAAAGGTACAGTCCAATTTAGAGATGATTTAAGTATTAAAGATTCTGAAGAAATGGATTTGTTTGGATATATGAAAACTTCTAAAAAGTCAGATAATAAAGATGGAGGTTCTGATATAAGAAGTGCAGCAGTCAGATTAAGTCATGCAATTTCGTTAGAAGACTATAAAAGTGATATGGAATTTTTAAATAATAAAGGATTAGCAGATAGAATTAAAGAATTTCCAAATTTAGCTAATATAGAACAACATTTAAGCTATTATACTTATACGATATCTATTGATTTGGATAAAATTGGAAAAGATGGGGGAATTGAATTAGAAAATAAAGAAAAAATAAAAAGAGTAAATGAGTTATTGGAAATTATAAAAGTATTAAATAGGGAGATAAGAGGAAGACAAGAGAATTTAAGTCCTGTTTTTGTAATTGGAGGAATTTACAAAATAAATACACCATTTTTCTTAGGAAGAATTAATATTAATTCAAAAAATGGAAAGTTTGCTATAGATGCAGATATGTTGAAAGATGTTGTTTCTTTAAAAATAGGAAATGAAAATATAGCTCAAGATACAAATGTTGGTTTAGTAAAAGATATGTTCTGCAATGAAGATGAAATAGCAGAAGTGTTTGAAGGAAAAACAACTAATGTACAAGACTTTTTTGAAAATTTAGAAAGACAAGTAGAAGAATATTATAAATAGAAAAAGGGTGAATGAATTTGAAAATAATGAGATTAAAATTATTTCAAGAATCAGCATGTTATAAAAAGCCATTTGCATTTAAAGTGGCAGAAACATATCCACTTCCACCATATTCCACTATAATTGGAATGTTTCATAAAATATTACAAGCACAGCCTGGAGAATATTATCCAATGAATATTTCGGTTCAAGGAGAATATGAAAGTATATTTAGTAATTATCAAAATTTAAGAATGTATAAGGGAAAAGGTGAAGTTACAGCGATGCCACGAAATGTGCATCAGTTATTAAATATAAATTTAATAATTCATGTTAAAGCAGATGATGAAGTGATTGACAAGATATATAATAATATAATTAATGGAGAAGAAACATTTACATTGGGTAGAAATGAGGATTTAGTAAGAGTAGATGAAATTAAAATTATTCAAAAGATAAATAAGATTGATGATTTTATGTGGATGAATCATAATGCTTATATTCCAACTTATATGCTAGATGTTACAGGAATTAATTATAGATTAAATACAAAGTATACAATTGTTGATGAATTAAGAAAATGGGAAAAAGTAGATGTAAAATATGTTGAAAAAGATTCAGAGATTGATGACGGATATATAGATGAAGATGGTGAAGTAATATTTTGGTGTTATGAAAATGAGGTGAACTAATATGCTATATGCAAAATCTATTCCAGAGGAAAGTATTAAAGAACATACAAATCAATTATTAGATAGATTAAAGGTTTTGCGTGTTTTGTATGGTGATGAAATTACAAAAAATATAAGTATAGACACAGAACGATTTTGGAAATTACTTGAGGTAATATGCACTTATCATGATATTGGTAAGTGCTATACACCTTTTCAGAATGAAATATTAAGAAAATTAGGAAAACAAGTAATAGACACGAATTTTAATTATATAGATGTTAAACATGAGCAATTGTCACCTATGTTTATAGATAGCAAATATTTTGGACTTACAAAGGAAGAAAGAAAGATTGTAATACAATCTATATTTTATCATCATGAAAGAAATAATACAATACATATAGATGGAGATTTGTTAAAAAAAATAATAGAAGAAGATATAAAACCTAATATTCCTCAAATAGAAAATGAATTACAAATCAAAGTACCAGAATTAAAAACAACATATTTAGGAATGGTAGAAGGACAAGTTAGAATAACAGAATTTGATGACATATACAAAGACTATTGCATAATGAAAGGACTATTACATAGATTAGACCATTGTAGT
>ENA-ORLW01001496-ORLW01001496.1-human-gut-metagenome-genome-assembly--contig:-NODE-1496-length-25314-cov-5.685422_pt1 | contig 25314 bp, 30 predicted proteins | sample MGYA00243017_ERZ508829 | MGnify/ENA primary metagenome ERZ508829 (study PRJEB26277, sample SAMN04329776) | human gut metagenome | biome: human-associated habitat | host: Homo sapiens | place: USA...
ATCGGCTTTTTGTCAGCCCCATGCTGCGCACGCGGCAGACGGCGGACATTCTTTTTCCGAAGATGCACTATACCGTCGTGGACGGCTTGATTGAGACGGATTTTGGCCGCTTTGAGGGGAAGTCCGCCGACGAGCTTTCGGGCGACCCCGCCTATCAGGCGTGGGTCGATGCGATGTGCCTGACGCCCATCCCCGAGGGTGAGAGCGTAACGGACTTCAAAACGCGTTGCTGCGAGGCGTTTGCGGAGACGATCAAAAATGTGCCGGACGGCTCTCGCGTGGGATTCGTCGTCCACGGCGGCATCATCATGGCGATCATGGAGGCCTATGCGCGTCCGAAGAAGGACTTTTATGCCTACCACATCGGAAACGGCGAATGCCTGCAAGGCGTGTATGACGGAGAAACAATTCAGATCAAATAGTGAACACCGCCCGCATTCCGGATATCTTTCCGGAACGCGGACGGTGTCTTTATATGGTATCGGTGTGGTTACACCGCCGGCGCGGCGCAGGCCATGTCGTACTCGCTCCACTGGATGCGGATGGAGCAGCGTGCGCCGCCCGCGGAAAGGAACGAATTGATCTCACACATCGACCAGAGCTTCGTGACGGGATCCTGCTGGCGGATGCGCATGTTGTGCGTCTCCTGCGAGTTTGTGTACACGGTGCCGTCGATCGCAATGCTTGCGGAAATGCTGCTGCCGTTGAGCGTCTGTGTCTCGATCGTGCTGCCGTCGTAGATGGTCGTTCTGCGCAGATCGACCAAAACGGGCGCGGCGGTGTTCTTCGGCACGATGCTGATGCGCAGCGCGCTGGCCGACGCGCGCTGATAGGTCAAAATCAGGTCCTTGAGCGGAATATTCAGCGTGCTGTCTGCCGCGGAGAGGTCGACATGGTACTCGGTGAACGGCGCGAATAGATTAGGCGTCGTCAACTCCTGCTCGCTGGTTTGGAAGTGCAGCTTGTAGCTCAGTGGGGTGTCCTACGCGACGGTGATGACCGGCGTTTCGCCGGTGTCGCCTTTCTCGCCTTGGATGCCCTGTTCGCCTTTTTCTCCGCGCTCGCCTCGGGGACCAATGGATCCCTGCGGGCCGGGATCGCCCTTTGGGCCGATGGGACCGATCGGCCCCTGGATCGTGACATAGCTATACGGATCGGACGGGCAGCAGCCGTTCCCACGGCAGGACCCCGTGTAGTAATTCATAGACGTCTCCCCCTGACATGATATCGGTGCTTTATCCTATGCATCGGACGAAGAAACAGCACACAGCAGGGAAGAAAAAGGCGGCAGACATGCATCTGCCGCCCGCCGCTTTTATGAAAGACGGTTTTCATTGACGAAACCTCAACTTTGTATTATGTTATACATGGGAATCATATTGTCAGGCATAAAAGGAGAAAATTATGAACGATACGCCCGGATATGTGAAAAATTTGAAAAAAGAGTCTGTGGTGCAGAGTGTCATCAACTGCCTGACAGACGCCATGCGCAATAAAGAGCTCAAGCCCGGCGACCGCATCCCGCCCGAGCCGGAGCTGGCCGCGTCGATGGGCGTTGCCCGCAGTTCCGTACGTGAGGCCATCAAAATCCTCTCCTACCTCGGCGTGCTGGAGAGCAAGCGTTCAGAGGGGACCTTTGTTTGCAGCGGCTTCCAGGAGAGCATGATCGATCCGATGATCTACGGCATCATCCTGAATCAGGATTCCTTCGACAATCTGATGGAGCTGCGTGAGATGGTCGAGACCGGCATCATGCGCCTTGCCAGCCAGAAGTATGACGAGGAGGATGGCCATGCGCTCGAGGCGATGCTCGAACAGATGAAAGAGATCGTCCACAGCGGTGACAACGAGGTCGACCGCTTCTTCGCCGTGGACAACGAGTTCCACGACCTGATCTCGCAGATGGGCAAAAATCCGCTGGCCGACAAGATCAGCCGCGTCGTGCGCACGCTGACGCACGCCGTCCGCTACGAGACCGTCAGCACGATGATCACGAGCGGCAGGGGCGACGAGCTCGTCGCCGCGCACAGCAAGCTCCTTGAGATCCTCAGGGGACACGAGGGAGAGGACGTGGAGGAGATCGTCCGCGGCACCTACTTCGGCGATATCATCCACGGCGAAGAGAAGTAACTGAAAATGCAAGGCCCGCCGTCGCAGATGCGACGGCGGGCCTTTTTTGACGGAAAATCGATAGTCTAGCTGATGGAATTTGTGCGATTTGCTGAAATTGCCCTTTTCTTTTGTTTGAACCTGCGCGATACTGTCATCAAGAAAATGACGGCGGCTCATCCGGCAATGACGAATCGAGAGAAGGGAAGGCGATGTTCCATGAAAACGGTCCCGTACAGTCCGTTGCCAAGGCGCTGCGGCTGCTCGACCTGCTGATGGAGGCGCACCAGCCGCTCACGCTGGCCGCGCTGAGCGAGCAGACCGGCTGGCCGAAGAGCACGATCCACGGCCTTTTGAGCACGATGCGCGAGAGCGCGGTCGTGGACCAGCAGAGCGACGGGCGCTACTGCCTCGGCGTGCAGCTTTTTGAGTACGGCTGCGCCGTGGGCGCAAGCTGGAGCGTTTCAGACCTGGCAAAGCCGCATTTGCAGCATTTGGCAAGCGTGACAGGGCAGTCGGTGTCCCTCTCGATGTTGAATCGCTCAGAGGTCATCACCATCGAACAGGTGCAGTCCCGCGCGGGACTGCGCGTCGTGTCGGAGGTCGGGACGCGTCTGCCGCTGCACTGCACCTCGCAGGGCAAGGTGTTTCTATCCGCGATGGCCGACCACGAGGCGAAGCGCGTCCTGTCGCGCCGCACATTGGAGCCCTATACGCCCAAGGCCCTCGTCACGTGGGAGGAGCTCTTCCGTGTGATGCAGGCCGCGCGTGAAAACGGCTATGCCGTGGAGGAGGGCGAGTACCGCTTCGGCCTGTGCTTGCCCTCCGCGCCCGTGCGCGACAGCTCCGGCGCGGTGCGCTACGCCGTCGGCGTTGTCGGCATGTTCGACAGTGTGCGTTCGCCGGATTTCCAGCGCGATATTGACTTGACCTGCGCCGCGGCGGCGCAGATCTCAACGGTGCTCGGCTATCGGGCGTAAGCAGAGGAATTTTGTGCCGCGGAGGGCGGCAATATCAGAATGGAACAGGGGAGGAGACGCAATGGCAATCAAACGCAAATTCCCGCCCCGCGTGGCGACGGTCTATTGCCGCGGCGGCTGCCGCGCAAAAAAGGATGAGGACGGCGGAAAGATCGTCCAGCGCGGCACGCACGACGAGCTCATCCAGGAGGACGGCATCTACGCCGACTTCGTCGGCGGCAAGAAGAAGACCGCCGGCTGGAAGCTGAAAAAAAGGAAAAAGAGCGCGGAGAGGTTTGACCTCTCCGCGCTCTTTTGGTATGAGGACTCTTACGGCGGCGCACCGGCGCGAAAATGGAGAGGATGTTTCTGCAAAGCTGCGCGTTCGCTGTCTTGACAATTATCATGCGCAGCATTACAATAAAACCCATAAAAAGCCGCCTTTCGCGGCATTTCTACGGATCGGTGGTTAGATATAGCTAACTGATGAAATTGCGACATTTGGTTAGAGGAAACTAACTGCTTTGAGGAACTACCATCGCGTCGGACGGGGGAGAGGACATGCACATTTTAGAACACGGACAAGGGCAGGAAAAGACACTGCTGTTTCTGCCCTGCACGGCGGAACCCGTCTGGGCGTTTGAAAAGACGGTCGCGCGGCTTGCACAGTCGTGGCATGTCTTTCAGGTCGTTTACGATGGGCACGAGCCGTCTTATCCTGGTGACTTTATCTCAGTCGAGCAGACGGTCGATGAGATCACGGACTATCTTCGCGCGCAGGGTGTGACTTGCCTCAACGCGGCCTACGGCTGCTCGCTCGGCGGCGCATGTTTGACGCGGCTGCTGGCGCTTGGCGAGCTGCCGGTCAAGCGCGCCATCATCGACGGCGGCATCACGCCGTACCAGCTGCCGTATCTCATACGAAAGCTGCTGCTTGCGCGCGATGTGCTGTCGTTCAAGCTCGCCGCGAATAACCGCAAAATCTTAGAGGCGGCTTTTCTACCGGAACGATTCACGCTGCCGGGGCGCGACCACAAAAAGGAATACGACGCCATCGAGGCATACTTAAAGACCTACTCGGATCAGACCATCCGCAACATTTTCTGGTCGGGGAACAACTATGTTCTGCCAAAGACGCCCGCAAAGATCGGCACGAAGATCACCTACTGGTACGGCGACGAGGAGAAGAAGGACCGCAGGAGCAATATCCGCTTCATCAAGCACTATTTTCCGCAGGCACGTATCCACGGCATCCCGAAGATGGCGCACGCAGAGCTTGTGATGATCTCCCCCGAGGAGTTCTGCCGCTATTTCGATAAATTCATGTGCAGGTAAAGAGGAAAAAACGATGGATCGAAAAGAGAACATCCGCAATGCCTACCGCCTGACGGGCAGCAACAATTTTTACGACGGCATGATCACCTGCTCCACCGTCTCGGGCAAGGCCGTGTGCCGCTTGGTGTGGGATATGGGCAAGGAGGAGTGCGGCGAATATCTGAATAAGGCTTTCACTGGTGTGCCGGAGGACTTTGCGGGAAAGCTCCTCGAGGTCCCCGTGGGCACAGGCATTCTGACGATGCCGCTCTATCAAACGCTGCCGCGTGCCGATATTACCTGCCTTGACTATTCACCCGACATGATGGGGCAGGCGAGGGAAAAGGCTGAGCGCATGGGACTCCAAAATGTGCAGTTCCGGCAGGGCGACGTGGGCGCGCTGCCGTATGAGGACAGCAGCTTTGATATCGTGCTGTCGCTCAACGGCTTCCACGCCTTCCCCGATAAGGAGGCGGCATACCGCGAGACGTTCCGTGTGCTGAAGCCGGGCGGTACGTTCTGCGGCTGCTTCTATGTGTCGGGCGAGTGCAGAAGGACGGACCGACTCATAAAAAAAGTCTACGAGCCGATGAAATTCTTCACCCCGCCGTATGAAACGGTGCAAAGCCTGAAAGTACGCCTTGAGGGCATGTACGCTGATGTGCAGCTCGGCAATGTGAAGAGCATCGCGTGGTTCGTTTGCAGGAAGGCAGAGCGCGCGAAAAAGATGGAGGAAGGATACCATGAGTGAGAAGATCACGCTCTCCGGCGTGCCGGAGACGATGTTACAGACGGTTTACGCCCGCGCGAAGGAGACGAAGACGCGCGGCGCGATCACCGACAACAAGGCGGTCGAGATCATCGACCGGCTCGACTACGATTTTTCGATGGCCGACAAGGACGCGGCGATGCACAGCGGCGTTATAGCGCGCACCATCGTGCTCGATAAGCTTGTGAAGACTTACCTTGCGGGGCATGGCGGTGCGGTGGTCGTGAACATCGCCTGCGGGCTCGACACGCGCTGCTACCGCATGAGCGACTATTCGCACTGGTACAATTTAGACCTGCCCGAGACGATCGCCGTGCGCGAAAAGCTCCTGCCTGAGAGCAGAAAGATCTCGCAGATTACCATGTCCGCGATGGACGACTGGGGCGGCGAGATCAAGGGGACGAGCACGGACGTCCTCGTCATCATCGAGGGCTTGACGATGTACTTATCGGAGAGCGACGTCAAGCGCATCTTCGACGTCATCGCGGCGCGCTTTGACCGCGCGACGGTGCTTGTCGAGACGATGAACCCGATGGTCGTGAAGCGCTTTAAGGAGAAGTCCATCGAGGCGAGCAAGGCAAAATTCAGCTGGGGCGTTAAAAACGGCGCGGCGCTCGCCGCGCTGCTGCCGGATTTCCGCTTTGTCGAAGAGCACAGCCTGTGCGAGGGCATGGCGGAATTTGCACAGGTCTACAAGCTGCTCGGCAAGATTCCGGCGGTCAGCAATATCTCCAACCGCATCGTTGTGCTGGAGAAAAAGTGAGGAGGAATATCCATGATTTGGAGTACGGTTTGGGTAGAAGCGGTCGTTTTTACGGCGCTTTTCACGGCAATGGTGATGATCCCTACCATCAAGCACCCGGAGATCGGCGTGCACAACTATCCGCCTGATATTCAGGAGGAATATTTCAAGACGCACGAGCACGTTCCGGTCGCGCCGCTCAGCGGCCGCACCATCGCGTTCAAGGGCTTTGGCATCGTGCTGTTCGCGGTGCTTTTGACGTACGGGGCCATCCTTGCCGGGGCGGACAGCTTTTGGACGGGCGCGGAATTCGCGGCCATCCTCTTTCTGATCGTCGGCGCGTGGGACACGTTTTTCCTCGACTGGGTGCTGTTCGCGCATCTGAACGTATTCCGCCTGCCGGGGTCCGAGCACATGGACAAGGCTTACGCGCAGAAGTGGTTCCACGTGAAGGGGATGCTCTTCCCGGGCTCGCTGTTTCTCGTCATCATCAGCGTGCTCACGGGCCTTCTTGTGATGTGGGTCAAGTGAGCAAAAAGGAGAAAAAAGCATGTCGTTTTTTGAAAATACCCGCAAGCCCGAGGGCCTTGGCGGGAAGCTGATGCTCGCAATGATGAACGTCGGCCACCGCGCGCTCGCGGACTGGGGATTGCAATTTGCCGAGATCGCAAAGGACGCAAGCATCCTGGACTGCGGCTGCGGTGGAGGCGCGAACATCAGGACGATGCTCAAAAAGTGCCCAAACGGCGAGGTCAAAGGCGTCGACTATTCGCCCGTCAGCGTCGAAAAGGCGAAAAAGGTCAACGAGGACGCCATTTTGAATGGCCGCTGCGTCATTTTGCAGGGGAACGTCGCGGATCTCATCTTCGCGGCGAACCAGTTTGATTTGGTCACCGCATTTGAGACGGTCTACTTCTGGCCTGATTTGCTTCAGAGCTTCCGCGAGATCCATCGCGTGCTGAAACCGGGCGGGATGTTTTTGATTTGCAACGAGTGCGGCGGAGACAATGAAAAGGACGAGAAGTGGACGGAGAAGATCGACGGCATGACCATCTACAAGGACGTCCAGCTCAAGGATATGTTGGAGCAGGCCGGCTTCCGTAATATTCAGATCCAAAAGAGAGAAAAGGGCTGGCTCTGCATCACGGCACAAAAGTGAGAAAGCGAGGTCAGGAGCGATGAAGGTCTATGCGTTCGGCGAAGAAAACGCACCGGTCATTTTGCTGCTGCCGGGCACCTGCTGCCATTGGAAGGGCAACTTCGGCCACGTGATCCCGCTGCTCTCTGACGAGTACCGCGTGCTCTGCGTCAGCTACGACGGCTTTGATGAGACCGAACAGACGGAATTCCCCACGATGCTCGAAGAGACGGCGAAGATCGAGGACTACCTCAAGGTAAACTGCGGCGGGCACATCCGCGCAGCCTACGGCTGCTCGCTCGGCGGCTCGTTTGTTGGCCTTCTGGCCGCAAGGGGGAACATCCGCATGGACTACGGCATCCTCGGCAGCTCGGACTTGGACCAGTCCTCGAAATTCGCGGCAAAATTGCAGACGGACCTTCTGCTGCCACTGATGTTTCCGATGCTGCGCGACGGCAGGTTCAAGTCGCCGCTTCTGCAAAAGCGCGTGGAAAAGCAGATGCGGCAGATGGGTGATTACGGCGCGGCGTTCTTACGGATACTCGGCGGGGCGCGGCCCTATTTGACGCAGCAGAGCTGCAAGAATCAGTTCTATTCCGACCTCATTACGCCGCTGCCTGACAAGCTCGACGTGCCGGGGACGGAAATTCATATCTTCTACGCGCTCAAGATGGGCGAAAAGTACCGCGCCCGCTATGAGCAGCATTTTGCGCATCCTGTCATCCACGAGCAGGACATGCAGCACGAAGAGCTGCTGGCCTGCCACCCGCAGGATTGGGCAGCGCTCGTCAAGAGCATCGTTGGGAAGGAGAAGAGCACGTGAAGTATTTTGAATTCGGACAGGAGCACTCCGAGTCATGGTCATGCTGCATGGCGGCGGCGTGAGCTACCTTGGCATGCTTCCCACGGCCCAAAAACTGGCGGAGCGGTATCACGTTGTGCTCGTCGCCTACGACGGCTTCAACCCCAGCGAGCCGGAGACGGAATTTGTTTCGCCCATGGACCAGATCATAACCACATGCAGTATCAAATTCGCGACCCGCAGGGCTTTGCGGCGATGCTGGATCGCATCATCGAGCAAAACGAGCTGCCGCCGCTGCCGTTTTTGCGAAAGTGAGGAAAAGCGCATGAAGAGAAACTACATTATTGCGGCGTTCCGCGAGACTGTCGCGCAGCAATTCCCAGAACAGAGCGTCGAATTGAATCGGCTGCTGGACGAGAAGCTGTCGCGCCTGCGCTCAATGCATCTGAACGCGTCGAAAGGAAAACAGTTCCATTTGGAAAGTCAAATTTTGCCCGGCATCGCTGCCTACGAGACCTTGCAGACCGTCATGCCCAAGGACGAGGCGCTGCAAACCGTCCACGGCTATGTGGCGGAGCATGCGTGGACGATGAGAAAAACCATCCTCAAGCTGCTCAAGGTTCCGGGGCTCTATCATCTGCCGCCGGTGCTGTTCAGTAAGCTGACGCCAAAATTCTACGGCGAGGCGGCGGGCTTCGCGGCCACGGAGTATCAGACCTCCGGCGGCGTCTGGCGCATCGATATGACGAAGTGCCCCTATCACGACACCTGTGTCGAACACGGCTGCCCGGAGCTCTGCCCCTGCTTCTGTGACAGCGATGACATCGCCTATGACGACCTGCACCCGAAGCTCGTCTGGCACCGCACAAAGACGCTCGGCCGCGGAAATGAGTGCTGCGACTTCTGCCTGAAGCTCGCGGGAAAATGAAAGGAGAGACCGATGAAGTACCACATTGAGAAAAACACCGTGCAGGAGACGCTCGTCATCCCGCTCTACGGGCGCAAGATGTGCTCGGAGCTCTACCCGAACCTGTTCCGCGACGAGACGGCCATGCGCTTGATCGAAGAGATCGACTATGATTTTTCCACGCTCGCGAAAAGGTCGCAGAGCATGATGCAGCAGTTCGGCTTTTTAGAGTGCGCCATGCGGCAGAGCGACCTCGCCTGCGAGGTGCGGGACTATCTGCGCTCGTACCCGAACGCGGCGGTCGTGAACCTCGGCTGCGGGCTGGACGCCACGGGCCGCGCCTGTGACAACGGCACGTGCAAAATTTACAACCTCGACTTTCCCAATGTCATCGCCGTGCGCGATGCGCTCCTGCCTGCGGGAGAGCGCGAGAAAAACATCCCCTGCAACTTAAATGACACCTCATGGTTCAGTGAGATCGACGCGAGCGGCGGCGCGGTGTTCTTCGCCGCGGGCGTGTTCTACTATTTCCTCACGCCGCAGGTCAAAGCGCTCGTGTGCGCGATGGCGGAGGCGTTCCCAGGCGGCAAGCTCGTCTTCGACGCGGCGAACCGCAAGGCGGTCAAGCTGATGCTCAAAACATGGCTCAAGGACGCGGAGATCAAGGACGTCGGCGCGTATTTCGCCGTCACCGACGCAAGGCGCGAGCTTTCGGCGTGGAGCGATAGGCTGCGTGTGTCCTCGCGCGGCTACATGCTGGGCTACAACGACTTGAGGAATCAAAATGTACGGAAATTCTTCCGCTTTTTATCGAAGGTCGGCGACGGCATGATGAACATGCAGATCGTCCGCCTCGACTTTGCAAAGGAGAATAAAAAGCATGAGTGACTTCAATGACATCGGCATCTCGCGTGAGCTTGACTGGCCGCGCATCAAAAAGCTGCTGACCATCGGCCTTTTTGCGTCCGTTCTGCACCTCGCCGGTGACCTGATCCTCGGCTAGGGCGTGGAGGACAAGGCGCTTGAAGGCGTTCTACAGATGCTATCGGCCTATACTTCTACCTCGGACATCGGCCTTTTTGCCGCAGCGCTGCTGGGGCTTTTCGGCGTGGTGCTTGAAGGACTTGCCCGCTTCGGTGTTTACCGCCTGATGGCGGCGAAGTCGCCGAAATACGCGCACCGCTGCCGCTCCGGCATTTTCGGCTACCTGATGTTCTGCGCGTGCGGCTTCCATCGGTGTGCGCGGCGGTGTTTCTGATGAAATACGGGCTTTCCGAAGCACTTTTGACGCAGTACAGCGCATACTTCTTGATGCCGCCGCTCGTGCTGTTCTGGATCTTCTTCTTTGTGCTGGTGATGACGCAGATCGTCGCATTCCGAAAGGGGCTGACACCGTATCTGAAGTGGTGCTGCGTCTTCTCTATGGCGTTCGGCATGCTCGTGTATTTTCTCGCGGCGCTGCTCGGCAACCGGCCGCTTGGCAACGCCCTGCGCTGCGCGTGGCTCGCCATCGGCAACGTCTGGATGTTCGGCGGGCTGCTCGTGACGATGAAAAAAGCGCAGCGAGCGTAAGACAGGGGAGAAGACCTCACGGCAAACCGACGCTCTGATATCGGCAAGCGTAAAAAATACGGGAGGGAAGACAATGAACGACGATCAGCTGCAATTTGACCGCACCTGCCATGTGATCTATTCAAAGCCCTGCAAGGCGGAAATTCGGGAGAAGATCGCGCACCACTATCCGGAATCGCAGCGCGAAGCCGTCTGGGAGCGCGTGCAGATGCAGTATGTCGACTTTTTGAGCGACTGGCGCACCGACCTTGGCGGGAAGAAAAACTTTCACAACGGCCCGGGCGGCAATTACGACTGCATCGCGCTGATGGCGTATTACGTCGTCTGCAAGGACGTGACAAGCCTTCAAGAGATCGAGGAGATGGAGGGAACCTCTTCCTGCCGTCGTTCCGAAAGCTCAGCAAGCTCAAATTCATCGACATCAACAAGCCGCTTTGCAAAAAAGCTCCTGCACCGCGCGTTTTTGAACGCGAAAAAACAGTGCGACAAGTGGGGCGACTTTGAGATGCACGTCGCGCCGTTTGACAAGGATCAGCCCATCTACTATGAGTTCACCGCCTGTCCGACCGCGGAATTCGCCAAAAAGCACGACCTTCTCGAGGTCATGCCCGCGCTCTGTAATCCGGATTTTGCCGGCATGGAGCTCATTCACGCGCGTCTCATCCGCAAAACGACCTGTTCGAACGGCTGCAAATGCGACTAAAATCAGGCTGAGCACTCGTTTTTTCTGCATGATTTTCTCCCTTGATCCGATGGTGCCGCCGCTCTCTTTCGGAATGTGGAGGAGCAGCGCGCGGCAAGATCGCGTGCGAGGTGAGCCGCAGGTATGAATTTCGCCGCAAATTTGTTAAGAAATCGACAAAATTTACTTTTTTATACGCCGAAGGAGCAGTTATTGCAAGGAAGAAACGAAAATTTACGCAAAATGCGCCGCTTTTTTACATATATTTTTCCCGCGCGACACGAGAATTGTTCATACTTTATTTACACCAAATTTAGGTTCGCTTAAAGAATCCGCGTTATACTTCAGCCATAGCCTAAAACAAAGGGCGACAAACAAAAAATTCTGGGGTCCACTGTCCACCTCGCCGAACGGCCAAAGCGGCAGACCAAGAAAAACACCGCGGCGCGGTGTTATGATAAAGATCAAGGATCAGTGCAAGCAAACAGCACCGGCGAGAGTTTTCCATCTTTCTCTCGCCGGTGCTGCATTTTACATTTTGAGCTTAATTCGCTGCGGGGGCCTTTTCAAATTCTGCCGCGACCTGCTCGAGCAGTTTGCGGATGGGGAGGTGCTGCGGGCAGACCTTTTCGCACTTGCCGCACTTTAAGCAGTCGGACGCCTTGCGGCCCGGCGCGGTGTGGACATCTTCATAGTAGCAGTCCGCGTTCCAGTCGTGGTGAATCTGCCTGGTGTTCATAATGGCGAAGAGGTCAGGGATAGAGATGTGCTTGGGGCAGCCGTCCGTGCAGTAGCGGCAGGCCGTGCAGGGGATGAGGTCCTTGCTGTGGAAGATCTCCTGCACCTTTTCCACCGCGGCGCGCTCGGTCTCGTCGAGGGGCTTGAAGTCCCGCATGAACGAGACGTTGTCCTGCATCTGCTCCATGTTGCTCATGCCGGAGAGCACCATCATCATGCCGGGGAAGCCCGCGACAAAGCGGATGGCGTAGCTCACGGGGCTGCCGCCGTGCAGGTCTTCAAGCACGGCCTTTGCATCCTCAGGCAGGTTCACGAGGTTGCCGCCCTTGACGGGCTCCATGACGATGACGGGCTTATTGAATTTGCGGCAGACCTCATAGCACTTGCGGCTCTGCACCGCGGGATCGTCGTAGTCGACGTAGTTGAACTGGATCTGGACAACTTCGATCTCGGGATACTCGGTCAGAATGCGCTCGAGCACCTCGGCGCGGTCGTGGAAGGAAATGCCGACGTGGCGAATTTTGCCCTCTTTTTTGAGCTCGAACGCCGTCTCATACGCGCGGCACTCCTTGAAGTGGTCATAGTTGACAAGACCCTGCGAGTGCATCAGATAGAAGTCGAAATACTCGACGCCGCAGATCTCGAGCTGGCTCTCGAAAAACGGGCGGATGTCTGCCTCGGTCTTGAAATAGTTCGCCGTCAGCTTGTCGGTCAGGATGTACTTCTCGCGCGGATAGCGGCTTGTCAGGCAGGTCTTGAGCGCCTTTTCGCTCTTGCCCTGGATGTAGCCGTGCGCAGTGTCAAAATAGTTGAAGCCCGCGTCTAAAAACGCGTCCACCATCTGCTTGGTCTGCTCGATATCCACCTCTTCGCCGATCATCGGCAGGCGCATGCAGCCAAAGCCAAAATTCTTCTTGATCCGATCCATAGTTTACTTTCCTATTCTTATCCTTTTCCTGCTTGCCGGCAGAAAAGTAGTTTACCTTTACTCCTGCGGAATCGTCTTGAGTTCGCGCCGGATGGCGCGGAAGCGCTCGGGCACGTCCTCGTCCGCCATATCCCTTGGGACGTCGATCGTGCCCGCGGCCTTTGCAGTTTCATAATACCAGCATTTGTACTCCACGGTCTCGAGCGTGTGGCGCATCTCCTCCATCTGCGCGAGCAGCACGTCGCGCTGGTGCGTGAACATCTTGAGGCGCGTGTCGATGGTGTCGTCGCCGCGCAGGGCGAGCTCGATGTACTGGCGGATGTCCCTGATGGACATGCCGGCCTTTTTCATGCAGCCGATGACCTGTAACCACTCGAAGTCCGATTCCTGAAACATGCGGATGCCGCCGGAGGAGCGCTCCACAAAGGGCAGCAGACCCTCCTTATCGTAATAGCGCAGCGTGGAAGCGGGGACGTCCAGCTTTTTCGCCATCTCGCCGACTGTGTAGACCATGAAATCCTCCTGAAATGAAAGTGCGCTTTAGGTTGCAGCACAGTGAGTAACTTTAAGTTTCTTTTAGCATACCGCAGCGAAGGAGGCCTGTCAAGCGCCGCACAAAAAGAAAAGCCGCCGAAGGCGGCTTTTCCTCAAATCTTCAAGATCGCGCGAATGTCGTCCAGCGTTTCGGCAAAGTAGATGCCCTCCTGCCGCTCGGGCGTGGAGAGGCCCATGTCGATCATGTGAGCGAGCAGGGCTTTCAAGTGGTCGTAATAGCCGTTCAGATTATAGAGGATGCACGGCGCGGCGAGCTGCTTGAGCGACACCTTTGACATGATCTCGCTGATCTCCTCGAGCGTGCCCGTGCCGCCGGGGAAGGCGATGAACGCGTCGCCGAGCTCGATCATCTTCGTCTTGCGCTCGGTCATGTCGCGCGTGACGATGAGCGTCGTGATCTCGTCATACTCGTAGCCCTTGTCGATGAAAAACTGCGGCTCCACGCCGGTCACTTCGCCGCCCGCACGCAGCACGCTTTCAGCGAGCGCACCCATCAGGCCGCTTTTCGACCCGCCGTAGACAAGGGCGTTGCCGCTCTTGCCGATGAGACGGCCCAGTGCGCGCACGGACGTCTCAAGCGTCGGATCGTTGCCACTGCTCGCACCGAGATATACGGTGATATTCATAGGAAACAGTCCCTTTCTGTCAAAAATGATTGCCGCTATTCTACCACGGTATGATCTTTCCCGCAAGCGGCGGAAAATCGGCGTTGCGGGCGTAGTCCTGCTGTGGTATGATGTTCTCGCCGCGCACGCGGAAAAAGAGTAATTTTGACTGTTTTTGGAGATATCTTATGATCAAAACGATTTTGTGGGACGTGGACCGCACGCTTTTAGACTTTGATGCCGCCGAGCGCGCCGCCATCCAGAGCCTTTTTGTTGAGTTCGGCCTTGGCGAATGCTCGGAAGAACAGGTCGCGCGCTATTCCGTCCTGAATATGAAATACTGGGAAAAACTCGAGCGCGGCGAGATCACGAAGCCGCAGGTGCTCGTCGGCCGCTTTGAGGAGTTTTTCGCGGAGGAGGGCATCGACGTTTCCCTCGCGACGCAGTTTAACGATGCCTACCAGCTGCGTCTGGGCGATACCATCGTCTACCGCGACGACAGCTATGAGATCGTCAAGTCGCTGCGCGGCAAGGTGCGCCAGTGCGTCGTCTCGAACGGCACGGTCGTCGCGCAGACGAAGAAGCTGACGCGCTCCGGCCTCGGTGCGCTGATGGACGGCGTGTTCCTCTCCGAGCAGCTTGGCGCGGAGAAGCCGAAAAAGGAGTTTTTCGACCAGGTCTTCGCCGCCATCGGGCCGGTCGAGAAGAGCGAGACGATGATCGTCGGCGATTCGCTCACGAGCGATATCCGCGGCGGCGACAACGCGGGCATCGTGACCTGCTGGTACAATCCCGAGGGAATCAAAGCGCCGGAGGGTTACCGTATCGACCACGAGATCAGGGATCTGCACGAGGTCTACGGCCTGCTGTGACAAGAAAAGGGAAGAGGACATTCCGAAAAGAATCGGAATGTCCTCTTTTTTGCGTTTACTGCTTGTCCTTCAGCCGCCGCAAGGCGGGAGCGTGAGGCGTGACCGGTTTGCATTGTTTTTTGCATCATGTGATCGTCTCTGTTTTTTATAATACACACGATCATTATAACGCAGTGCATTGATAAAAGCTGCGGTTTTATTCAGTATTTATAAAGGAATGGGATCCTTTTTTTCTTGCCAGACGGCGATGGATATGCTACAATATGACCAATAAACCAAGCTGGTCAAAAATTTCAACAAAGGAGGGAATGCCAATGGCCTTTTCCGCAGAGGAAAACGCGGCCATCCGCGAAACGCTGCTGCGAGAGGCGCGCCGCTGCGCCGTCACGCTGGGGCTGCGCAAGACCTCGGTCGAGCAGCTCACCGAGGCGGCGGGCATCTCGAAGGGACTGTTCTATAAATACTTCGCGTCCAAAGAACTGCTGTTTTTCGAGGTGCTGGAGGATATCCACAGCGAGGTCTATCAGGTGGCCGAGCAGGCGCTGGAGGAGGGCAAAGACCTGCCGCCCGACGAGCGCATCGCGAACGTGCTGCTCACGGCCTGCAGCCGCTTATCCGAGATCGGTGCGATGAAATTCATCGAGGAGGACTCGGCCTATCTGCTGCGCCGCATCCCCGCGCAGGTGAAAGCCGAGCACTACCACAGCGACGAGGTACATATCCGCGACCTTTTGGAAGAGAGCGGCCTGACCCCGCGCGGCGGTATCGCGCTCGCCGCTGCGACGATCCGCGGTCTGATCCTCACGGTGTCGCATCAGGAGCAGATCGGCGCGCTGTATCCGCAGGTGCTCGAAACGCTGACGCGCGGCGCGTGCGAAGAGCTGTTTCCGCGGGCGTGAACGCCGCGTGCGGCTTTTTATCACTTAGAGTTAGAGACGTTGAACTAAAAATCAAAACAGGGAGAAATCTGCCGTGTCCAAGCAAGCTACCGAATTTCAGAAAAAGGAAATGAGCAAGATGTACCGCGGCAAGGAGATCTTCAAGCCGCTGAACACCGGCTGGGTCGATGAACATGTCGCCTGCGTGCGCGAATGGGTGGCGAACATCTTTTTCTACCGCAAGGGCGAGACGACCATCATGGTCGACGCGGGCTACAACTATGACCGTCTTGAGGAAAAGATGGGCTGGCTCGGCATCGACCCGAAGTCCATCCGCCATATCCTCATCACCCATCAGGACACCGACCATGTCGGCGCGGTGGAGGCGGACAGCCCCGGCCTTTTCCGGGACGCGAAGCTCTATATCGGCGAGATCGAGAACAAATATCTCACCGGCGAGGTGCGCCGCAAGGTAATCTACCACCTCTACAAGCTGCCGCAGGTGACCATTAACAACGAAAAGGTGCTGCTGCGCGACGGGCAGGTCTTCGAGATCGACGGCATTAAGATCGAATGCTTCCTCGTCCCTGGCCACACGTGGGGGCATATGGTGTACCTCATTGACGACAGGTACCTCTTCACGGGCGATACGATCTGGTTCGGCGCGGACGGCGGCTACAGCTTCATTTCCGCGCTGGCGGAGAGCAATAAGCTCGCGGTCAAGTCGCTGGCGGAATTGGAGCAGAAGCTGCGCAAGCGTGGCCTGCGGCCCGTCATCCTGACGGGCCACACCGGCTGGACGGACGATCTCTACTTCGCCTTTGCGCACCGCGACAAGCTCTGCTCGCCGTTTAAGAAAAAGGTGCACGACCCGTCCGCGCCCTACGACGCCTACGACGAGTCGGACGACACAGAGGAGAATGCGAAGCGCGGCTTTTTGCCGCCGGTGCAGAAGATCTGATGCGGAGCGGAGAGAGGCGGGAAAACCCGCCTCTCTCCGCGGTTTTGGTGAATAAAAAGAGCGAAGCGTGCGCATCTATATTCTTACATTTTCTTTTCTCATGCCACTTGCGAAAACCTAATAGACATGGTAAAATCAACTAATCAAACGGACGCCGCAAGGCGCCCGTTTGACAAATGAGAGAAGAGAGATTTTAAGAAGAGAGAGGGAAAACCAATGGAACATCAGCGCAGGGCAGATCTCATGCTGCTGCTGGCGACGAGCTTCTGGGGCATTTCCAACTGCCTGACGGCGATCTGCCTGAGGGATATGCAGCCGTTGACGCTCAACGCCTTCCGTTTTTTGACGGCGTTTGTTGTGCTGGGATTCGTGTTTCGCAAAAATGTCTTCCACGCGAGCTGCGAGACCGTCAAGTACAGCATTGTAGTGGGCCTTTCGCTCGTCGTCGTGTACACGAGCGTGACCTACGGTGTCATTTACACATCCGTGTCGAACGCGGGCTTCATCTGCGCGCTTTCGGTCGTGACGACGCCGATTTTGGAATTTATCGTGTATCGCAAAAAGCCGGAGAAGAAATTCGGCGTTTCGATGATCTTATGTCTTATCGGCTTAGCGCTGATGACGCTGAACGAGACGCTCAAGCCCGCGTTCGGCGATATCATCTGCCTGTTCGCAGCGGTGTTTTACTCCGTCGACCTGATGGTCACGGAAAAGGCCGTGGCGAATGAAAAGGTCGACCCGCTGGCGCTCGGCGTGTGCGACCTTGCCGTCGTCGGCGTGGTGATGCTGATGCTCTCCGTATTTTTGGAGACGCCTGCACTGCCGGGTACGGCAAAGGTCTGGGCGGCGGCGCTGTTTCTCGGCATCGTGTGTTCAGGCGTCTGCCTTGTGATCCAGAGCGTTTATCAAAAGCACACGACGGCGAGCCGCGCGAGTCTCATCTTTACGCTCGAACCCGTGTTTTCGGCGATTTTTGCGTTCTTTCTGCTGGGCGAGCGCATCGGCGTCAAGGGCTACATCGGCTCGGCGCTGATGCTCGCGAGCCTTGTGCTGGTGGAGGTCGACGTGGGCGCGCTGTTTGGAAAGAACAAGAAAAAAGCGGACTAAATCCTCTTTGCCACGTTTGGTTGCGGACTTGCAAGCCTTGACTGGTGGCGCTTTTCGCCGCAGTCGGCTATACTGGGCGCATCAAAGCAAACGGAGGACAAATACATGACCCTGGGAGAAAAATTACAGCTGCTGCGCAGATCGCGCGGTTTATCGCAGGAGCAGCTCGCCGCGGAGCTGGATGTCTCGCGGCAGGCCATCAGCAAATGGGAATGCGGCGACTCGACGCCCGACCTCGACAAGCTGCGCGCCATCTGCACGTACTTCGGTGTGACGACGGATTATCTGATCTGGGAAAGATCGGAGGACGCGCCGCAGGCAGCCGAGCAGAAGCAGGGTGGCGATACGCGCGGGCGGAGCGGTATATTCAACGATGCGCTGCTGCTGGTGATGACAATTGTTGTGATGGCAGCGGTGTGGAGCGTTGCGCGGGCGGGATTCGAGTCGTATACGGCGCTGCACTTCGTCCTTGGTGCAATGGCGATAGCCGCCGCTGTGCTGGCCTGTACGGTTTGGAAAAAGCGCGGCAGACCGATCTGTTTTGGCATTGCCGCAGCCGGTGCGGCGCTGGCGATCGCCCGCCTGGCCTCTATGCTTGGTTATCTGGTGGATCTGTGGTCGACGTCGAGAGAGTATGCGGACGGGGGCGACTGGCCGATCGTTTGGGAGAGCGCGGGGATATGGCTGCGGCACGACTGGCCCTACTATCTATTCTATCTTGTCCTGATCGCGGGCGGGTTTTGGCTCGCGCGGCGGCTTAAAAAGAGGGGAGAAGCATGACGACCTTTGACAAAGTGTACGCGGCGGTGCGGCTCATTCCGCGCGGAAGCGTCGCGACCTACGGCCAGATCGCCGCGGCAATCGGCAACAAGCGCCTCGCCCGCGTCGTGGGCTACGCGCTGCACGTGAATCCAGAGCCTGGCGTCATCCCGTGTCACCGCGTCGTCAAGCGGGACGGGGAGGTGTCAAGCGCTTTTGCTTTCGGCGGTGCGAACCGTCAGGTCGAGCTTTTGAAAGCCGAAGGCGTCGGCTTTTTGGATGACAGCCATGTCGACATGAAGCACTGCTGCGTCCGCGCCCTGCCGCTCATTTTGGAAGAGTAAAAAAGAAGCGTTCCATCATTCGATGGAACGCTTCTTTTTGCTTATAGAAATCGGCACAATAGAATCGGCAGGAACACGGCGGGGACGTAGTTCATCACCTTGATCTTCGTCAGGCCCAGCATGTTGAGCGATAGGCCGAGGATGAGAATCGAGCCGACGCACTTCATCTCGAGGATGACCGCTTCTGTGAGATACGGCGCGAGGAACGACGCACCCAGCGCGATGGCACCCTGATAGAGGAAGATAGGGATAGCTGAAAGCGCGACGCCGATGCCGAGGGTCGAGGCGTAGACGACGGAAATGATGCCGTCGAGCAGCGCCTTGGCGTAGAGCGTCGAATGGTCGCCGGTCAGGCCGGAGTCGAGTGCGCCCATGATGGCCATTGCGCCCACGCAGAAGAGGAGCGAGGCGGTGACAAATCCCTCGGAAAGCGAGGTTTTCGACCCTTTTCCGCCAAATTTTCGCTCGACCCAGTCGCCGAGCTGATGCATGTGTTCATCGAGCTGTAAAAGTTCGCCGAGGATCGCGCCGATCGAGATCGAAAGGATGGCGACGAGCGTGTTTTCGCCCGCGAGCATGCCGTCCACGCCGATGTAGAGCACGCAGAGCGCCGCGCCCTTTTCCATTGCGTCGCTGAAGCGCTCGGGGATAAACTTGCCGAGCAGAAGTCCGGCGATGCTGCCCGCGACGATCGCGGCGGAATTGACGATGGTACCGGTCAAAATCATTGGCTGCCGCCTTCTTTCTCTTTTTTGCATCCGGCGAGCGTCAGGATGACGTCGCCCGCCATCATCAGTCCCGCACAGCCGGGGACCCAGACGAGGCTTGCCGGTACGCTGCGGCGGCCCGGCGGGGGCGCTTCCAGCGCCTCGGGCTTGGCGGGAAGCTCGGGGGAGTAGATCACGCGCAGGTGCTTGACGCCGCGGTCGCGCAGTTCCTTGCGCATCACGCGCGCAAGCGAGCAGTTGCGCGTTTTGGAGATGTCCGTGATACACAGCTGCGAGGCGTCGAGCTTGTTGCCCGTGCCGAGGGCGGAGATGATCGGAATGCCGCGCGAGAGCGCACTTTCGATCAGGTCGAGCTTGCTCGACACCGTGTCGATCGCATCAATGATATAGTCATAGTGTGCGGAAAAGAACGCCTCGCGGTGCGCAGCGTCGTAGCGTGCGCAGATCGTGTGGAGCACGATGCCGGGGTTGATGTCGCGGCACCGCGCGGCAACGGCATCGGTCTTGTTCTGGCCGACAGTGGAGTGCAGTGCCTCGAGCTGACGGTTCAAATTTGTGGGGCTGACAGTGTCATCGTCGATGAGTGTCAGCTCGCCGACGCCTGAGCGTACCAGCGCCTCGACCGCGTAGCTGCCCACGCCGCCAAGGCCGAACACGGCCACATGGCTGCGGTGTAGCTGATTCATCGCGTCGCCGCCGAGCAGCATCTGCGTGCGTAAAAACTGATTGTCCATAGTGTCGCCTCAAAAGTCAGAATCAAAAAGAAATAAGCTGCCGGTCAGCAACCGGCAGCTTATTTTGTCGTAAGAGGGGATTACCCGACGTACTTCATGCCGTCAAGCTGCTCGGTCTCAACGCCGTCGGTGATACCGGCGTACCACTCGTCGTAAGCGTCGTTCTTGAGATCAAGGTCAGCCTTGTAGTACCAGTAGGGCTGGGGATTGGTCTCGACGAAGTACATCACGTGATAGCCGTTGCTGGACTCGACGATGCCCGTGTCGCCGCTCTGGCGCGCGGGATCGAAGCACCAGTCCTCGAAAGAGGGGACCATCTCACCCTTGTAGATGTTGGAGTACAGGCCGCCGTTGCTGGCGCTGCCGGGGTCGGTGGAGTTGGCGACGGCCAGCGCGGCGAAGGCGTCCTCGGTCTTCTCGCCGTCGTTGTACTGCTGCAGGAGCTCGTTGGCCTTCTCCTCGCTGTCAACAAGGATATGACGCACGGAAACCGTGTGATAGTCGTTGCGGCTGCGGGAGTGGAAGAGCACAGCGTAATAACCCTTCTCGCCATAGGCGGCGACGGTGGTGTCGCCCTCCTGACGGGCATCGTCAAATGCCCAGGTCAGCATATCGGAAGCGCCGTTTCCAGCATAGCCGATGTGCGCGTAGGAGCCTTCCATATCCTCGCCGATGGTGTCGAACGTCTCACCCTGCGCGTAGCGGGAAAGGGCGGTCTCGGCCTTCTGCTTGGCCTGCTCGAGAAGCTCGGCCTTTTCTTCGTCCGTTGCGTCGTCGCCGGCAGCGGAGGTGAAGAGAATGTACTCAATGTCGGCGCTCTGATAGCTCTTGGGATCAGCGTCGTAAGCGGCCTGCACCTCGTCGGAGGTGTAGGACAGGGAGTCAGAGTAGCTGTCGGAGTAAGCCTGCGCGAGCGCGATCATGCGGATGTTGCGCTCGAAGACCTTCTCGTTGACCAGCGGGCCGCAGACGGCCTTGATGTGCTGCGCGCGGGTGTAACCGGCGGAAGCGGCGGCAGCGTCCAGATCGGCAAACGTATCCTGCACGGACTGCTCCACGGCCTCGCTGCCGTCAAAGCCCTCGGCCTCCGCCTTCTGCGCGAGCAGGGCGTAAGACTTGAGGCTCTCGAGCGCCTGATCGCGGAAATAGTCGTACCAGGTGCTGCCGTTGATAGGGCAGTCCTGCTCCTTGAGCGACTTGCTGGTGTCCAAACCGTAAACGCTCAGGTAATAGGAGTTCTTGGAGACAAAGCTGCTGTAAATGGTGTTGTAGAAGTAGCTCACGTCGGCGGCCGTGTAGGTCTCGTTGCCGATGGTCACGGCGTCGGCGTTGCGTTCGATCACCTTGGAGTTGGCGACCGTGACGACGATACCGACGATCACGAAGATGACGGCGATGGCGATATACAGGGCATTGCTGCGGCGATCCTTCGCCTGCTCGTCCTTTTCACGCTTCGTCCGGGGATCGACATAACCGCCTGCCAGATTCTCCTGGCGGCTCTTCTTTTCTCTGGATGCACTCATTTGTTTGTTCAGTCCTCTCAATTATTGGGTTTTGCAGATTTGCAAAAGTGCTATTGAAAATGCCCAATCATTATAACGAATGGAACACAATAATGCAATGACAAAATTGTGAAGATTCTTCGTACCATTTTCCGCCCGCAGGCGGAAAACAATTAAAATCGTAATTCCTGACGACATGTGCGTCAGGAATTACTCTTTGCGCAAAGCGAGTGTCGAATTGTCTGCTTGTGCAGACAATGAGGCACAGAGCGACGCGAATCTTTCTCAATGAAAGCGACGTAAGTCGGTTTCATTGAAGTTACTTCGTGCCGAAAATGCGGTCGCCCGCGTCGCCGAGGCCGGGGACGATGTAGCCGTGCTCGTTGAGATGATCATCGAGTGCGCCGGCGTAGATGTTGACGTCGGGGTACTTCTCCTGAACGGCCTTGATGCCTTCGGGAGCGGCGACGAGCACCATGAGCGTGATGTGCTTGCAGCCGCGCTTGACCATCTCGCCGATGGCTTCGCAGGCAGAGCCGCCGGTGGCGAGCATCGGGTCGACGATCATCACGTCGCGCTCGGCCACGTCCTTGGGCATCTTGCAGAAGTAGGGGTGGGGCTCGAGCGTCTCTTCATCGCGGTACATGCCGATGTGGCCCACACGGGCGGAGGGCACCATGCGCAGCACGCCGTCGACCAGGCCGAGACCGGCGCGCAGGATGGGGACGACAACGAACTTCTTGCCTGCGAGCGTGGGGGCGTCCATCTCGCAGATGGGGGTCTTGATGTGCTTGGTGGTCAGCGGGAGGTCGCGCGTGGCCTCGTAGGTGATGAGCATACCGATCTCGGACACGAGCTCGCGGAAATCCTTGACGCTGGTGTTTTCATCGCGCATGATGGTGAGCTTGTGAGCGACGAGGGGGTGGTTCATGATGTGTACTTTCTCGTTGAATTTGGCTTCCATTGCTTTGACCTCCGAAAAAATATATTTTAATGTGTTTTTGCTTACTGGTTCAATTTGGAGCTTCTCAGGCGCTCTGCCTGCGCGGGGCGCAGATAAACGGGGAGAAGCTCCTGCGCGCTCACGGCCTCGCCGCGCGCATAGGCGCGCTCGGCCGCAAGGCCGACGCCCACGGCGCTCTGGTAAAGGAGCATACTGGGCGCGAGCGAGCACTTGACGCCGTGCTCTTCTAAATAACGATAGCACAGCACGCCGCCGTCGCCGAGGACGGTGATGGGCTGCTGCTTGCCTTGAAGCTGCGCGCAGAGCTCTTCGAGCGAGATCGCGCGGTCCGGCGTCAGGCGCGTGAGTTCGCCGCCCTTTGCCTCAAAAACGGCGTTATAGACCTGCGAGCGGCGCGCGTCCATCGCGCCGACGATAAGCCCGTCGATGTGCGCGGCATTCTGCGCCATGGCCTCGAGCGTCGAAACGCCGAGGCACGGCTTGTCTGCGGCCCAGGCAAGGCCCTTGACCGCTGCAATGCCGATGCGAAGGCCCGTGAACGAGCCCGGCCCCGCCGCGATGGCGATGGCATTGATATCATCGAGCGTCAGATCGGCGTTTTTGAGCATCGCATCCACCATCGGCAGAAGCGTCCGGCTGTGCGTCAGCCCCGTGCACTGATAGGCGGAGGCGAGCGGCGCGCCGTCTTCGACGACGGCGCAGGAAACGCTCTTCGCCGATGTTTCCAGAGCGAGAATTTTCATGCGAATCTGCCTCCTGTGACCGTGATGGTGCGCCAGTCTTCGTGCTCGTCTGTGCGCGCGATGTCGACAAAGATCGTGTCCTCCGGCAGCGCGTCGGAGACGCGCTCGCTCCACTCGACGGCACAGACGCCGCCGCGGGCGAGATAATCGTCCCAGCCGATGTCGAACAGCTCGTCCGACGAGCCGAGGCGGTACATATCAAAATGGAAGAGCGGCGTTCTGCCCTCGTACTCGTTGACGATGGTGAACGTCGGGCTCGTGACGCGTCCGCGGCAGCCAAGGCCGCGCGCAAGACCGCGCGTGAAGGCGGTCTTTCCCATGCCGAGCGAGCCCGTGAAGGCGAGCACATCGCCGCCGCGGAGCTTTTGGGCAAGCTCTTCGCCAATCGCCTCGGTCTCCTGCGTGCTGTGCGACAGAAATTGCATGGTTTCGCCTCCTTGACCCCATTTTCACCCATATTACCAAATAGTATAGCACAGCGCGCCGGCCTTTACAATTCCTTTTCTGCGGAAAGAGGGAGAAATGTGCGTTTACAGACGGGTAAAATTGTGCTAAAATACATCGAAAACTTTGTGCGAAGGGAGCGTGAGGCTGTGAACAGATTCCGCGATTTTTTAAGTGACGTGGTGCGGCAGTCGGATATGGTGCTGCTGTCGCTGTGCACCGTTTCCACGCTTTACGGCATGGTGCTCATCGCGAGCGCCACGCATTTCCGCAATACCTTTAAATATGTTGCCATTCAGGGATTTGGCTTGCTGCTGGGCGTGCTGCTCTACTTCCTGCTCTCCAGCATCGACGTGTCGGAGGTCGGAAAAAAATGGAAGTGGCTGCTGGCGTTCAACTTCGGCTTCATTCTGCTGCTGCGCACGCCCTTTGGCCTGACGCGAAACGGCAACCGCGCCTGGCTCGGCGTGAACGACATCGGCAAAAGGCTCGGCGTCGGCTTTTTGGAGAATTTTCCCATCACCGTTCAGCCCGCCGAGATCGTGAAGATCACGTTCATTATCCTCTTGGCGCGCCAGCTTGCGCTGCTGCAGGAGAAAAAGGACCTCACGCGCTTTACCAATGTCATCCAGCCCACGGCGCACGCGGGCGCGATGTTTGTCTTCTACTATATCCTCTCCAAGGACGCGGGCAGCGGGCTTGTCTATCTCTTCGTCTTCTTGTGCATGGCCTTTGCCGCGGGCTTTGCCCTGCGGTGGATCTTCCTCGGCGTGGGCGGCGCGGTGGGCGCGTTTCTCGCCGCGTGGAACCTCGGCCTTCTGCGCGGTGACTGGTACGACCGCATCAAGGTCATCCTCGACCACAGCTACCAGCCCGAGGGCAAGGGCTGGCAGCAGACGCGCGGAATGCTCGCTCTCGGCTCGGGCAAGCTGACGGGGCAGGGCCTCTTCAACGGCACGCAGACGCAGTCGTTGTACCGGTCGAGTCTTCCCGAGCGGCAGACAGACTTCATCTTCTGCGTCTGCGGCGAGGAATTGGGTTTTATCGGCTGCCTTCTCGTCATCGTGCTGCTGCTGGCCATCATTGTCCGCTGCCTCATTGTCGCGCGCGAAGCGCCGACGCGCATGGAGAGCCTTGTGTGCGTCGGCATGGCGGGCATGCTCATTTTCCAGACGATCGCAAACCTCGGCATGTGCTTGTTCCTTATGCCGGTCATCGGACTGACGCTGCCGTTTTTCAGCTACGGCGGCTCGTCGATCGTGACGCTGTTCGCTGCGATGGGGGTCGTGTCGGGCATCAAGAAGCGGTCAAGGCCGGAGTGGCTCATCAACTAATTCAAAAAAGGGAGACGGACTTGTCCGTCTCCCTTTTTTGAGTGGGGTTGCACTCCGCTTCGTGCCTTGCCGCCCGCAGGGCGGCTGCGACACGCGCGGAGTGAGAAGAGTAAATTCCGACGCA
>ENA-ORLW01001504-ORLW01001504.1-human-gut-metagenome-genome-assembly--contig:-NODE-1504-length-25218-cov-4.504952_pt1 | contig 25218 bp, 21 predicted proteins | sample MGYA00243017_ERZ508829 | MGnify/ENA primary metagenome ERZ508829 (study PRJEB26277, sample SAMN04329776) | human gut metagenome | biome: human-associated habitat | host: Homo sapiens | place: USA...
ACGGCGACACCGCCCAGGTGGGCCCCCAGATCGCCGAGAAGCTGGAGATCCCCCAGGTGTCCTATGTGGCCGACATCGAGAAGGACGGCGACACCCTCACCGTCCGCCGTATGCTGGAGGACGGCTACATGACCGTGCAGGTGCAGACCCCCTGCCTGCTCACCTGCATCAAGGAGCTGAACACCCCCCGCTACATGACCATCCGGGGCATCCTGGACTGCGACGCCGAGCCCGTCACCGTGCTGGATTACAACGCGCTGAAGGACGATCCCCTCATCGAGGTGGACACCATCGGTCTGAAGGGCTCTCCCACCAATATCTACAAGAGCTTTACGCCTCCCCGCAAGGGCAGCGGCATGATGCTGGAGGGCAGCGGCAGGGAGACCGTGGAGCAGCTGTTCGGCATCCTGTCCGCCAAGCACATCATCTGAGAAGGGAGAAACGATATGTCTACTTTTATGAATACCGACCCCAAGGCGTTCTCCGGCGTGTGGGTCTTTTGTGAGCAGCGGCAGGGCGTGATGATGCCCACCACCTTCGAGCTGATCTCCGAGGGGCGCAAGCTGGCCGACGAGCTGGGCGTCCAGCTGTCCGGCATCCTGCTGGGCGACAACGTGGACGGCATCGCCGCAGAGCTGGGCGGTTACGGCGCGGACAAGGTGTACGTCTACAACAGCCCCCTGCTGAAGGACTATACCACCGACGCCTATACCAAGGTCATCACCGACGCGGTGCACGAGTTCAAGCCCGAGATCATGCTGTTCGGTGCCAGCCATATCGGCCGCGACCTGGCGCCCCGCTGCGCCGCCCGTCTCCACACCGGCCTGTGCGCCGACTGCACGCACCTGGACGTGGATCTCAACGGCTACATCAACTTCCTTCGCACCGGGTCCTCTCTGGACGTGGACGCCATGAACTTCGAGACGAAGCTCTTTGACGTCAACACCAACCTGAAGATGACCCGTCCCGCCTTCGGCGGACACCTGATGGCCACCATCGTCTGCCCACGCTTCCGCCCTGCCATGGCCACCGTGCGCCCCGGCGTGATGAAGAAGCGCGAGTTTGACGAGAACGGCGCGAGCAAGGTGGAGCTCATCCACCCCGCCTTTACCCTCACCGAGGCCGACATCCACACCAAGGTGCTGGAGATCGTCAAGGCCGCCCGCGCCATGGTGGACCTGACCGGCGCTGAGGTGGTGGTCTCCGTGGGCCGCGGCATCGCCAAGGACGTGGAGAAGGGCATCGCCCTGGCCGAGGAGCTGGCCGCCCTCATGGGCGGCGTGGTGGGCGCGTCCCGCGCCGTGGTGGACGCCGGCTGGATGACCGCCGACCACCAGGTGGGCCAGACCGGCAAGACCGTCCATCCCCGCATCTACGTGGCGCTGGGCATCTCCGGTGCCATCCAGCACAAGGCCGGCATGCAGGACTCCGAGTGCATCATCGCCGTCAACAAGAGCGACGTGGCCCCCATCTTCGAGGTGGCGGACTACGGTATCTGCGGCGACCTGTTCAAGGTCGTGCCCATGATGATCGAGGAAATGAAGGCGCTGAAGAAGTAATATCCCCCTCCCCACAGCGGGAAAGCCCGAAGGCACCGTCCTCCGGGCTTTCCTGCATCCTGCCCTTGCTATTTTCCCCGGGATGCGCTATACTGTCCGGGTATTTTCTGTGAAAGGAGGCCCTTCCATGCCGGAAGCCGTACATATCCCCTGGCAGCCCATCGGCGGCGGGCGGGCCAGCGAGGCCATCTATGACCAGCTGCGGGAGCTTATCACCTCCGGCGTGCTGAAGCCCGGCGACCGCCTGCCCTCCGAGCGTGCCATGATGGAGCAGCTCCACCGTTCCCGTCCCACCATCCGCGAGGCCCTGCGTATGCTGGAGCAGGGCGGCTATGTGGCCTCCACCCACGGCGCCAGCGGCGCCGTGGTGCAGGAGCTGACCATCGACGGCGTGGAGCAGCCGCTGTCGGCCATGCTCCAGCTGAACCAGATCTCTCTGGAGGAGCTGGGCGAGTACCGCGCCGTCAACGACGGCACCATCGCCGGCTGGGCGGCCCGGCGCCGCACCGACGAGGATCTGGCGGCGCTGGACAGCTGTCTCACGGCGGCGGAGCAGGCCCTGGGCGACTACCGCCGCTTTGCTGAGCTGGACGTCCGTTTCCACAGTCTGCTCTCCCGCGCCACCGGCAACCAGGTGGCCATGATCGTCACCGATGTCCTGGGCCAGGTGGAGCAGCACACCCTGCTGAAAAAGATGGAGACGCTGAACGACAGCGCGTGTCTGGCCCTGGAACGCCGTATTCTGGCGCGCCACCGGGAGATACTGAGCGCTATCCACCGGCAGGATGACGCGGCCGCCAAACAGGCCATGCGCGAGCACACCCGCGCCGCCGCCACTGATCTGAAGGTCTGACCCCCAAGAGCCTTCCCCCTGGGGGTGGTTTCAAAAGGAGGGGGCCGGAGCCCACTCCTTTGTCGTTTCAAGGGGATAGGATTCTTAAGGAAAGGGGGAAATTCGAAATCCCCCTTTCCTTAAGTGGCGTTCTTTGGCTGCTTTCTTTCGACACGAAAAGAAAGCAGCTCGCGCCCGCAGGCGCGAAATCCTCCCTGCTGCCCCGCAGCGTCAAAAAACGCCCCCGTCCCCGCCGCAGGCGGCATTTTCTCCGCCCCAACTTCCATTTCCTGCCAAATTTTCCTGTTTTTATTCCCGGTAACAGAAAAATGTGTAAAATTTCCATAAAAAGGCTGGACAAACGGTGCAGCTGTGCTATAATCTGACTATCCGCAGAGGTACCTCTGCATTTGCGTTTTAATACACATTAAAACGAGCGCACCTGCGGAAATCTACTACCATAAGGGGAATGAACAATGAAAAAAGTATTAGCAACCATTCTGGCCCTGGTCATGGCGCTGAGTTTGTGCAGCGTCAGCTGGGCGGAAAATGAAGGAGTCAAAACGGCTGCTGAGTTAACGGCTGCTGTTGCAACCGGCGGCGACATCAAACTGGCCGCAGATATTACGCTGACTTCTACACTCAACCTTGCAAAGGACGTTACTATTGACGGCCAGGGCGTGTATGCCATTAAGGCGGCTGACAACTTCAGTTCCGGCAACAGTAATAATACCGCCTGCGTTCTGTATGTTTCCGCCACGGTCACATTAAAGAATGTTACCGTGAACGGCAACGAAAAGTGCCGTGTGATTTTCTGCGACAAGGGCAAGCTGACCATTGATGGTGCGACCATCACGAACGGCAAGGCACCCGATTTCGTCGGCGGTTTCATCGGCGGTGTTTATATGACCAGTAGTGCGTCGTTCGAGATGAACTCTGGCAGCATCGTCGGCAACAAAAACGTTGAAAATTATCAGAACGACAATTATTTACAGTACAGTTCCGATCTGTGGATCGGTGCCAATGCCACCGGTGCACTGACTGCGATCAACGGCGGTACCATCGGCAATGTGTTTGTGAATTCCAATGAGTATTCGGCCAACAATCCCGGCAGCTTTACGATGAATGGCGGTACGGTTACCAATCTTTATGTGGAGCATGATAAGGGTTACGGTGCAAAGTTTAAATACACCGACGGTACCATTGAGCATCTGTATCTCTCCAAAGAAAACGGAAACGGCCAGTCCATCGAAGTGACACCGGTCAAGGGTACAGACTATAGCGGAGGTGTCAGCGAGGAGCAGATGGTTACTGTTACTCTGAATTATAACGATAACCAGGCTACCCCGGCAAAAGCACTTAAGGTGGCGAAAGACAGCACCATTACCCTGCCTACCCCCACCCGCAGCGGGTATACCTTCGCAGGCTGGTATAATGGTACCACAAAGGTGGCTGCTGAATACAAAGCTGAGAATAACATTACTCTCACCGCCAAGTGGACATCCACTTCCTCCGGCGGCTATTACTATTACCCCACCACCGACACCAAGACCACCGACACCAAGGGCAGCCCCAAGACCTTCGACGCGGGCATTGCTCTGTATGTCGGCATGGCGCTGACCTCCGCCGCCGGCGTGGCGTTTGTGGGCAAAAAGCGCGAGGACTGACACCGTTTTCCGCGGTGTCTTACCCCGGCGCCGTGTGAAATAACAGAAAAGGCACCCCGTCAGGGGTGCCTTTTCTCATGCCTCAAAATAGGCTTCTGCCTGTTGAATGTTCCGCTGTATCTCCTGCCGCAGCGCCTCCAGCGTGTCGAACCTCTGCTCGCCCCGCAGCCGGCGGCAGAACTCCACCCGGAGCTCCTGCCCGTACAGGTCGCCCTCGAAGCCCAGCAGGTACGTCTCCACGGACACCCGATCGCTGTCGGACACCGTGGGCCGCGTGCCCACGTTGGTCACGCCGGCGCACCGCCGTCCGTCCGGCAGAAATACCTCCGTCACGTACACCCCGTGCGCCGGGGCCAGCACGTGCTCCGGCACCGCCAGGTTTACCGTGGGGATGCCGATGGTCCGCCCGATCCGCTGTCCGTGCTGCACCGTCTGGCTCAGGCAGTGCCGGTGGCCCAGAAAGTCCGCCGCGCGCTCCATGTCGCCCGCCTCCACCAGCGTCCGGATGTACGTGGAGCTGACCGTGATGCCCTCCCGCTGTACCGGCGGGATGATGTCGCACCCGATGCCCATCTCCGCGCACTTCTGCCGCAAAAGCTGCACGTTCCCGGCGTTTTTATGGCCGAACCGGTGGTCGTGCCCGGCCACGAAGTGCACCGCGCCGTATGTCCCGATCAGCATTTCCAGATAGGCCTCCCACGGCATGGTCATCATCTCCCGGTCAAAGGGCGCGAAAATGACCCGCTCGATGCCGTACAGACGCTCCATCAGCCCCTGCCGGTCCCGGTTGGAGTTGATCAGGTACACGGGCTGCCCCGTGACCACCTCCTTCGGCGGCCGGTCAAAGGTGAATGCCGCGGGGACGGCTCCCAGCTCCCGGGCGCGCTCCGCCGTCTTCCGCAGCAGTGCGCCGTGGCCCCGGTGCACGCCGTCGAAGAAGCCCAGGGCGATAACTGTCTTTTCCAAGTTGTTCACGCTCCGAAAAAGTTTTTCTCTGATGTCAGAACACCCGCTTCCCAGCGGCTCAGGCACAGAAACGCCCCATCCGGGCTGTACACCCGGTACAGCCCCGGCTGCAAGCCCTCCGCCGCCAGCGGATTGCCGCACAGGCACCGTCTGTGGTCCCGTTCACCGGCGATGTGATAGGCCGGGTACTGCCGGAACAGCGAGTCGGTAGGGGAGAGCAGGGCCTCGCCCTGCGCCTGTACGTCCTCAATACTGCGGCTCTCCGCCAGTGTAAACCCGGCGGCCATGGTCCGCCGCAGAGCGCTCATGCATCCGCCGCAGCCCAGCGCCTGCCCGATGTCGTGGCACAGCGCCCGCACATACGTGCCCTTGCTGCACCGTATCCGCAGCCGCCAGTCGCCGTCCTCCGGCTCCAGCAGCGCCAGCTCGTGTATGGTCACCCGCCGTGGGGGCCGTTCGATCTCCTGCCCCTTCCGGGCCAGCTGATACAGCTTCTGCCCGTTGATCTTGATAGCCGAGTACATGGGCGGCACCTGGTCGATCTCCCCGGTGAACCGCGCCAGCACGTCCTCCAGCTGCACCCGCGTCACGGACACAGGGCGCTCCGCCACCACCTCGCCGGTGGTATCCTGGGTGTTGGTCGTCAGCCCCAGCCGCAGCCCCGCGACGTACTCCTTGTCCCCGCCCTCGGCGTAGGACACCGCCCGCGTGGCGTTTCCCACGAACACTGGCAGCACGCCGGTGGCCATGGGGTCCAGCGTTCCGGCGTGGCCCACCTTTTTCGTTTTCAGTATGCCCCGCAGCTTGCCGCACACGTCCATGCTGGTCCATCCCGCGGGCTTGTCGATAATGATGATCCCGTCGGCCATGTTATCCCATGACCTCCGTATAGGCCGTCAGAATGGCCGCCTTCGCCTCGTCCATGGTGCCGTCCACCGTGGCCCCGGCGGCGCCCTTGTGGCCGCCGCCGCCCAGCACGCGGCACACGGCGCTGGCGTCCACCCGCGGTCCCGTCCGCAGCGACAGCTTCACCCGTCCCGGCTTCAGCTCCCGCAGCGTGATGCCGCAGTCGGTGCCCTGCACCAGCGCCGCCAGACTGCTCAGCTCCTCCACGTCGGACTCGGCAGCGCCCAGCTCCCGGCACAGCGCCAGAGGGATGGACATCACCACCACCCGGCCGTTGTCGTACAGCTCCATGTCCGCCACCATCCGGGCCTCCATGGCCAGCCGCACCGGCGACTTCGTGCGGAACAGTGCCTTGTTCACCGGCCCCACGTCGATGCCCCGCTCCATCAGCGCGGCGGCGATGCGGTGCGTCCGCGCCGTGGTGTTGGCATAGACGAAGCACCCACAGTCTGTGGAGACCGCCACATACAGCGCCAACGCCATCTCCGGCGTGATATCCGTCAGCCTGCCCACGATCTCATACACGATCTCGCCGCAGGCGGCGGCCTCCGCGTCCAGGCACGTCCGTTCCGCGAAAAACTCCTGGGATCCGTGGTGGTCGATGGCCAGGCAGATGTCGTTTTTATACGGCACCGCGTTCTCCGGCAGCAGATTCAGCGCCGCGATGTCCACCGATACCACCGCCCCGGGCACAAAGCCCTCCGGCGCCCACAGCCCCTCGGCGTAGGGCGTGTACGTCTCCGTGATCTCCGGGTTTTCCAGCAGATACGCCGTCCGGCCCAGCGCCCGTAGGGCGCGGCACAGCGCGGCGGCGCAGCCCACCGTGTCCCCATCCGGGCGCACGTGGGTCAGGATCAGCACGCCGTCCAGCGTCCGCAGAAAGTCCGCCGTCACCTGCACCGTCAGCCGCGCGCTCATTCCCGGTCCTCCGGCAGCACGATGTCCGCGTTGGCGGGGTTGGCGGGCTTCACGTGGTTCAGCAGGTCCAGAATGTGCGCGCCGTGGGCGATGGAGTCGTCCATGAAAAACTGCAGCTCCGGCGTGTAGCGCAGGTCGATGGCCTGGCCCAGCTCGTGCCGCAGATATCCGGCCGCAGACTTCAGCCCCTTCATCAGGCCCTTTTCATCCGCGCAGTTCAGCGCGCTGATATACACCCGCGCGTACCGCAGGTCGCTGGTGGTGTCCACCCGCGTGATGGTCAGCATCCCCTCGGATACCCGCGGGTCCTTTACGGTGCGGAGCAGGGCGCTCAGCTCCTTGCGTATCTCCTCATTGATGCGTCCGATGCGGTTTCCGGCCATAGGGCGCTCCTCCTTTCAAGAAAAAGATGGGTGGGCGTTCGCCCACCCATCGGCTGTTTGTTATACCTCGATCTGCTCCATGGTGAAGGCCTCCACGATGTCGCCTTCCTTGATGTCGTTGAACTTCTCGATGCTCAGACCGCACTCGTAGCCGGCCTGGACCTCCTTCACGGAGTCCTTGAACCGCTGCAGGGAGGCCAGCACGCCCTCGTGGATGACGATGCCGTCGCGGACCAGCCGTACCTGGCAGTCCTTGCGCTGCAGCTTGCCGTCCTGCACGTAGCAGCCGGCAACGGTGCCCACGCCGGACACCTTGTACGTCTGGCGCACCTCGGCGTGGCCCAGCAGCACCTCGCGGAACTTGGGGGCCAGCATACCCTTCATGGCGGCTTCGATCTCGTTGATGGCATCGTAGATCACGCGGTACATCCGCATATCCACGTTGGCCCGGGCGGCACTGTCGCGGGCGGCGGCGTCCGGCCGGACGTTGAAGCCCACGATGATGGCCTGAGAGGTGGACGCCAGCATGACGTCGCTCTCGTTGATGGCGCCCACGCCGCCGTGGATCACGCGGACGCGGACCTCCTCGTTGCTCAGCTTCTCCAGCGAGGACTTCACCGCCTCCACGCTGCCCTGCACGTCCGCCTTGACGATCAGGTTGAGGTTCTTCATCTCACCGGCCTGAATCTGGCTGAACAGATCCTCCAGCGACACCTTGGTCACAGGGGCGTTGGCCTTGGCCTTCTCCTCGGCCTTGCGCTGCTCCACCAGCTCGCGGGCCAGCTTTTCGTCGGCCACGGCGTTGAAGGTAGCGCCGGCGGAGGGTGCCTCGCTCAGACCCGTGATCTCCACGGGCACGCTGGGTCCGGCCTCGGTGATGCGCTGGCCCTTGTCGCTGACCATGGCGCGCACGCGGCCCACAGAGGTACCGGCGATGATGATGTCGCCCTGATGCAGCGTGCCGTTCTGTACCAGCAGCGTGGCCACGGGGCCGCGGCCCTTGTCCAGACGGGCCTCGATCACGGTGCCCTGCGCCGCGCGGTTGGGGTTGGCCTTCAGCTCGCCCACCTCGGCGGTCAGCGTCAGCATCTCCAGCAGATTATCCACGCCCATGCCGGTCTTGGCGGAGATGGGGCACACGATGGTGTCGCCGCCCCACTCCTCGCACACCAGGCCGTACTCGGTCAGCTGCTGCTTGATGCGCTCGGGGTTGGCCTCGGGCTTATCCATCTTGTTGATGGCCACGATAATGGGGATGCCGGCGGCCTTGGCGTGGTTGATGGACTCCACCGTCTGGGGCATGATGCCGTCCTCGGCGGCCACCACCAGAATGGCGATATCCGTCACCATAGCGCCGCGGGCGCGCATGGAGGTAAAGGCCTCATGGCCGGGGGTATCCAGAAATGTGATGGGCTTGCCATTGATCTGCACCTGATAGGCGCCGATGTGCTGGGTGATGCCGCCGGCCTCGCCGCTGGCCACGTGGGCGTTGCGGATATAGTCCAGCAAGCTGGTCTTGCCGTGGTCCACGTGGCCCATGACCACCACCACGGGTGCCCGGGGCACCAGATCCTCGTCCTTGTCCTGATGGTCGTCGATCAGGCGCTCCTCGATGGTGACGACGACCTCCTTTTCCACCTTGCAGCCCATCTCCTCGGCGATGATGGCGGCGGTGTCGAAGTCGATCATCTGGCTCAGGGAGGCCATCACGCCGTTCTTCATCAGGCACTTGACCACCTCCGCGCCGGTCTTCTTCATCCGGCTGGCCAGCTCGCCCACGCTGATCTCGTCGGGGATCTGCACGGTCACAGGGGTCTTCTTGATGACCTCCAGCCGCAGCTTCCGCAGCCGGTCGGCCTCCTCCTGCTTGCGCTTGTTGCTGGCGAAGTTATTGTCCCGCCGCTGCTTATTGCTGCGGAACTTCTCCTTGCCCTGGGGGGCCTGCTGGTCCCGCTTGCCGCTGCTGCGGGCGTCGGCCATATCCTGCAATTTCTCGTCGTACTTGTCCAGATTGACGTTGGTGGCCTTGCGGGTGTCCACCACCTGCCGCTGGGGCACGCGGGACATGGGCTGTTTGGGCTGCTCCGCCTTGGGCGCGCCGCCCTGCTGGGGCTTGCCGCTCTGGCCCTGACCCTGTACCGGCGCGGATGCGTTCTGCGCCGGCTTGGCGGCGGGCTTCTCCGCCTTCTTCTCCTCCGGCTTGGCGCCCTCGGCGAAGATCACCGCGATGCTGCTCACCGGGTTGTGCTGGGTCAGATACTCAAAGATCAGGCTCAGCTCCCGGTCCTCCAGCACCTGCATATGATTTTTGGGCGTTTCGGCGTACTTGGTCAGGATCTCCGTGATCTCCTTCGTGGACACGCCGAAGTCCTTGGCCACCTCATGCACTCTGTATTTGTTAGCGATACTACCCAAATAAAGCCACCTCCATCTCAGTTGCTCGCGCCGCGCTCACGGCGCGCTGTGTTCCTGTTATCTGCCGGTCGTTTTCCGGCTTCCCTTGCCCTTCTTTACCGGCCGCGCGTTTTCATACCGTGCGCCGGGGGCCTCCTTCTTCGCCGGCCGTTTATCCCTGGGCGGGCGGCCGCTCCGTTCCTTATAGACCCGGTCGGGGCGTCCCTCCGGATACTCCCGCCGCGGCGGACGCCGGTGTTCCGGCGCGGGGGGCCTGTGCTCCGGTGCCGGAGGCTCCGGAGACGCGTGGGGCGGTTCCGGCGGCTTGCCGCCGTGAACGCGGTGCCTGCCCTGCCGCAGGTTCTTCTCGTGCTGTAATTGCTCTTCCTTCCGTTCCCTTGCCTGCTTGGCCTTCAGGTCCAGCGCCTCCGCCGCCGCGCCGTAGATCTCCGGCTCCGCCGCCGCCAGCTTTTTCACCAGCGACTGGGCGAACCCGATGTCCGTCACCGCGCACATGGCCACGCTGGTCCGGCCCAGCGCCCGGCCGAAGGTCTCCTTGTCCGCCGGGAAGGGCAGGCACAGGCAGCTGCCTGCCCGGCCGAAGCTGTACGCCCGCCGCACCGAGGATGCCGCCGCGTCCCGCGCCGTAAAGATGACCCTGGCTTTCTTGGCCCGTGCCGCCGCACCTACGGGCTCCTCGCCCACGGCCACCGCACCGGCGCGCAGCGCCAGACCCAAAGTGGATAACAAATGCTCTGTCACAGTGCCACCATCTGCCCTTCCAGCGCGTCGTACACCTCCGCCGGTATGGCGGTGTCGAAGGCGCGCTCCAGCGCACGGCTTTTCCGTGCTTTTTTCAGGCACTCCGGGTCCGGGCACACGTACGCGCCCCGGCCGGATTTCTTTCCGGTGCTGTCCAGCAGTATCTCCCCCTCCGGGGTCTTCACGATACGCAGCAGCGCCTTTTTGTCTTTCATTTCCCGGCAGCCCACACATTGCCGCTGGGGTATCTTACGGGTCTTCTGCATCGCTGCCGTTCCTTTCCGCAGCCGCCGCTTATTCCGCGTTGGCCGCCTTGATGTCGATCTTATAGCCGGTCAGCCGCGCGGCCAGACGGGCGTTCTGCCCCTCCTTGCCGATGGCCAGACTCAGCTGGTCGGCGGGCACCGTCACGCGGCAGGCCTTGCCCTCGTCGGCCAGCTGTACGCTGACCACGTCCGCCGGCGCCAGCGCCGCGGCGATAAACTCCGCCGGGTCCTCGCTGTACTTCACGATGTCGATCTTCTCGCCCCGCAGCTCGTCCACGATGGCGTTCACGCGTTGCCCCCTGGGGCCCACGCACGCGCCGATGGCGTCCACGTTGGGGTCCTCGGACCACACGGCGATCTTCGTGCGGTTGCCCGCCTCCCGGGCGATGGACCGCACCTCCACGGTGCCGTCGTAGATCTCCGGCACCTCCAGCTCAAACAGCCGCTTCACCAGACCGGGGTGGGTGCGGGAGATCATCACCTGCGGCCCGCGTGTGCTGCGGCGCACCTCCACCAGATACACCTTCACCATCTGCCCCTCGTGCAGCTCCTCGCCGGGCACCTGCTCGTTCATGGTCAGCACAGCCTCCGTGGCCTCGCTGCCGCTGCCGATCCGCAGGATCACGTTGCCGTTCCGGGGGTCGATCCGGCTGACGGTGCCGGTGAGGATCTCGTGCTGCTTGCTGCCCCACTCGTCATAGATCATGCCGTGCTCGGCCTCCCGCAGGCCCTGGATGATAACCTGCTTGCCGTTGCCGGCGGCGATGCGGCCGAATTCCACGGACTCCACCGGGAAGTTCACCATGCCGCCCAGCTCGTTCTTGGCGGAGATGCGCTTGGCCTCCTCCAGCGAGATCTGGCTGGCGGGGTTCTCCACCTCTTCCACGATCTCCTTCTGGACGTACATTTTCAGGTCCTTCTTCTCCTCATCCACGTCCACCACCACATACTCCACGCCCTCGTGGTCGCGCTTATAGGCGGTGGTCAGCGCCTGGATGATCTTGCCCATCATAAAGCTCTGGGGAATGCCCCGTTCCTTTTCCAGCATAGCCAGCGCCGCAAAGATCTCGTCACATTTCATGGTCGTTTCTCCTTCTATCTCAAGTCGTGTTGTCTCAGAATTCCACCCGCAGGCGCACCAGCGCCGTCTCGTTCTTCTCAAAGCGTACCGTCTCGCCGCCCATGTCCAGCAGCACCGCGCCGTCTTCATAGCCCGCCAGGGTCCCGGCGAACTCTTTGCGCCCGTCCTTGGGCTGGTACGTTTTCACCAGCACGGGGCTGCCCATGAACTGCGCAAAATCCCCCGGCCGCTTCAGCTGGCGCTCCAGCCCCGCCGAGCCCACCTCGAACACGTAGCTGCTCTCGATGGGGTCCGCCTCGTCCAGCAGATCGCTGACCGTGCGGCTGATGGCCTCGCAGTCCAGAATGTCCACGCCGCCGTCCTTGTCCAGATACAGCCGCAGGTACCACTGTCCCGCCTCCCGGACGTACTCTACATCCCAGATGCGGCAGCCCTGCGCCTGCACCGCCGGCTCCGCCAGCGCCCATACGACCTCGGTGATCTTTTTCACAGCAAGCCCTCCAACAGAACATCCCGGTCATCATGGAACGATGACCATTAAAAAAAGCGGACGATCTCGTCCACTCCAGTCAATACCTTAACCTTACGTACACACATAGCATACCATATAAGCACACGAAACGCAAGGGTTTTTCCGCAAAAAGCACCCGCAAAATAGGTCGAAAAGCTGAAAAGAACGCCCTTAGGACGCTCTTTTCAGCTTCATAACGCCTCTCGACAGCAAAAACGCCGCCAAATTTACCAGCACCACCGTGGCGCCCACCGGCGTGCCCCACAGGTACGACCCGGTCAGCCCCACGCAGAAGCACACCACACTCAGCCCCGCGGCGCAGATGACCACGCCCCGGAAGCTCCGCAGCAGCGTCATGGCCGTCAGCGCCGGGAAGATGACCAGACTGGAGATCAGCATCGCGCCCATCATCCGCATGCCCAGCACGATGGTCAGGGCCGTCAGCACCGACAGGATGGTGTTGTACAGCCCCACCTTCACCCCGGTGGCCCGGGCGAAGCTCTCGTCGAAGGTGATGGCGAACAGCCGATGGTAAAACAGCACATACAGCACCAGTACCGCCGCGCACAGCCCCACGCTCAGCGCCACATCCGCCCGGTCCATGGCCAGGATGGAGCCGAACATAAAGCTGTCCACATCCGTGGTCATGCCGGTGGTCAGACTGGTGACCACCACGCCCACGGCCAGCGCCGACGCGCTGACCACCGCGATGGCCGCGTCCGCGCCCATCCGGCTTCTCTCCGTCATCCGCAGCAGCCCCAGCGCCGCCAGCACCACCACCGGGATAGACACCGGCAGCGGCGCCCAGCCGCAGGCCAGCGCGATGCTCAGTGCGCCGAAGGACACATGGCTCAGCCCATCGCCGATCATGGAGTACCGCTTCAGCACCAGCGGCACGCCCAGCAGCGCCGCGCACAGCGCCACCAGGATACCCACCACGAACGCCCGCAGAATAAACGGGTACGTGAACATTTCCAGCAGTAAGCTCATGCCTCGTCACCTCCGAACCGCTTGCCCCAGGGGGACGTTAGATAGTCCGCCGCCGTGCCGAAGAAGTACGTTCCATGGCCGGCGTGCAGAATATGGTCGGCGTAGCGCAGGGCACTGCGTATATCGTGTGTCACCGCCACGATGGCGATGCCCTCCTGCTTGTTCAGGTATTCCAGCGTGCGGTACAGCTCCTGGGCCGCCGCCGGGTCCAGCCCCGTCACCGGCTCGTCCAGGATCAGCAGCTCACCGGCGGCGCACAGGGCACGCGCCAGCAGCACCCGCTGCTGCTGCCCGCCGGACAGCTCCCGGTAGCACCGGTCCTTCAGCTCCAGCACGCCCAGCTTGCCCATGTGCATCAGCGCGGTGGACTTCTCCTTCGGCGTGTAGAAAAACCGCATTCCCTTCCCGCTGAGAAAGCCGCTGCGTACCACCTCCGTCACCGTGGCGGGAAAGTCCTTCTGCGCCTTTGTCTGCTGGGGCAGATAGCCGATGGCGCCGGAGCGCAGGGAGGGCGAACGTACGATCTCGCCCGCCATGGGGTGCAGCAGCCCCAGCAGGCTCTTGACCAGTGTGGACTTGCCGCTGCCGTTCTCGCCCACGATGCACACATAGTCGCCGCTGCGTACCTGAAAGTTCAGGTGCTCCCACACCGGCTTGCCCTCATAGCCCAGCGCCGCATCCCGGCAGTCCAGCAATATGCGCTTCTCCTGTTCCATCAGGACAGTCCCTCCTTCAGTGCCGCCGCGTTGGCGGTCATCAGACTGATATAGGTGGCTCCGCCGTCGAATTCCGTCCGGCTCACCGTCTGGCAGGAGTGGAATGTCCGCACCTGCGCCCCGGTGGTCTCGGCGATGGCCTGCGCAACCTTCCGGCTGCTCAGCTCGATGGTGTATACCACCGGTATCTCCTGCTCCTCCACCACGTCGATCAGATATTTCAGCGTGGCGAGGGACGGCTCCGTGTCTCCCGCGCAGCCGTGGAACGCCGCCCGGTAATCCAGATCATATTCCCTGCAGAAATACAGCAGCGGGAACCGGTCGCCGAACACCACCAGACGCCGCGCCGCGCCGTCCACGATGTCCCGGAACGTATTGTCCAGTGCCTGCAATTCGTCCAGATAGTCCGCCAGCCGAGCCCGATAGCCGTCGGCATTGTCCGGATCGGCCTCACACAGCGTATCGCAGATGGCCCGGCACAGGGCCATGGCGTTCACCGGCGATGTCCAGATGTGCTCGTCGTACTCTATTTCCTCTTCGTGGCCATCGTGCAGATGCCCGTCATGGTCGTCGTGATCATGGTCGTGGTCATCGTGGTCGTGGTCGTGACCGCCCTGCATCCCCTCGGCGTACTCCTCCCGGTATGTCTCCACGCAGTCCATCATAGCCAGCCGGTAGGGGATAGCCTCGCCTGCCGCGTCCAGAATGTCCTCCACCCACAGCTCGCTTTCCCCGCCGTTGTAGATGAACACCTCCGCCTCGCTGACGGCGATCACGTCCAGCGGCGTGGGCTCAAAGCTGTGTGTCTCCCGCCCGGCGGGCACCAGCAGCTGCACGTCCACCGCGTCCCCGCCGATCTGCCGCACAAAGTCGTAGTAGGGGAACAGCGTGCACACCACGTTCGGTTTCCCGCTTTGCGGACGGTCCTGCCGCCCGCAGCCCGCCAGCGTCAGCGCCAATACCGCCGCCAGCACCGCTGCGCCTGCTCGTCTCACGTGTCCCGCCTCCTTTGCGTGTCTTGTCTCATAAAATCATAGTATACCACACAATTCGCAAAAAGGGAAGTGCCCGCCTTTTGCGTCCGGACACCGTCTCCCTGCGTATAATTAACGCACTCTTAACACGACGATGAAAAAGTTTCCTAATATGAAAGTGAAGAAATTTGCGCCGAAAAACATGGAAAAACACCTGTACTTTGCATATATTTAAACGCAGAGCGGTTGAAAAACACCGCGAAAACCACGTTACAAACGTTAAGATAATGTTAAAACAGAAAAAGACGTTAAAATTGCTGATCGAACCATTCGACGCTTTTCTGCATACTTTTCCATAGTCCGCAGCGTTTTTCTGCGGATGTGTTTTCAGTTGTTCCCGAGACCGCCATCCGGTCAACCTCTCTCCTGACAGATCGAAAAGACCGCCGTCCGGCGGTCTTTTTTGTCCCCTTCCCCCGCCTGTTAATAAACCTACAATCGGTTTCCCCAAAAGAAAATCATTCGCCGTCCGTTGCAAAAATCCCGGAACCCCGCCAAAAACTGAATGGTTCAATGTAAAAAAGAAGCAAAAACCATATAAAATATGTGGAAAAATCCGTTCATAGAATGTTAAAAATGTACAATATGGCGCTCAATTTTTATAAAAACTGCTAATTGCGGGCGGAAAGAGTTTCCTGTATACTTTTTTCAGGTAGCCTTGAAGGGATTTTATCCCGTGAGGAAATACCTGCGGGGCATGGCGGTGCCCCGTGCCGTTTCCTGTCAATAGACGAGTGCGGTAAAGTTTATCAGCTTCTGCGGCGACGTAGGGGCAAAAATCTGTTAAGGAGAGAAAACAATGGAAGAAAGAAAAGGCTTTGGATCCAATTTCGGATTCCTGATGGCCGCGGTCGGCTCTGCAGTCGGCCTGGGCAACATCTGGGGCTTCCCCAATAAGATGGGTGCCTCCGGCGGCTTCACGTTCCTCATCATCTATCTGATCCTGGCGGTCCTGTGCGGCTTCATCGTTATGGTGGGCGAGCTGGCCATCGGCCGCAAGACCGGCCACGGCGCCGTGGGCGCGTACAAGGCTCTGTCCAAGAAGTTCAAGTGGATGGGCTGGCTGGGCATCCTGTCCGCCTTCTTCATCCTGTTCTTCTACTGCGCACTGGGCGGCTACTGCATCAAGTACACCGTTCTGAACATCGGCGATCTGTTCGGTGCCGGCTTCGGCTCCAATGGCCTGTCCGGCGGCGAAATTTTCGGCAACTTCCTGGGCAGTCCCGCTGAGGGTGTTATCTACGGCCTTATTTTCGTGGCGCTGACCATGCTCATCGTTATGGGCGGCATCGGCGGCGGCATCGAGAAGGTCTGCTCCGTGGGTATGCCCGCCCTGTTCGTGGCCCTGCTGATCTGCATCATCCGCGCCTGCACCCTGGAGGGTACCGACGTGGCCGTGCAGATCCTGCAGGCGGACGGTTCTCTCGTGGAGGGCGTTGTTAACGGCAGTGCTCTGGACGGTCTGAAGTACATGTTCTCCCCCGGCTGGGCGGCCAATGTCGGCTATTATGTGCCCGCCAAGGCGGTTGTTGACGGCGCGGAGGTTTCCTCCATCATGGTCAATGGCGTGGCACAGGCCATCGTCGCCTACAAGTCCGGCGCTCCCAGCATCTTTAACGTTGTTTCCACCGCTGGTGGCCAGATGTTCTTCTCCCTGTCCCTGGGCATGGGCGCCATGATCACCTACGGCTCCTACCTGCATAAGAAGGAGAACCTGCAGAAGAACGCCCTGCTGATCATCATCATGGATACCATGGTGGCCCTGATGGCCGGTCTGTGCGTCATGCCTGCCCGCTTCGCGCTGGATCCCGCCGGCAACATCGGCGGCCCCAAGCTGCTGTTTATCACCATGCAGAACGTGTTCCACTCCATGGGCACACTGGGCCCCATCTTCGGAATCCTGTTCTATCTGCTGGTGGTGTTTGCCGCCATCTCCTCCTCCATCTCCCTGCTGGAGGTCATCGTGGCCCACTTCGTGGATAAGGCCCGTATCGAGGGCAAGGGCGACAAGCGTAAGCCCTACACCCTCATCGCCGCCGCCTGTGTGGGCCTGGGCTGCATCCTGGTCTGCGCCGCCTGCCTGGGTTCCAGCGGTATCGCACCGGCCGATATACTGAATATAGCGGAACCCAAGAACTGGGCGGCTGACTGGCTGGACTTCTGGGATGCACTGTCCGAGGGCGTTATGATGCCGCTGGGCGCCCTGCTGATGTGCCTGATGATCGGCTGGGAGATCGGCCCCGAGTTCGTCAAGGAAGAGGCGGAGCAGTCCGGTCATGCCATGGGCAGCTACGGCTTCTTCAAGGTTTGCGTCAAGTTCATCACCCCGCTGTGCATGATCCTCATCCTGTACGGCCAGATCAAGGAGTTCTTCTTCTAAGTAAATGCAGAACGCCGGAGCATTGCTCCGGCGTTCTTTCTGCCATAAAAAGGCCGGGCGCTGAAAGCGCCCGGCCGTTTGTTTTCTTAAGCGTAATGCTGTTTTGCAGCACGGCAACGCTGTACAGCAGCAGTACGTCCGCCCCCTCCGGGAATTCCGTCACCCGCGAAAGCGCGTCGGTGGAAATATAGCGGATGTCCACCGCGTATACGGTGCGGTAGCCGCCCGCCAGCAGGGGGATCAGGCTGCTGCCGAAGGAGTCGCGCACCACCACCAGCGTCCGGTCGTTGTCCGCCGCCGGGTTTTCGATCCGCAGCAGCGCCTTCGGTCCGCCCAGAAACAGATCATAGGGCGATTTCTCCGCCGCGGTAAAGTCGTATACGCCGCCGGTGCTGTCCGTTTCATAGTCGTATACCGTGCAGCCATCCAGCAGGGGAGAGGTGATATAGGACAGGACGTCCGCCGTCAGCGGCTCCGCCGTCTTGCCCCAGTAGCTGCCGTGAAATTCGCCCGCCAGCGCGCACAGCGTCTCCTCCGTCGTGTCCGGCACAGGCGCGCCCATGGCCTCCAGTATGGCCTGCGCCACGGCGGAAAGACGCTCCTGCCGCCAGTGGGGATCGGTACGGTAATAGTCCTCCAGCGCCAGCAGCGGCGCGATGTCGATGATCTCCACCGGCAGCCGCTGCGCCAGATAGTCCGCCGTCTTCTGGGCCCCGGCGGGCGTGTAGCCCTCCGGCGTCTCCATAAAAGCGGCCTTATCTGGGATCACGCTCATATATACGTGTTCCGACCCGGGGAAATATGCCTCCAACAGGTGAGAAAACCGTTTTACGGCGAAGTCCAGCGATTTCTCGCTCCACGGTGCGTCGGTGGCGGCGGCATAGCCACGGTACACATATACCTCCGGCAGCGTATCCTCCTGCACCCGCCGGGTGGGAATGGCGGCAGCAGCTATGACCATAGCCGCTGCCGCCAGCAGAAATACGCCTCGCTCTATCCAGCGCTTCACAGGATGGCCTCGTCGTAGACGGGCTGCACGCCGAAGATGCCGTTCAGGTGGGACATAAAGGTGTTCACAAGATCCTCGGCACCGAACACGGACACCACATACTCGCCCACCACGGCCACGGCAACCTTATCGGGGAAGCCGCACATCCACTGCCGCTGCTGGATGTTGTCCCGCAGGGCGGTGGCCAGCGCATCGGCATCATCGGTGCAGTGGTACGCCGCGGCGGTAAAGGTGTTCTGGTTCATCATGTGGATCAGCGACGCGGCCTGATCCACCTTGGCCGTCTCCGGCAGGCCGAGGGCGCTGTCCACAGCGGCGCGGTCGGTCAGGTCATAGACGCCGGGGGCGTCCTCCTTGCTGTTCGCCTCGGAGTAGTCGCCGCCGGCGGCGGGGAACTTCTCATCATCGGTGTAGGTGCTCCATACCTTCTCCAGCAGGTCAAGGGCGCTGGCAGGGGTGGTGGGCTGATCGCCCTTGCTGTCGTTCTTCGTGCCGCAGGCGGCGAGACTCAGGGTCAGCACGGCGGCGAGCACAAGGGAAATGATTTTTTTCATCGTGTAGTTTCCTCCTGAAATAGGTTTCTGTCCATTGAGACGGAGCGCGGTGCGAGTTGGTTCCATGAAAATTCTGCCGCTTTTACAGCCAGCTCTGGTCAAAGCCGTAGGGCAGCAGCTCCTTCAGCGCGAAGCGCTTGCTCTCGCCCTTTCCGTTCAGGCAGATCACCGTCAGGTCGGGTGCGAACTCCATCATCACCTGCCGGCAGGTGCCGCAGGGCACGCAGTGATCCTCGCTGCGCCCGGCGATCACGATGGTGTCGAAGTCCCTGTGTCCCTCACTGACCGCCTTGACCATGGCCGTCCGTTCGGCGCATATCGTGGCGCCGTAGGCGGCGTTCTCCACGTTGCAGCCGGTGAATACTGTGCCGTCCTTGCACAGCAGCGCCGCGCCCACCGGGAAGTGGGAATAGGGTACATAGGAACGCTCCAGCATGGCCACCGCCATATCACAAAGCTGTTTTTCCGTCATGGTGCATCCTCCTTTGATCTTTTCCGGTTTCTTCCTCGTTTATACCTCAGCTCAGCTCGGCCTTACCGGTGTAGAGCTGATAATACTTGCCCTTCTGCGCCAGCAGCTCCTGATGGTCGCCGCGTTCGATGATGCGCCCGTGCTCCAGCACCAGAATGGCCTGACTGTTCCGCACGGTGGACAGCCGGTGTGCGATAACGAACACCGTCCGTCCCTCCATCAGCGAGTCCATGCCCTGTTCGATCAGGTTTTCCGTCCGCGTGTCGATGGAGCTGGTGGCCTCGTCCAGTATCAGCACCGGCGGGTCGGACACCGCCGCCCGGGCGATGGCCAGCAGCTGGCGCTCGCCCTGGCTCAGGCTGCCGCCGTCCCCGGTGATGACCGTGTCATACCCCTGGGGCAGGTGGCGGATAAAGCTGTCGGCGTTGGCCAGCTTTGCCGCGGCCCGGACCTCCTCGTCCGTGGCGTCCAGCCGTCCGTAGCGGATGTTGTCCGCGATGGTGCCGGTGAACAGATGGGTGTCCTGCAATACCATGCCCAGCGAACGGCGCAGGGAGTCCTTCTGGATGTCCTTCACGTCGATGCCGTCATAGGTGATGGTGCCCTCCTGCACATCGTAGAACCGGTTGATGAGGTTGGTGATGGTGGTCTTGCCCGCGCCGGTGGAGCCCACAAAGGCGATCTTCTGCCCCGGCTTGGCGAACAGCGACACGTCGTTCAGTACCGTCTTTTCTCCGTCGTAGGAGAAGGTCACATGGTCGAAGCGCACGTCGCCCTTCAGCTCCACCAGCGTGCCATCGGGCTTTTTCCACGCCCAACAGCCGGTGCGGTGGTTCGTCTCGGTCAGCGCATCGCCGTGCTTTTCCACCCGGACGATGACGGTCTTGCCCTCGTCCACCTCCGGCTCGGCCTCCATGACGGCGAAGATGCGCTCCGCGCCGGCCACCGCCGCCAGCAGCACGTTCACCTGCTGGCTGATCTGCGAGATGGGCTGGCTCACCTGCTTCACATACAGCAGATACGCGCCCAGCGAGCCCACGTCGAACATTCCGCCGATGGCCAGCAGCCCGCCCACGCAGCAGGTGACGGCGTAGTCGATGCGGGACAGGTTGGCCATGGCCGGCATCATGGCGCCGGAGTAGGTCTGGGCCGCCGTGGCGGCGTCCCGATAGCTGTCGTTCAGCCCGGAGAACTGCGCGATGGCCTTGCTCTCGTGGTTGAACACCTTGATGACCTTCTGGCCCTCCACCATCTCCTCGATATAGCCGTTCATGGCGCCCAGCGCCTGCTGCTGTGCCTGAAAGCTCACGCGGCTTCTGCCGCCCACGCCCTTGACCACCAGCAGCATCAGCACCAGAAAGGCAAAGGTGATCAGCGTCAGCACCCAGTTCATATACAGCATCATAACAACAATGCCGATAAACGTCAAGGCGCAGGACACCACACTGGCGAAGCTGGAGTTGATCATCTCCGACACGGTGTCCATGTCGTTGGTAAAGCGGCTCATCAGGTCGCCGGACTGGTGGGTGTCGAAGTACCGCAGGGGCAGGTCCTGCAATTTGTCGAACAGATCCTGCCGCATCTGGGCCACCGTCCGCTGGGAGATATGCACCATGATGCGGGCGTAGGCATAGGAGCACAGGCCCGACAGCAGGAACAGTCCCAGCAGCAGCGCCAGCATTTTCAGCAGGCCGGCGAAGTCGCCTACCAGAATATAGTCGTTGATAATAGGCTTGAGCAGATAGCTGCTCATCACCGAGCCCACGGAGCTGATGACAAGGCATATAAACACCACCGCCAGCGCGCCCTTATAGCGCCCGATATAGCGCAGCAGCTTGCTCACCGTGCCCCGGAGGTCCTTGGGACGCTGGAAGCCGTGTCCCTGGGGCCCGTGGCCGCGCGGTCCGCCGCGTTTTTGTTCAGCCATCGATGCTCACCCCTTCCTGCTGGGAGCGATAGACCTCCCGATAAATGTCGCTCTGCGCCATCAGCTCCTCATGGGTGCCTATGGCGGAGATGTGCCCATCGTCCATCACCAGTATCAGGTCGGCGTCCATAACGGATGTGATCCGCTGGGCGATGATGAGCTTTGTGGTGCCGGGCAGCGCCGTTTTCAGCGCGCCTCGGATCTTCGCGTCCGTGGCGGTGTCCACCGCGCTGGTGGAGTCGTCCAGGATCAGTATCTTCGGCTTCCGCAGCACCGCTCGGGCGATGCACAGCCGCTGCTTCTGCCCGCCGGAGACGTTGGTGCCGCCCTGTTCGATATAGGTGTCGTACCCGTCCGGCATCTTCTCGATGAACTCATCGGCGCAGGCCAGACGGCAGGCCGCCTCGATCTCCTGATCGCTGGCGTTCTCGTCGCCCCAGCGCAGGTTCTCCCGGATGGTGCCGGAGAACAGCGTGTTCTTCTGCAATACCATGGCGCAGCCATCCCGCAGCGCCTCCATGGTGTAGTTCTTCACATTGTGGCCGCCCACATACACCGCGCCGCTGTTCACGTCGTACAGCCGGGGGATCATGCTCACCAGCGTGGTCTTGGCGCTGCCGGTGCCGCCTAAAATGCCCACCGTGGCCCCGCTGGGTACGGTAAAGCTCACGTCCTCCAGATTCCAGGCCTCCGCCGTGTCGTGGTACTTGAAATACACATGGTCGAAGCGGATGGAGCCGTCCTCCACCTTCAGCGCCGGGTCGGCCTGCTCGTCGGTGATGCGGGGTTTCTCCTCCAGCACCTCGGCGATACGCTTGCCGCAGGCGATGGCCCGGGTCAGCATCATCAGTACCACGGATACCATCATCAGCGACATCAGTATCTCACTCACATAGGTAAAGAACGCGATCAGGTCGCCGGAGAGCAGCGTGCCCTCCCACACATAGTGGCCGCCGATCCACATGACCGCCGTGATGGTGCCGCCCATCAGGATCATCATCACCGGCATGAACAGCACCACAAAGCCGAAGGCGCGCTCGGCCATACTCCGCAGCTTTTCGCTGCGCTGGGCGAACTTCTCCTTTTCCTGCGCCTCACGCACAAAGGATTTCACCACGCGGATGGCGTTCAGATCCTCCTGCACCACCAGGTTCACATCGTCGGTGGCGCCCTGTAAAGAGGTGAAGAACGGCCCCACCCGCTTGATGACGATGGCCACCGCGATCACCAGCAGGGGGATCACCACCAGAAACGCCTGGCTGAGCCGAGCGCTGATGATCAGCGCCATGACCAGCGCCGTTACCAGCATGGTGGGGGCGCGCACCAGCATGCGCATGCCCATGAAGGTGGTCATCTGCACGGAGGCCACGTCGTTTGTCAGGCGCGTCACCAGACTGGCGGTGGAAAACCGCTCGATGTTGGCGAAGGAAAACCGCTGCACCTGCTCATACTCCGCCCGGCGCAGCGCCGCGCCGAAGCCCATGGACGCTCTGGCCGCCAGCGCCGCGGCGCCTACGCCGCAGCCCAGCGCCAGCAGCGCCATCAATATCATTTTCACGCCCGCCGTCAGGATATACGCCCTGTCCCCGGTGGCAATGCCCACATCCACGATGTCGCTCATCACCTGGGGCAGCAGCAGCTCCAGCACCGCCTCGCCCGCGGAGCAGGCGATGGCCAGCAGCATCAGCAGGCGGTAGCCCTTTGTATAGGGCGCCAGCTTTTTCAACATTCCGTTTCCTCCTCATCCGCCAGATTCCGCGCCGCCCGCAGCAGGAACGCGGTGAACTGCGCCTTTTCCTCCTGCGTGAAGCCGCGCTCCAGCCGTTCGTTCACCTGGTGCAGCACGGTCTGGAAATCGTCATGGAACCGCTGGCCCTCCTCTGTCAGTGCCAGAATGCGGCACCGTCCGTCCGTGGCGCTGACGGTGCGGTATACCAGCCCCTTCTCCTCCAGCCGGTCCACGATGCCGTTCACCGTGCTGGGCTTGATCATCAGATGGCGCTCCAGTGTTTTCTGGTTCACGCTGCCCTCCGCGTCGTGCAGGAACATCAGCGTCCGGCACTGCATGGGCGATACGTCGTAGCGCTTCAGCATCCGCCCCATCAGCTTATGCACCTGGTGATCGCAGTAGCCGAACAGCGCGCCGAAGTGCGCCGGGTGCTCGTCAAAGCAGAATTTCATGGCGGTCCTCCTTCTTTGCATTTGAATTTTTAGCATACAAACTATTAGTGTGCTAAATGGTAGCACCAATATTTTTTGTTGTCAATAGGGAAGAGGGGCGGCTCTGTAAACGATCTGTGAACGGCGGGCGCGCTTTGTGTTTGTGAATGATTTGTTAATTCTTTATCAAGCCTGTTGACTTCCGCCCCGGATGCGTGTATGATACACTCATCCGAAAGGATACCCACCCATTGTATTTCTCTCTCCTTTTACTGAAAAAAAGGCGGCGCTGAAGCGCCGCCTTTTTTCGTGTCTGTCGTTTCCGGCGCGGCTGAACTGCGTCTGCGCCGCGCCGCCTGCCCTTCGGCCTCGTTTATATCCAATGGCTATGAGGGCATGATGAAAGCAAACGCGAAGCAAACGCAAAAAACAGTTGCCATCGCGGAAGAATTGTAGTAGAATATATCTCACGAACTTGTCCTCCGCCGTGAGCTGCGGGGCCGGTCTCGCGCAATGGATACCCACGAATCATGTCAGGCGGGGAACCGAGCAGCATTAAGAGGGATCATCCATGTGCCGCGAGGGTGCCGGCCCTGTGGCTCACGGCGGAGGACTCGTTTATTTTGTTTGTCGGCAGGGAGGTGTGCCCATGTACCAGGCGCTGTACCGCAAATACCGGCCCAAGACCTTTTCCGAGGTGGTGGGCCAGCAGCACATCACCGATACGCTCCAGCGCCAGGTGGCTGACGGTCAGGTGGGCCACGCCTACCTGTTCACCGGCACCCGCGGCACCGGCAAGACCACCTGTGCCCGCATCCTGGCCAAGGCCGTCAACTGTCAGCACCCCATTGACGGCGCGCCCTGCAACCAGTGCGCCGCCTGCCGCGGCATTGACGACGGCTCGCTGCTGGATGTGACGGAGCTGGACGCCGCCTCCAACGGCAGCGTCAACGACGCCCGCAGCCTGCGGGAGGAGGCCGTCTACCCGCCGGCGGTGCTGCAAAAGCGCGTCTACATCATCGACGAGGTGCATATGCTCTCCCGCGATGCTTTCAACGCCCTGCTGAAGATCATGGAGGAGCCGCCCGCCCACCTGCTGTTTATTCTGGCCACCACCGAGATCCAGAAGGTCCCGGCCACCATACTCTCCCGCTGCCAGCGGTTCAATTTCAAGCGCATCCTGCCCCACGATATGGAGCAGCAGCTGCTGAAGGTGGCGAAGGCCGAAGCCATCGACCTGACCCCGGACGGGGCGGACCTGCTGGCCCGCATGGCCAACGGTGCGCTGCGCGACGCGCTCAGCCTGCTGGACCAGTGCCGTGCCGCCGGCGCGGTCGTGGACGGCCGCAGCGTGCTGGACACGCTGGGACTGGCCGGCAGTACCCAGACGGTGCAGCTCATGCGCCTGCTCCTGGCGCGTCAGGGGGGCGACGCTTTGGCGCTGCTGGACCAGCTGTACCGGGGCGGCAAGGATGTGGGCGCGCTGCTGGGTGAGCTCAGCGACCTGTGCCGGGATATGACCGTTCTGGCCGCCGCGCCGGAGGGCGGCGCCGCCCTGCTGGGCGGCCTGTATGACCGCAAGACCCTCTCTGAACTGACGGCGGAGGTCCCCATGCGCCGCCTGCTCTATATGACCGATACCATCCAGCGCACCGCCGCGGCCCTGCCCCGGAGCATCCGCCAGCGGACGGACGCCGAGCTGTGCCTGCTGCGTCTGTGCGACGAGAGCCT